>LSQX01046430.1_pt1 | contig 29851 bp, 25 predicted proteins | sample 654561 | NCBI WGS metagenome assembly LSQX01 (sample SAMN04489861, study PRJNA283612) | anaerobic digester metagenome | isolation source: 4 biogas reactors fed with cattle manure at either 37C or 55C with and... | place: Denmark: Kongens Lyngby | collected 2014 | reverse complement strand
CCTTGGTTTTGCCGCCTCGTTTTTCCAAATCCTTTGCCGCCTCACTCCCCCCCGCCCCTCCCCCCACCACCACCACCACCACCGCCAGCACCGCCAGCACACCACCCGCCCGCCAACCGCCGCCAACACTTGCCAAGCCCCCCCCCATCCGCAATACTACCCCCATGACAACACCACACCCCACTCTCTCCGTCATCATCCCCGTCTATAACGAACAAGACAACATCCCCCCCCTCGCCCAAAAACTCCACACCGCCCTCACCGCCACCAACCGCGCCTACGAAGTCCTCCTCATCGACGACGGCTCCCGCGACCACACCTGGGAGCGCCTCGTCGCCGCCGCCCAAACCTATCCCCACTTCCGCCTCATCCGCTTCCGCCGCAACTTCGGCCAAACCGCCGCCATCGCCGCCGGCATAGACGCCGCCCGGCACGACGTCATCATCACCCTCGATGCCGACCTCCAAAACGATCCGGCCGACATCCCCCTGCTGCTGCGCGAAATGGATGAAAACGGCAGCGCCGTCGTCTCCGGCTGGCGCAAGAACCGCAAAGACCCCTTCATCAATCGCCGCCTGCCCTCCATGATCGCCAACGCCCTGATTTCCAAAATCACTGGCGTCAAACTCCACGACTACGGCTGCACCCTCAAAGCCTACCGGCGCGACGTCCTCAAAAGCGTGCGCCTCTACGGCGAAATGCACCGCTTCATCCCCGCTCTGTGCTCGTGGGTCGGCGGCGACATCTCCGAAGTCGTCGTCTCCCACTATCCCCGCGTCGCCGGCGAATCCAAATACGGCATCGGCCGCACTTTCCGCGTCATCCTCGATCTCTTCACCGTCAAATTCCTCCTGCGCTTCACCGGCGGCCCCATGCAGCTCTTCGGCAAAATCGCGTTCGTCTTTGGCGGCACCGGCGCCCTCATGCTCGCCGGCGTCCTGCTCGACCGCCTCTTCGGCGGCATCGTCGGCGGCGGCTACCTCATCAAACGACCCTTCTGGATCATCACCCCCTTCATGCTCCTGGCGTTCTGCATGCAATTCCTCTCGATGGGCCTGCTGGCCGAACTCCAAACCCGCACCTACCACGAATCGCAGAACAAGCCCATCTATGCCGTGCGCGAAACCTACGATTCACCTCTGGCCTGATGCATCTTCCGGCCTCCCCGAACGCCCTGATTCCCTTGGGCTTACTACTAGGCCTGTTGCTGGTGGGGGGTGTGGCCGCCATCATCCATTTTCTCTCGCAGAGCCGCCCCGCCCCCCCCTGGCGCAAAAGCCTCACGCACCTCGCGCAGCACTCTCCCTGGACCCTCATTGATCTCGCTTGGATTCTATTGTGCGTGACCGCCGCCCAACTCCTGAGCTATTTCTTCCTGCCTCCTTCCGCCCTCTGGAGTTTTCTCAGCCTCCACGGCGTCTTGATCCTCGGCCTCCTCTGGCGCGCGCGCGGCAAAACCGCCCCCTTCGGCCGGCGGCTGTCCTGGCCATCCGCTCTTGGCCAGTCTCTTCTGCGCTGGCTGGCGGTACTGCCCATCCTGTGGTTCACCGCCTTCGTCTGGCATGTCCTTCTCAACGCGCTCGGCTGGGCCCCCGAACTCCAGCAATCCATCCAGTTCTTCATTCACACCGACACCTGGAATCGGATCATCCTCCTCATCATAGCCGTCATCATCGCGCCCATCGCCGAAGAATGCCTCTTCCGCGGCATCCTCCTGCCCCTGCTGGCCCGCCGTTTCGGTCCTTGGACCGGCTTGATCATCAGCTCGCTGGCCTTCGCCGTCCTCCACAACGACCTTGGCACCCTCCCCGCCCTCTTCATCATGGCCATCGCCCTCTCCCTGGCCTGCATCCGCACCCGCTCCCTGCGGGTCCCCATCCTCATGCACATGATCTTCAACGCCGTCAACCTCGCCCTCCTCCACCTCCTCCTCCGCGCCGGCCTCCTCACCTGATCCCCCCGCCACCTTTCCACACCTGCCCCCCCGCCTGCGGGATCCACGCCGTGGAAAATCCACCTCCCTTCCCCCCTGTGCCCCCTTTCGTCTGAAGGACGTGGCAGCGCGGCAAAGGATTTTGAAAAACGAGGGGCTTTCCCGGCAAAATATTTGCCCTCCCCCTTCTCTGTTCGCCCCTCCTCCAGTGTTATTCCTCATCGCGTTACTGAGAGTCGTCCATGGCTCGCTGTCCGAAGGACGTGGCAGCAGGCGGTTTCTTTGGAGATTTGGCGGGGCTGTTACGCGGAAATAACCGCGGGAGTATCTGGAGATGCCGCTTTGCGGGCGACCCTCGCTGGATAAATATCCGCGAGTGGTCGCCCTCGAAGCGGCAGAACAGAAAGAACCGCGGTTGGTTTCCGCGTCGCCAAATCTCCAAAGAAACCGCCTCTCCCACCACACCACCCCCTTCCACCACTAACCACCCCACCACCCACCGCACCACCACCACACCGCCACACCACCCCCCGCAACCAGACCCTTGCAGGCAACTCTGCCATTACGTATCATCCCCCCCATGAACACCAAACCCATCCTCGCCGCCCTCCTCCTCGCCGGCGTAACCGCCACCGCCGCCACCCGCCCCGGCATCCTCCTCGACAGCTACGCCGCCATCGTCAACGGCAAAGTCATCACCGTCGGCGACGTCCTCTCCGCCATGCCCTCCGCCGTCGAACGCTCCGCCTCCCCCTCCGCCCTTCTCCAGTCCGCCGACTTCCAAACCGCCCGCGACTACCTCGTCGAAGCCGAACTCATCCTCGCCGCCTTCGAAATGCAGGGCGGCACCCTCCCCGACCGCGCCATCGAAGACCACATCAACTCCGTCATCTTCGAACGCTTCAACAACGACCGCGCCGCCTTCCTGCGCGCCCTCGCCGTCGAACGCCTCACCTTCTCCGAATGGCGCAAGCAAATGAAAGACCAGCTCATCGTCCAATATATGCGCCGCCAGGAAGTCGGCGCCAAAATCCTCATCACCCCCTACGACCTCCAACAGGCCTACGAACGCAATCTCGCCGACTATGCCCGCCCCGAACAAGTGCGCCTGCAATCCCTCATCCTGCCCCCCCCCGATACCAGCGACTCCGACCCAGACTCCGCCCCCGACCCCGCCACCCAGGCCGAACAACTGCGCGACCAGCTCAACAGCGGCCAACTCGCCATCGCCGACGCCCCCGGAACCCTGGCCGACCCCGAATGGTTCGATGTTCCCAGCCTGCACCCCGACATCCGCGCCGCCATCCAGGATCAGGCCCCCGGCACCCATGTCGGCCCCGTCCAACTCGGCGTCAACAGCTATCTCCTCCAGCTCATCGAGCGCCAAGCCGCCCACACCCTCTCCCTCGAAGAAGTCGCCCCGGACATCGAGAACGCCCTCCGCAAGGCCGAATTCGAACGCCTCAACCATCTCTGGATAGATTCGCTCCGCGCGAAATATTTCGTCCTCTACTTCACCCCCGAGTCATCCGAATAGCCCGTCCGCCATGAAACCCATTGTCATTGGCTGCACGGCGGGCGACCCCAACGGCATTGGCCCCGAAGTCACCCTGCGCGCCGCGCTCCAACCCCAGCCGCGCCACCGCCGCATCATCCTCATCGGCCACCGCCCCGTCTGGGAACGGGCCGCCGAAATCATCGGCCACCCCCCGCCGCCCGAAATTGACTCACTCGATCAGCCCCTCCCGCGACGCGCCACCTGGAACCCCGTCGCCACCCCCGCCCCGCGCCATTGCCCCGGCAAAATCCGCGCCGACGCCGCTCGCGCGGCCCACGCCTATATCACCGCCGCGGCCGCCGCCGCCCAAAAGGGCGAACTCGATGCCGTCGTCACCGCGCCCATCAGCAAAGAAGCCTTCCAGCGCGCCGACTTCCCCGAAGCCGGCCACACCGAACTCCTCGCCCGACTCGCCGGCAACCTGCCCGTCGCCATGATGCTCTTCGGCGACAAAATTCGCGTGGTCCTCGTCACCCGCCATCTGCCCCTGCGCGCGGTCGCCGACGCCATCACCGCCGCCGCCATCATTCAGGCTGTCGGCATGCTCGCCAAGGCCCTGCCCTGGATGGGTTTTCCCGACGCCCGCATCGGTGTCTGCGGACTCAACCCCCACGCCGGCGACGGCGGCGCCTTGGGCGCCGAAGAACGCGACATCATCGCGCCGGCCATCGCCCGTTGCCGCCGGCGCGGCTGGAACGTCCACGGCCCCGTCCCCGCCGATGTCATCTTTCACCAGCATCTGCACGGACGCTACGACGCGGTCGTCGCCATGTATCACGACCAAGGCCTCGGCCCCATGAAAATGCTCTCCTTCGATTCCGGCGTCAATCTGACCCTCGGCCTCCCCTACGTCCGCACCTCCCCCGACCACGGCACCGCCTTCGACCTCGCCGGCACCGGCCGCGCCAACCCCGCCAGCTCCCGCGCCGCCCTCGACTGGGCCGCCCGCCTCGCCGCCCGCCCCAACCCCTGGCACCCCTAACCTGAATAATTCACGCGACAAGTCCGGCCCGGATGCAAGGCAGGCGGGGCGAAGCTGTATGGACACACTGCGAGCCCCGAATAACGCCGCAGACGGGTTGGAATCGGCGCGCCGAAGGGCAACAGGGATGAAAAATAACTTTTCCAACTCAAATATCCGCATCATCCAGTGCAGCCATAAGTAAAAATGTTTTCATCCATGTTGATGAATTATCCAGGCTAAACGCCCTTCGGCATCCTCCCACCACGCAATAAATGTATCTGTCCCAGTTGACATGTATATGATCACCATATACATTTAGGCCATGGACCAAGTCATGGCCATGCCAGAGTTCACCGGCTTCGACTGGTCGCGAGGCAATGCCGAGAAAAATTGGGAGCGTCAGGGAGTCTCCCCGGAAGAAGCGGAACAAGTGTTCTTTAACAGGCCCCTGTTGTGCAGTGACGATCCTGCTCACTCCATGACCGAAAAACGATTCTACGTCTTGGGACAAACCGATCAGGGCAGACGGCTGTTCATTGTATTTACTGTGCGGAAACAAAAAGTACGCGTCATATCGGCACGCGATATGAGCCGCAAAGAACGGAAGGTGTACAAATCATGAAAACAAAAAGAATTCCAAAGTTTAAAAACGAAGACCGCGAGCGGGCATTCTGGGCCGCCCAGGATTCAACTGAAGTCATCGACTGGTCCAAAGCGCAGAAGGCCGTCTTTCCGAATCTGAAACCCACAACCAAATCCATTTCGCTGCGTCTGCCGGAATCCATGCTGGCCAATCTGAAGATGCTCGCCAACAAGCGTGATGTTCCCTACCAGTCCCTGCTCAAGGTATTCCTCGAAGAACGACTGGGCGAAGAGTTGCGCCAGTTGCGTCTGCCCGCCCCCTGACAGCCCCCTCTTCAGCGCAACCGGATCTGCCGCTGCCGAGGCGCGTCAGCGCCCCCAAAAACACCCTTTCCCGCCCTTTTTTCCGCCGCGAAAGCGGCGTCCCAAATGTCCGTGTCAGGTCCGCCTGTCCCGCCCATGCGGGATGCTCGTCCGTGTTAGAGCATTTGAAGAAATAATGTAGCCGGGAGGTCGTAGCGAATTGGGCTGGGACAAGGAAGGCGAAGCAGGAATAGCATCGCTATTGCGATGCAGCCTGACGACAGCCCAGCCCAATGCAGTAGATAAAACGGCTGCAGAATTGATGAAAATGCTCTAGTCCGTGTGGCTGTTCCCACCCCACCAGCACCGGCCCGCTGGCACCCTTGGCGCGCCAGCGTCCCTTCCCCTTCCGCCATCGTCAAGGTGCGTCAGCACCCCCCCTAAAAAACAATGCTTCGCCCCTGCAATGGCGCGGTAGCGCCCCGTGGCCATGCGGCAAAGGATTTGGAAAAACGAGGGGATTTCCCGGCAAAATAAGGCGCGAATTTTTCGATGATGGCGCGTCGCGGGCGATCCCTCGCAGTACTTTAGTACGCGAGGGTCGTCCTCGACGCGTCAGCACGGAAAAGGCGCACCTTGGTTTTGCCGCCTCGTTTTTCCACATCCTTTGCCGCCTCTCCTCCCCCCACTCACCACCTCCCACTCCCCCCCCCACCACCCACTCCACCACCAGCCCCCCCCTCACACCGCCGCCGGCCCCTCCACCCGAATCACCCTCACCCCATCCGCCGCATCCTCCCCCCCCCCCTCCAACCACACCCGCCAACACCCCTCCGGCGCCAACTCCCCCAACCTCTCCGCCCACTCAATCGCCACCACCCCGTCAAAATGCTCCAGATACTCCTCCACCCCCAACCCAAACGCGTCCGCCGCCCCCCGCAACCGGTACAAATCAATATGCGCCAACCCCCGCTCCCCCCGGTACTCATTAATCAGCGTAAACGTCGGACTCCCCACCGGGCGTCGCACGCCCAGCGCCCTGGCCAGCCCCTGCACAAAACACGTCTTGCCCGCGCCCAAATCGCCGTATAGACACACCACCGCGCCATCCGGCAAAACCGCCGCCAGGCGGCCCGCCAGCGCCCGCGTTTCCTCGACCGAAACCGTCTCCGTCTGCTCCCAGATTTTTCTCATGGCCGCATCTTCACAAATCCCCCCGCTGGACGCAACCTCTCCAATTTAGCATTTTCTTTCCCGCCCGATTGTTCCAACATGCACAGTCATGGAACCCGACGCCCGCCTATCCGCGCCACCCGAGCTGCCCGGCTATGACATCCTCCAACGCCTGGGCACGGGCGGCACTTCCACGGTCTGGCTGGCCCGGCAAATCTCCCTCGACCGCGTGGTCGCCATCAAAATCCTCTCGCCCCGGCTCCTGGCCGACCGCTCCGCCCGCGACCAGTTCAAGGAAGAGGCCCGCGCCGCCGCCAAAATCTCCAACTCCTCGATCGTCAGCGTCCTGGACTTCGGCGAGCACGACGGCTGGCTCTTCTACGTCATGGAATATGTCGAGGGAACCAATCTGTCCGACTGGATTCACCAGAATCAGCGCATGGCCCACGGACAAGTCCTCAAGCTGGCCGAAATCATCGCCACCGCCTTGGACATCATCTGGCGCGAGGCCTCGCTTATCCACTGCGACATCAAGCCCGGCAACATTCTCATCGGCAAGGATGGCGCCATCAAAATCACCGACCTCGGCCTCGCCCGGGTCGTGGGGCCGACCTCCCCCCACAGCATCTCCGAAAACATCGAGGGCACCCCCTCCTACATCGCGCCCGAGCAAATCGAGGGCCGCGAACCCGACTGCCGTTGCGACATCTATTCGCTGGGTCTGACCCTCTACCACGTGCTGACCGGCAACCCGCCCTTCGAGGGCCGCTCCCTCGAGGACATCCTCGACGCCCAGCAGTCCGACTATCTGCCCGACCCCTGCGAGCTGGTTCCCCGCCTGCCCGTCTCCTACGGCTGGCTCCTCGCCAAAATGACCGCCAAGGATCCCGCCAAACGCCAGCAAAGCTGGACGGAAGTGCTCAAGGACATCCACCAGATCAAAGCCGGCCGCTCCCCCCTCCCCCCCTATCCCGGTGACGACGAAAGCACCATCCTGCTCAATCCGCGCCACCGCCCCTCCGCCCGCGCCAGCACCCTCAACCTCTCCATCGCCGGCAAAAAGGTCATCACCGTCTCCGCCGCGCAAAGCCCGCTGGTCAGCAAGCCCAAACGCGTCTCCGCTTCGGCCGCCTCCTCCAGCCGCGGCGGCTGCCTCCGCTTCTTCCTCTTCCTGCTGTTCCTCGGCGCGGTCGGCGCCGGGATCTGGTACTTCGCCTTCCGCGAACATCCTGAACGCGTCGAACAGCTCAAAGCGATTTTCCGCGGCGCCCCCGTCACGCCGGCCGTCACCCCGGCGCAAAAAGCCCAACCTGTCGAGGCCGAGGCGCCCCCCGCCGAACCCGGGACCACCGAAGCCGAACCGCCCGCCGAGCCCGAGCCGGCCAGCGCGCGCACCGGCACCATCACTCCCGGCGCGTGGAATCATCCCGGCTTTATTCAGGCCGCCACCCTCTTCAACGACACCCTCACCGCCTATCAGCAACACGTGCAGTCGCCCGATCCGGCCGACTCCGCGCTCCCCGGCCTGATCGCCGACGCCCAATACGCGGCCGTTCTCTTCGAAATCCTGCGCATTGATGCCCCCCCCGATGTCCCCGTCACCCTCTACGCCAACCAATGCTACCGCCTGGGCAACGATCTGCGCCTCGCCCGCATGACCCCCGAAAACAAGAAAAAATATTACACCCTCGCGCCCAAGCAGCGGCATCCCGACCTCGCGCCCTATCCCACGCCCGACTACGATCCCGCCGACCCCTTCGCCCAGCGCCACGCCCAATACGGCTACGCCTGGGACACCCTCCCCTCGCCCACCGACCGGCCCGAAACCGGCGAATTCATCATGCTCCTCTCGGCCATCGCCAAGCCTTCCGCCGACACCCGCCTCCAGGTCGGCCAGTATCTGCATGGCCCGCTGCGCACCTTCATGAGCCTGGCCGACGCCTGCAAAATCCTGCGCGTCACTCCGGAAGCCCGCATCCCCATCGAGGGCGCTCCCTTCCCCTATGGCGGTTTCTTCCAGCAGACCTGCGTGGCCGGACGCCTCGGCGCCATCGGCCCCGGCCAGCCCACCTACCCCTATTTACGCCTCATCACCGACTCCGAAGACGGCCTGATTGCCGTACAGCTCTTCGACGAAAAACCCTCCCCCCCCCTCCAGTCGTCGCCCTTCAGCTTTTCGCACGCCTCGCAAATCATGGACTTCGTGACCGGTCGCGTCCTGCCCGACAAAGGCGACATCCGCGCCTTCCACAACACCCTGCGCGGCGAAGGCACCCTGCGCATTGATTCCGAAGTGGCCGACTTCAGCAACGAAGCCAATCCGGTTCCCCTGTTCCGCTCCGTGCTGCTCCTGCCCGAGCCCATTGCCAACAACCTGCTCTATCATCTCCTGGGTGGAACCTAAACGCCCCCTCCCCCCCCTTCCAAGACACCCGGCCCGTTCCGTCACATGCAAATCCTCGATCATCTCATCTCCACCCTCAACCTCGACGCCCCCGTGCGCGACATCCGCCTCGGTGTGTTTCACTCCGCCGTGCTCACCCGGCGCTGCGGCCTGGCCGCCACCCTGACGCGCGACGCCCTCCGCCAATCCCCGGCCAAACTCCAAGCCCCCGGAGACTATCTCGACTGGCCCGCCGAAGCCCTCGTCAAGCTCGCCTGTTCCTCCCGCCTGCTCGAAGCCGTCATCGGCATGGCCACCCTCAACTCCCTCCTCGAATTCGATCCGGACACCTGCCTCGAGGTCAACGCCTCCGAACTCATCTTCGAAAAAGGACGCGACCGCAACGTCGTCATCGTGGGCCACTTCCCCTTCATTCCCGCCGTACGCGAAATCGCCCGCAACACCTGGGTGCTCGAGCAAAATCCCCGCCCCGGCGACCTCCCCGCCGAAGAAGCCGCCGACGTCATCCCCCAGGCCGATGTCGTGGCTGTCACCGGCACCGCGCTCACCAACCACACCCTCCCCGACCTCCTCCCCCTCTGCCGGCCGGACGCCTTCGTCATCCTCCTCGGCGACACCGCCCCCCTTTCGCCCGTCCTTTTCGACTATGGCATTTCCGCCGTCGCCGGCACCTATGCCACCGACCCCGAAACCGTCCTGCGTCATGTCTCCCAGGGCGCCACTTATCGGCAAATCCGCGGCATCCGCCGCCTCACCCTCGTCAAAGCATAACCACCCAACCTGACCCATAAAAAACGCCGCCGGAAAACCCAGCGGCGCGCTTGGTCTCAAGACCAAATCATTAAATCACGATAACCACTCCCCCTCCCCCCTCACCACCCTCACCGCCTTGTTCAGGCTCAATGTACACACCCGCAGCACTGCCACGGATATCTCCCGTGCGACCGCCGCGCTCAACCCACGTTCCATGAATCGTCCGGCTGCCAAACACGTTCAGATTGACCGTGCCCTGCAGGGTGCCGACAATCTGCACGCTGTAGCCGGCCCGGCTGTAGCCGCTGCAGTCGAACGACGCGACGATGGCATCGCCATCCCGCGGCAAATGGCGGTCGGGATCATCGCCGTACTCGGTGCCCGAAGTTGAACGCAATATGCGAATCAAACCGGTATAAACAGCGCCATTGCTGTCAACGATCGTCAGATGCTGGCCTTGATGCTGGAGAACAAAAGAATAGACGCTGGCACCGCTGGCACCCCCGCGCTGATCATCCGCCGCCCGGCTGGAGGTGTTCCCCGCCGTCACTAAAAACGGACCTTCCGCGTTCCGATAGGTCCCGCTAAAGTTGACCCAGTTGTGGCTCGAACTCCAACTGTCAGAGTCGCTGGACGACGTCCAGTTGCAACCCGTGAACGCCAACGCGGCCACTGCCGCACACACGCCAATCAATGCCATCCGTTTCATCCGTCACGTCTCCTTCTTGGTCTATCGTGCACGACTCTAATCTTTCCTTGCATCTGCCGTCAATGCAATTCAGGCGGAGTAAACCCGATAGAGGCAATGACTGGCAATCAAAAAGAATCTCGCCGCGCCGATCGCGGGGCGCGCCGGCGGGCGGATTATGCCGGAATTCCGGCCGGTCGTCGTCATGGCTGGGCGTCCATGGCCTCAAAAAGAGCGCGGTAGTCCTCCCCCGGAATGGCCGACTGGGTCTCCCCGCCCCAATCGCCCACCCGGGCGGATGTCAGAATGAGCCGGTCGCCATAGTCGCTCAGTTCAACATGCAGCCCGGCAATGTGCGTGCCCCCGGCCAGCTGCAGTTCCTCCGCCGTCAAATCCACATGCGCCACCCGCCCCCCCGCCGGCAACTGCGACACCGTCCACAGGCAATCCAGCCCGAGGGCGGAAAGCCGCATGTTGCCCTCCGCGTCGCGCACATGCACCGTGCCCCAGCGCATCTCCACCCGGGGAATCGAACCCAGCGCCCCCTCCTCCCACCCCGGCGTCTGCTCCGCGCCCTCGTCCGGCTCAGCGGGCCTGGGGGAGCCCTCCTCGCTGCCCAGCCGCGATGAGGGAATCACCGTATCCACGATCTCCGCGATCGCGTTAGCCGCCAGCGGTCCCGCGCCATCCGCGGCAAAGGTCGCCTCCCAGCCGTCCACCCGCACCGACTCAATCCGCGACCCACCCCTCGGCCGGATCAGGCGCCAGCGGATCCGCACCACCCGCAAATCAAAGCCGCCCTCCTCCGCCACCATAATAACATTGCGCACTTTCAGGTTCAGCGACTCCGTCGCCCGCACATGCCCGATCTGCACCTTCAAACCGATAATCCGCGAAAGTTCCCCCTCCAGCCAGCGGCGGAAAATCTCCGTGCGCACCCCCACCTGCAAAACGCCGTACAGCACCAGCAGCAGCAGCGCCAGCCACCAGACCGCCGTGCCCAGCAGGCTGGTCGCCCCCCACCGGCGGCGGTCGCGCGTGTCATCTTTTCCGGCAGCCCGGGCCATCGCTCAGCCGCCCAGTTCCGCCGCCCGGTCGCGCGCGGCCTGCACCCCCGCGGCAATCGCCGCGCTGAATCCGCCCGCCTCCATCGCCGCCAGCCCCGCCAGCGTGGTGCCCCCCTCCGAGCTCACCCGCTTGCGCAGTTCCGCGGGGGTCTGGCCCGACCTGGCCGCCAGCTCCGCCGCGCCGCGCACGGTCTCCGCCGCGAGCGTGCGCGCCAATTCCGGCGCGAAGCCCATCGCCGACGCCGTATTCTCGAGCGCCTCGACAAACGCGAACACATAGCCCGGTCCGCTCCCGCTCAGCGCGGTGATTTCGTTCATCTTCATTTCAGGAATCCGTACCACCTTGCCGGACGCCTCGAACAGCCACTGCACCAAATCGAGGTCCTGCTCCGTCGCGCCCGGCCCCTCGCACATCGCCGAAATCCCTCTCCCCACCAGCACCGGCAGATTCGGCATCACCCGCACCACCCGCGCCGCGGTCTGCGCCGCCAGCGCCTGCGTCGTCAGCCCCGCGCAAATTGACACCAGCAAATGCGCCTCCGACAACGCGCCGCGCATCTCCCCCAGCACCGCCAGAGCCTGCTGCGGTTTGACCGCCAACACCACCACATCGGCGCCGGCCACCGCGGCGGTGTTGTCGGCCGTCACATTCACACCGTACTTCGACCCAAGCCAATCGCGCCGTTCCTGCAGAATATCCGCCACCACCAAATCGCCGGCCCGGATCAGCCCGCCGGCCAGCATGCCGCTCAGAATGGCCTCCGCCATGTTGCCGCCACCAATAAACGAAATGCGTTTGTTGTTCACCTGTCTGCCGCTCCCTTCCCCCGATTTATCGCTCACCAAAAATCCCGGTGCCCACCCGCACGAAGGTCGCGCCCTCGCCGACCGCCACCTCGAGGTCATGGGTCATGCCCATCGACAATTCATCCAGATCCATTCCCATTTCGTCGGCCCAGCGGTCGCGCAGCTCCCGCAAGGCCCGGAAAAAGGGCCGCGCCTTTTCGGGATCCGCGCTAAGCGGGGGCATCGTCATCAGGCCGCGCACCTGCAAGTGGGTCAGTGCGTTGCCCCGCTCGAGCAGGGTCGGCAGCTCCTCCGGGGCCGCGCCCGACTTGTGTCCCTCGCCCGACACATTCACCTGCACCAGCACATTCAACCGGCGCCCCGCCTCGCCCGCGTGCCGGTCCAGAAGTTCGAGCACCTTGATCGAGTCCACCGAGTGCACCCAGTCGAAAAGCCGCGCCGCCGATGCCGCTTTATTGCTCTGCAAGTGCCCCACCAGGTGCCACTGCAAATTCGCCGGACACCCCGGTATTTTCGCGGCGGCCTCCTGCACGCGGTTTTCGCCAAAGAGCAGTTGGCCCGCCGCCACCGCCGCGCGGATGGCCTCCGGGCCGTGCGTTTTGGAGACCGCCAGCAGGCGCACCGACTCCGCCGGGCGTCCCGCGGCCGCGCACGCCGCCGCCAAACGCTCCCGGGTCCGCGCCAGATTTCCCGCGATCGCCTCCATCAGGCCCGCCCCCGCCCGCCGGCCACGGTGCGCCGCAAAACACCGGCCACATAGGGTTGCACGTCATTCGCCCAGGTCATGGACCCAAACTTGAGCTTTCGCTCGCCGCTTTCAAGCACGATTTGCAACTGCGGCACATTGTTCACATGATAATTCGACTTCTCCAGCCGCACCGTGGTCCCCGGCTCGCAGTCCAGCGCCTTGCGCCGGCCGATTCCCCCGAGTCCCGCGAACACCTCTACCCGCCCCTTGGCAATCCGCACCGTGGCCGCCCCAGCCAGTGTATAGAGCACCGAGACAGCCATCGCCAGCGCCACCAGCACAAACGGAATCGAGATCAGCGCCACGGGCCAGTCCAATTCCTCGGGCTTGAACCAAGTTGCCGCAATCACCGCGACGGTGGATCCGCCCCAGATCAGCGTGAACGGAATCATAAACCACAACATGCTGCGCGAGGGCCGGTGCCGGATCACCAGCACATCCCCAAAATCACGTTGCAGGGTGACTCGCCGCGGCGGCTTGAGCAGCTCCTCGTCGCTCAGGTTGGGCACATGCAGCGTCTTCAGAAACGGCCCCTGATACCCGCACTCGCGGCACAGGGCCATGTCCTGCGCCACGTTCACGTCCTCGATCGGCAAATCACGGCCGCACTCCGGACAGGTGAACGACGGCAGCCCCGGCAGAATATCCGTCAGTTTCACGCGCCCGTCCCGTTGTTGGCCGGCAGCTTTCCCCGCCGGGCCATGATCAATTCCGCCAAAATCGCCACCGCAATTTCCGTCGGCTCCAGCGCGCCAATCGCCTTCAGACCGATCGGCCCGCGAATGCGCGCGATGTCTTCATCGCCGAACCCCGCCTCGCGCAACGCCCGGTGACGATCCGCCTGAGTCCCCGCGCTGCCCAGCAGCCCGATATAGCGCGCCTTCGCGCGCAACGCGGTGTCCAGCGCGGGCACATCCAGCTTCGCGTCATGCGCCAGCACCGCCACATAGGACCGCTCATCCAGCCCCGCCTCCGGCAGGCCCTCTTGCGGCCAGCGGTGCACCACCCCCGCCGCCTCGGGAAACAAATCCGCCCGCGCGAAATCCCGCCGCGGATCCACCACCCAGACCCGAAACCCCACCCGCGAGGCCAATTCGCACAGCGCCATCGAAATCGGCGACGCCCCCACCAGAAGCAGTCGCGGCGGCGGCGCCAAATGCTCGGCAAACCACACCCCCTCCGCGGTAGTCACCCGCCGGGTCCCCCCGCGAATCCACAACGCCCCCAGCGCGGCCGCCAAGTCCTCCGCTGGCGGCGCCTCGCCCGGCCGCACCAAAACCTGCTCAGAATCGCCCCCCAGCCGCGTCAACAAAATCGCCTGCTCCTCCGGCCCCAACCGGCCGGCTTCCTTCCAAGCCTTGCACCCGGGATCATGCCGCCGCAGCCAGACATCAATCTCACCCCCGCACGACAACCCCACCTCGAGACTCGGACCAAACGACGCACCGTAATGGACCATCCGCGCCCCCCCCTCGCCGCGCAGCAACCTCAGCAAATGCTCGCGCAAATCGCTTTCCACGCAGCCCATCGAAACCGCGCCAATCATCTCCCCCCGCTCATTCACCGCCAGACGCGCCCCCGGCTGACGTGGCGACGAATGCTGCACCCCCACCAAAATCGCCTCCGCGCTGGCCACTCCCGCCGCGTCCCAGCCGCGCACAATATCCATCACATCCTTCATCAACAAAACATCATACCCCCCCAAAACCCCACCTCAAGCCTGGATTCAGCCGAATTGCATCCAACCCCCACCCCCCCCCCTTTCCCCACCCTTTTCACCCCGTTTCCTCCAAATTTCTGCCCATTTTGACCCGTTTTTGCTCATTTTTACCCCATTTTGACCCGATTTTCGCCCATTTCGACCCTTTTCGCCTCATTTTGTCATTTTCCCACCCTTTTTCTGCCGAGCTGGGGCTCGGCGTTCCCAGCGTCGCCATGGCCTGGATTATGCACGCGACAAGTCCGGCCCGGATGCGAGGCGTGCGGGGTGAAGCTGGTTGGACAACCTGCGAACCCCGCAGAACAAAGCAGACGGGCTGGAATCGTCGCGCCGAAGGGCAACAGGGATGAAAACTGAATTTTTTATCCAAATATCCGCATCATGCAGTGCAACAATAAGTAAAGATGTTTTCATCCATGTTGATGAATTATTCAGGTTATCTACGGGGCCAACACGGTTAACGGTACAACATAGACCCCATCTTTTCGACAATGGGCAAATCCATTGGCCGTAATCACAACCAACGCACTGGGAGCAACAGCTTTGCCCGTATCAATGGTTGCGCCGAACTTCAACAGATTGGCTGCAGCCTCATCGGCCGCAGCCACACTCAGCTTCACCTCAATCGCCAAATAGTTGCCAGAACCAAGCTCAACAATGGCATCAACTTCCAATCCTGATGAGTCGCGATAGTGCCGTACTTCTCCACCAAGTTGCTGTGCATAAATTCGCAAGTCACGTATCGCAAGCGACTCAAAAACAAACCCAAAGTACTCCAGATCTTTCAGCAATTTTTCAGCATTTAAGCCGAGAACACCACATGCAAGTGACGGATCGACAAAGTGCCGCTTAACCATCTGCCTTAACGTAGCACTTGAGCGAATATGCGTACTCCAAGCTGGCAAATTTTCAACAAACATTAAGCGCTCAAGCGCTGAAAGATAATCGGCCGCTGTCTCTTCCTTGAACCCTCCCACTCCTCCACGTACATCGGCAGCCAAGCTGGCAATGGACACCTCGGTGGAAATATTTCGTGCCACGGATTGCATCAGCCTAAAAACTTTACCAGGATCACGGCGTTTGTCTGAGACCCGGCTAATGTCAACCTCGGCGATAAGAGTGGCGTAATCCCGGCTAAACTTGGCGCTTGAAGAATAGGTGGAACGCAGCAATCCGGGCCAACCTCCAATAATAACCTTTTCAGCCAACTCTCCAATGGTGGTGCATACGGGCTCTGAGGCAACCGGCCCTCCCTTAAAAAGGGTTTGGAGAGAGACCTCACCTGTTGACCACCCCCTCTCGAAAAGTGACATGGGTCGCATTTGCATCACAGAAAAACGACCTGCCCCGGAGTGGAGCCTGCTCTTCTCTTCGGGATGGGCTGAACCAGCCAAGATATAGAGACCATGCGCTCGTTTTTCGTCAATATCATGTCGTACCAAGTTCCATATTTCTGGAAACTCTTGCCACTCATCCAAAAGTCGTGGCTTGGCGCCGCTTAAAACTTGTTCAGGCATAACCTCCATAGCCAGTCTGGCCTGATGATCACTGTCAAGTCTGACATGGCTTTTGGCCACCTGCATGGCGGTTTCAGTCTTACCGCAAGCTTTAGGACCAGTAATCAACACAGCACCAGCCATGTCAAGCCGCTCCAAAAGCTCTCTGTCAACACATCTTGGCATGTACTTCATGACCACAACAAACCACACAGGGGGATGAAAAGCAACCTTTCAAGGGGATAAAAAATAATATTTTAGGGAGATGAAAAAAGATTTCACAGGGGGATAAAAAGCAACTGGTATGTCAAACTTAGGATGATGACGCGACAAGTCCGGTCCAGATGCCCCCCCGCCACCGCCGAGGCGCGTCAACGCCCCTGCCCCATCCTTTCCTGTCCCTGTTTCCGCCGCGCAGCGGCGTCCCAAATGTCCATGGTTGTCCGTGCTCGTCCGTGTTCGTCCGTGTGGCTGTTTGTCTCCCAAAAAATCGTCCGAAAACGCCAAAAAGTACATGTTTCCGGCCCATTTTCACCATTTCCGCCCGTTTTTGCCCAATTTTGTCTGTTATCCGGCAACATTCGTGTCCATTCGCGCATTCTCGTCCATCTCGATTTGTTTCCGGGCGAAAAATCTTTCGCCCCTACCGTCCCCCTGCGGCCCGCGGGCCGCCCCCAAAAAAATTCGTATCCATTCGCGTTAATTCGCGGTTCAAAACCAAATTCTTGCCCTTTTCTGCCCATTTTCGCCCCATTTTCGGCCAAAAACCAAGTCTATGGTCTGTCGTCTCTGGTCTCTAGCCCAAGTTCCGCAGTTGGAGGACACAATTCTCGAATTTACAGGGGTTTTTCACATTTAGGGGGTCATTTTCCGCACTACATTTTGAATTTTTCTACTCCGGTTTGGCAGGGGAAGTCCGAGGTGCTGCAGTAAGATTTGGAGGCGCTTTTCGGGGCGTCCAACGACTCTGAGGCGAAGAGGTGGACGCTCCTTGACCGGCAGGAGAACATCCATGCTTCTCACCTCGTGCATTTCCTCAAGGAGTTGGCGGGCGCAGGTACCCAGTCCCTTCGCCTTCATCCATTGTTCCAAACTTTTCCACATGGCCAGCGCCAGAAAGCACACCAGGATGTGGGCTTCAACTCGGCCGGCTTTCTGATGAAAGACGGGACGGAGTCCCAGATCGCTTTTGGTGATCCGGAAGGCGGCTTCTGCCTGGGTCAGCTGCATGTAGATGCCCCAGAGGGATTCGGCTGTTTCATCGAGTAGGTTGGTTCGCAGCAAGTAGTGGCCATGAGCCGTTTGCGCCCAGTCTTCCGTCTCGGTTCGCCGGGTGATGTTCACGGCCGTGGCCATGCCGTTGCTGCTGATCACCTCAACCTGAAAGAGCTGCTCGGCTTTCTCATAACGCCCCATCCACCGGCCAATGCGACGCTCGACAAGTGCCGCATTTTTCAGGCGACCGGCCGCCACGCTGCGTCGAATGCCTTCGAGTTTCTGTTCAAGGCGCTCAAGCTGCTTGGTCAGCATGGCCCGTTCCTTGAGTGCCCGGCCTTCGCTACGGCACAGAATGAATCGTTCGCCGTCATAATCGGGATGGCTGGCCAGCTTGACTTCAACTTCTGGGCGGATGCGCTCCCAATCCTCCTGAAGCAATTCCGCTTCAAACCGCTTGAGCATGGTCCGGGGGGTGCCGACAACATATCGCGCCCCCCGCTTGCGCAGCTCCGTCAGGTTGTCCTCGCTGACCATTCCGCGATCCACCACCCAGATCCGGCGGGCTTTGCCATACTTGGCCTCCATCATTGCCACCATCTCTTCAAATGTGGTGACATCCCGACGGTTTCCGTCAAACACTTCGAACGCAACCGGCAAGCCGTCCCGATTGACAACGAGACCGATGCAGACCTGGGCGCAATCGGACCGCTTGTCCCGGCTGTAGCCCCGTTTGGCCCGCTCGTTGCCAGCGGCCTGCCCTTCAAAATAGGTGCTGGTGATGTCGTAAAACAAAAACTCGAAGTCGCTGCCAAACCACTCCGCATAGCGCTGCTGCAAATGCAGGCATAGCGCGTCCTTGTGCGGCAACAGCCAGTCCAGCGCCCGGTAGAGCCGATCGTCATTCACCTTCTCCGGGGCAATCCCCAGCAGATCGTCCAGCGCCGTCTTGCCATACCAGCTCTCGGCAATTGCCAGTTCGCTGCTGGGCGCGCAAAACCGCGCCGCCGTCAGCACGCAGGCCATTTGCGACCATTCGACATCTTCTCTGCCGGGGGGTGCAACCAACGCAAGCACCTCATGCAATCCCAGTCGGCGCCACAGAGCCAAGGCCAAGTATACATTGCCAAATTGGCGCAGACGCTCAATCTGCACGCCCTGAACATCCACCTGCGCCCATTCCGGCGTGTTGGGGTTGGACTCGAACAAGTCCAACTGGCGTTCACAACGCCCCTCCAAAATCTTCCCGACCTGCTCCCAGCCAATCCTCTCCTGTCGATCCATGCCAGGGATTTTCCCCAGTTCAGCCACAATGCGCTGGCGCGGTCCGCGAGCCGTTCGGATCGACTCAACCAACGACCAGTACTCATAGACCTCGCCGCCAACTTTTCGTTTCTTCAATCTCAAAAACATGCTCGTATTTTGGGGCCTCCGCAGCACGGGCGCAAGGGGGTCTTCCGCACTACAAGCCCTTTTTGAAACCCGACCAGCCGAAAGTCCCCGCCAATTGAACTTTCCGACCCGTCATACCCTCCAAAAAAAGTGCTTTTCGCTACCCAACTGCGGAACTTGGGCTAGTCTGCGCGGTTCCGCCGCGTCAGCGGCGTCCCAAATGTCCGTGTCAGTCCGTGTGGGTCCGTGTTGGTCCGTGTGGCTGTTTGTCTCCCAAAAAATCGTCCCAAAAACACCAAAACCCGTCCTTTTTTGCGATGAATAATCCAAGCTATGTTCCCTAATCAAGTATTCAATTGAATAGTTATGAGTTCCATGATGCAAAAAATATGGAATGCTTTCATCTCGCATCGGACGTCCTGCCGAGCGGGACGAGGCGTTCCGCCCGAGGCGGACAGGCTCCTACCTTTGCACATGGGCAATTCCGTGCCCAAAACACCAAAAACGCGCTTTTTTGCCAAATTCGGGCCGTTTTTCTGTCGTTTCTGCCCATTTTCGCCCCATTTCCCCCCTTTTTTCACCGTTCGCCGGCAGCTGCCGACTGTCGCCAGCCATGCCCGCTAGCCGCGACGCCCCCCTTACTCTACCGTGAATGTCCCTGACATGCGGTGGAGCCTGCCCTTGGCACTGAAAGTGCCCGTAAAACGGTTGGTGGCTTGCCCCGGATCGAATCCCAGTGTGTAGGAGTATTGCTGAAGCCAACCAATAAATTTTCCTTCATCATCATACTTCAGTATTTGATCCAAATAACTCAGGCGCCCCATGTAGGCATCGCGAACCCATGTCGCCCCGTAAAATATCTCGCGATTCACTGGTGCATTGGTCCCTTCCTGAAACCAACCGTAATCAAGTAAATTGGTAGAATGCTCATCCTTATAGATCCAGTTTGCTGGCTCTCCATCAACTGTATCCCAATAAAATGTGAAGGTTCTCCCGACATGTGTCGTAGGCGTAGTGATGGGTTCCGGATAAAAAACGCGGGATACATGGAAAAAGTGCCGCGCGCCAAGATCAGCCAACGGCCATGAATCGGTGAGGATGAAGGTGGGCCCCGTGTAAAACCACAGCGACGAACTGGGAAACATGACTTGATGTTCCCATTCGGCGAAAGATTTGACGTCGGTTGTGTCGCTGAACATCAGCGGTCGCGTATTGCTGGCCAGTTCCACGCTCAACGTGACATTGCTGCCCTCCCGCGCAAGTCCAATGGGCGTAGATTCCGGAGATGGCACCCCTTGGGCGGCAATGTCGAAAGCCTGGGCCGCCGCGCCGACCCGCCGCACGTTGACCCGGTTGACCACGATATCTTCCAGCGGACGGGTGTTCACCGAGTCCACAGTCGAGCCGGCAATATCGCACACCACGTTCATGTTGCTGACCACGTTCCCAAACACGGTGTACGACCCATCCCAGGAAGGCATGTTGGTCACCGTAATGAAAAACTGGGAGCCATCGGTATTCGGTCCGGAATTCGCCATCGCGATCACCCCGCTCGAGTGCGTCAGGCCGTTGGTGACGTTGTCGAGCATCGTGTAGCCCGCGTTCAGGAAATTGGTGGTCACCGTCGGAATGCGCTGAATGTGCTCCATTTGATTGCTCACGGTGATGGTGTGCGTGGTTTCCACATTCTGTTGCAGCGTGTTGGTAATCACCACCGTCATAGGCACAAAGTTGGTCGTGATCACCGCGGTTGTCGTCAAGTTGGTGAAACCGTAAGGCCCCTCACGCGTGGTCAACTGGTCTTGGCTCAGCAACGAATTGCGCGAAGCCACCTTGACCGTCAGCCATGCCGAAACCATGGCGGGGGCATTGGTTTCATAGACCACATCATGCCACACGTAATTGGTCGCCAGAGCCGGGGGATTGGACACCACAATCGGCACGTTGAGGATGTTGGTGCTCACTCCCGGCGGATTGGTGGAGACAATCTCGCCGGTATAGCCCTCCACAAGCTCGGCAATCTGCACGTCGTTGGTGACCGGCAGGGCCTGCAGCAGCCCGCCGCCCTGAATGGCCAGCGCGTTGGTCTGCGAGTCCAGGGCAATGCGGTGAATTAGCGAACCATCATAGAACGGCCGGTGCCACACATTGCTCTGCGCGTCCAGCCAGCCTCCTTCCCCCGTGGCCAAGCCGATAAAATTGGCCACGGCGCGCGGAGCGTTCTCATAGTCCAGCCGGACGGTAATCGTACCGCGCGAGGTCTCCAGATCGGCAAAAATCCCCTCCTCCCCAGCGTTCGCCGCGCCGGCAAACATCAGGACCATCAGACCGATCTGGAAAACTCTCGTCACCTTTGGAAACCATACCCCCGACCGTCCGAATCTGCCAGATCCGTCTGATCCGTTTAGAGCGTTTGAAGAAATAATGTGGCCGGGAGGTCGTAGCGAATTGGGCTGGGCCAAGGAAGGCGAAGCAGGAATAGTATCGCTATTTCGATGCAGCCTGACGACGGCCAAGCCCAATGCAGTAGACAAAACGGCTACAGGATTGATGAAAATGCTCTAGCCTGGATAATTCACGCGACAAGTCCGGCCCGGATGCAAGGCAGGCGGGGCGAAGCTCTATGGACAACCTGCGAACCCCGCAGAACAAAGCAGACGGATTGGAATCGTCGCGCTGAAGGGCAACAGGGATGAAAACTGAATTGTTCATGATTATTTCCGCATCATGCAGTGCAACAATAAGTAAAGATGTTTTCATCCATGTTGATGAATTATTCAGGTTAGAAGTGGATGCCCAGCCCCAGCGTCAGCACGGGGAACACCTTGAGTTTGTCCACATCCTTCTGCAGACGGGCCTCTTCCCTGACGATGTCCTTGCGGAAGGTGTCCAGCTTCGTCTTCATGCCGGGGCCGTCCGACGTCAGCGTCACTTCGTAGGACTGAATGATCGCGCCCAGATCCAGCGAGAACGTCAACCGCCGGTTGCGTCCGACCGTGTTGCCCACGCCAATGCCGACATAAGGCACCACCGAATCTTCCACCTTGATTTTGCCGTACATCGTGCCGACCACTTCCGGCGCGTAGGTGTGGTTGCCGATCTGCACCGGCTTGTGCGGATGCGCATCAAACGTCACCTTGGAGTCGGAATGGAAAAAGACGCCGCCGGAAATCCGGAAGTGCCCGCCAAACGGATACAGATCCACCAGCAGCGGGAAGTTGATCATGTCCACTTCCGCGTCATAGGTCACGCTGCCCCACTTGGGGCTCGCGCTGAACGACCCGTAATTGAAGCCGCCGCGCAGGTTGAGAAAACGCGTCAGCCCCAGGGTCAGATCAAGGCCGACACCCGTCGTGCCGAATTTGGGCCCCAGCGAGATCCCGGGCCATTCATAGCCCCCCGACCAGCTGTCGTTATAATCATAGGCGCCGGCATCGCCCAGCGACAGCCGCGTGCCGGGAGCATCCAGATAAATCACCTCATCCTGCTCGAGCCCCGGCGGCGCAGCCACCGGCGCGGGGGCGGACAACGCCACTGGTTCGATCGGAGGTTCCGGCTGGACAACGGCTGGCGGAACGGCAACTGGCGCGGGTGCGGCCACCGCGGCCTTGGCGGGTGGCGGCACGGGAGCGGCCGCGGGCGGAGCCGACGGTTTCGCCACCGCCGGAACCACCGGCGCTGCGGCTGGAGAAGCCACCGGCGCTGCGATCGGAGGAACCACCGGCGTTGCGGTCGGAGGTGCCACCGGCGCTGCGGCCGACGCGGGCCGTGCGGGAGCCAGCATCATCGGCGGCGGCGCCGCTTGCGGACCGGCCGGCACACCGGCCACACCCGCTCCGGGCGGGGGCGCCACCACAGCCGGCCCGGCCGGGAAAGTCACCGGCGCCGGAGACGCCTGCGGCGACTCGACAACCACCGGACTCGGCTGAACCGCCAGAGGCACCATCTGCCCCGCCGGACGATTCGCCCCACTCGTTGCGGACGGCTGAATGGGCCGCGGCTGCACCGGCAACGGCGTCATCGGCGCGGCCGGGCGATCCAGCCCGCGCGACGACCCGCCCTGCGGCGGACTCGGCTGCACCGGCAGCGGCGTCATCGGCGCCGCCTGGGCCGTTTGCGTCCCCCCGCCCGCCGATTTCGCAGGCGGCGCGGCTTCCGCGTCCGAAACCATCGCGCCCATGCTCATCATCACGCCCAAGCCCAACACTCCAACTATGCAGCCCATTCGTCTCATTGATGTTTTCCTTTTTGATAAGCCCCGGTTGGCTGTGCCTTCACCCGGCATAATGAATGCCGAGCAAGCAAACGTCATCTTCGAAAGTCGTCGTGCCCGAATAAGCCACGGCATCGCCCACCACCGCCTTGAGCAAGCCCGCCAAATCCTGGTCGCGGTGCGCGTCCAGCGAACGCATCAGACCTTCTTCCTCAAATTCTTCCTGCGCCTCGTTGCGCGCCTCGGTCAAACCGTCGGTGAAAAACACCAAACGCTCGCCCGGCTTCAACTGGTGGCACGTGTGCGCGTAGCTGGCATCCTCGAACAGCCCGAGCGCCGGCCCCAGCGCGACGTCATCCACCTCCGCCTGCTGCACGCGTCCGTCGGTCTCGATGCGGATGGGCAGCGGATGCCCCGCGTTCGCGTGGCACAACTCGTTGGTTTTCAGGTTCAAACTCACGCAGCAGGCCGTGGCAAACATCAGCTCGTTGGCGCTGCTGAAAATCTTGGAATAGGCCGTGTTCAGCCGCGTCATGAAATCTCCCGGCTCGCTGGTTTCCTTCGCAATCTGCTCGAGCAACCCGCGCAGGGTGGCCACCACCAGCGCCGCGCGCGCGCCGTGCCCCATCACGTCCGCCATGAACACCAGCACCTGGTGGTCCGACACCTTCAGCAGATCGAAAAAGTCGCCGCCCACCATGCCGCTGGGGTGATAGACATGCGCGAAATCCAACCGCCCGGCCGGTTCCGCCTGCTCGGTGGTGATCTCGGGATAGGTCGAAGGTAGAAAGGCATATTGCAGGTCGCGGGCCATGCGCAGATCCGCTTCCATCTCATCGTTCTTTTGCCGCAATTGCGCCGCGTAGTGTTCGAGCTGCTGCTGGGCCTGGCGCGCCGGGGTCACGTCCACCAGCGAAACCACAATCCCCGTCATCGCCCCGTCGGGGTTGAGGTTGGGCGACAGCGACGCCTGGGCGAACACATTCCGCCCGTCAACGCGTTGCAGCTCGATCTCGCCGGTCCAGGTGTCCTGCGCCCCCGCCGCCGCAATCATGTCGCGCGCCAGCTCCTTCTCCAGCAGAAACTCCTCGAAATTGCGCTCGTAAGCCGCCTCCACCGTCTCCAGCCCCAGAAACTCCGCCATGGCCGGGTTCACATAACCCGCCAGGTTGCCCGCCGTGTCGGCCACCGCGATGCCGCTGCCCGAGTTCTGCAGCGCGTTGAAGCCCGTCTTGAGGCGCTCTTCCGCCTCTTTGCGCCAGGTGATGTCGCGGATAAAAAAGCTCTGGTACATCTTGCCGCCCAGCGGCAGGCGGCTCACCGAAATCTCCGCCGGAAACATCGTCTCATCCGCGCGGCGGCATACCGCCTGGATCAGCACAAACCGGTTGCTCTCCAGCGACCCCAAAATCGTATCCATCAGGCTGCGCTCGGCCCCCACCAGCCAGTCGAAGATGTTTTTCTTGCAGAGTTCCCCGCGGGTGGTCGCGAAAAACTGCTCGGCCCGCACGTTGGCGCCCACAATGGCCCCCAGCGGATCCGTGATCAGCACCGCGTCATAGATGCTCTGCAACAGCACCTGAAAATCTTCGCCGCCCAGTTGAGGCCGCGCCGGACTCGCCGGAATCCGGATCACGCCGGTCGTGCCCTTGGGCGTCACCGACAACCGGCCTGTGCGCGCGGGGAACCGGGGCGCGCCCGCCACCGGCGCCTGCTGAAGTTGTTCGAGCATCGCCGGCGTGATGTCAATGCGCATCGTCGCCTGATGCTTTTCCTGCTGCTCCTGCTGCTCTTTATCGGTCATGGGTCACGAGCATAGCCTACCCCTCCTCAGCCGGGCAATAATTTTCCGCAGGCGCCCCGGCGCATTTTTTTCTGTTCACCTGATCTTTTTTGCTCATACTCACCGGCATAGATAACCAAAAGAAACAGACCGAGGTGTCCCCATGTTCCCAGGTGCCCATACCGCATTGATTACCCCTTTCTTCGAAAACGGGCAGGTGGATGCCGAACGCCTCGTCCGGCTGGTCGAACGCCAGATCGAAGCCGGCATGGACGGCCTCGTGCCCACCGGCACCACCGGGGAGTCCCCCACCCTCAGCTTCAGCGAGCACATCGAGGTCGTCCGCCTCGTCACCGAGGCCGCCGGGGGCCGCGTCAAAATCATCGCCGGCACCGGCGCCAACTCCACCTCCGAAGCCCTCGAACTGACCAGGGCCGCCATCGAACTGGGCGTGGACGCCACCCTGCAGGTGACCCCCTACTACAACAAGCCCACCCAGACCGGCCTGATCCGCCATTTCAGCACCATTGCCGACCTGAGCCTCCCCGTGGTGCTCTACAACGTTCCCGGGCGCTGCTCGTGCGAAATCGCCGTGCCCACCGTGGCCGAACTCGCCAAGCACCCCAACATTGTCGCCATCAAGGAAGCTGGCGGCAGCGTGGACCGCGTCAGCCGCATCAAGGACGCCTGCGACATCACCGTCCTTTCCGGCGACGACTCCCTCGCCCTGCCCATGATGGCCGTGGGCGGCGAAGGTGTCATCTCCGTCGCCTCCAACCTGGCCCCCCAAGTGGTGGCCGACCTCATCCATGCCGCCCTCGACAATCGCTGGGACGAAGCCCGCGCCATCCACCGGCGCTACTACCGCCTTTTCACCCACCTGTTCCTCGAAACCAACCCCATCCCCGTCAAGGCCGCCATGGAAATGGCCGGGCTGGCGCCCTCCGGCTGCCGCCTGCCCCTCTGCGACATGTCCGCGGCCAACCGGGCCACCCTGCACGCCACCCTGCAAGAACTCGAGCTGCTGCCATGACCGCACCCATCCAACTTCTCCTCATCGGCGCCGCCGGGCGCATGGGCCTCGCCATCACCCGGCTCGCCGGCTCCGGCCTCGTGCCCGGCTTCCGGATCACCGCCGCCGTGGACAGTCCCTCCAGCCCGCTCATGGGCAAGGATGTCGGCGTCGCCGCCGGCCTGCCCCCACTCGGCATCGCCATCAGCAGCGACCTCGCCGCGGCCATAGCCGCCGGTCCCGATGTCGCCATTGATTTCAGCGCGCCCGCCGCGGCGCCCGCCACCGCCGAAGCCCTCGCCAACGCCGGCATCCCCTGGGTCATCGGCACCACCGGCCTCAACGACGCCGAAAAAGCCGCGCTGCAAGCCGCCGCCGACCGCATCCCCGTCATGTTTGCCGCCAACACCAGCCTCGGCATCAACCTGCTCTACGTCCTCGTCGAGCAGGCCGCCCGCGCCCTCCGCGGCCGCGGCTACGATTGCGAAATCACCGAGCGCCACCACCGCCACAAAAAAGACGCCCCCTCCGGCACCGCCCTCTACCTCGGCCGCGCCGCCGCCGACGGCTACCAGTGGAACCTCGCCCAGACCGCCGTCCACGGCCGCTCCGGAATCACCGGCGAGCGCCCCGAACAGCAAATCGGCTTCCACGCCCTGCGCGGCGGCGACATCCCCGGCGACCACACCGTCCTGTTCGCCACCGACGGCGAAACCATCGAACTGTCCCACCGCGCCACCTCGCGCGACACCTTCGCCATCGGCGCCCTGCGCGCCGCCGCCTGGCTCCCCGGGCGGCCCCCCGCGCTCTACTCCATGCGCGACGTCCTCAACCTCAACCCGGGAGGCACCTCATGAACGGCATCGAAGTCGGCCTAAGCCTGGGCGCCAATCTTGGCGACCCCCTCACCAACCTGCGCGCGGCCCGCAACGCCATCGCCGCCATCCCCGACGTCAACCTCCTCGCCTCCGCGCCCCTCTACGAAACCGAACCCATCGGCGTTCCCGACGAATTCCTCAACCTCAACTTCTACAACACCGTCGTCATCGTCGGCACCTCCCTCAACGCCCACAAACTTTTCGCCCACCTCCAAAAAATCGAGATCGCCCTCGGGCGCAAGCGCACCATCCGCCCCAACATGCCCCGCCCCATTGATATCGACATGATCTACTACAACGGGCAAACCATCCGCAGCGGTGGCCTCGTCATCCCCCATCCCCGCTGGACCAAGCGCCGCTTCGTCCTTCAGCCCCTGGCCGACGTCCGCGGCTATCTCGTCCTCCCCGGCCACGACCGCCGAGTCCGCGACATCCTCGCCGCCATGCCCCCCGGACAGGAAATCAAAAAAATCCTCGCCGAGTGGTAACCCCCGGCAGCACAGAGCCCGGCCGCCCGCCCCCCCCCCTCGCAACCCGGCGGCATCCCCCAAGCAGGCGGCTCGGACTGTACAAAGAGGCCCCGATGTGGTTCTCTGTTTTAGAGAATAACAACCCAAGCCAACCATCCTCCCCCCAGCAGCCATGAAACGCCTGACTCCCCGCGACATCACCGCCATGAAAGGCGGCGACAAATTCGCCTGCCTGACCGCCTACGACACCCAGACCGCCCGTCTGCTCGACGAAGCCGGCATCCCCCTGCTGCTCGTTGGCGACTCCGTCGGCACCACGCTGCTGGGCTTCGACAACACTCTGCCCGTGACCCTCGACGACATGATCCGCCACGGCGCGGCGGTCGTCCGTGGCGCGCAACGCGCGGTGGTGGTGCTGGACATGCCCTTCATGACCTATCAGGCCTCCCTCGAACAGGCGCTGCTCAACTGCGGACGCGCCCTCCAGGAGACCGGCTGCCAGGCGGTCAAGATCGAAGGCGGCGCGTTCCGCGCTCCGGTCATTCAGGCGCTGGTCCAAAACGGCATTCCTGTCCTCGCCCACATCGGCCTCACCCCCCAGAGCATCCAAATCCTCGGCCACCGCGTGCAGGGCCGCGGCGAAGAAGCCGCCAACCAACTGCTCGACGACGCCCGCGCAGTGACCCAGGCCGGCGCCTTTGCCGTCGTGGTCGAAACCGTCCCCGCCGAACTCGGCGCCAGGGCAACCCAGGCGGTGCCCGTCCCCGTCATCGGCATCGGCGCGGGGCCGGACTGCGACGGCCAGATTCTCGTCGTCAACGACATCCTCGGCCTCTCCGGTGATTTTCACGCCAAGTTCGTCAAACGCTACGCCGACCTCGCCCCGCAAATCTCCGCGGCCGCCGCCACCTACCTTGCCGAAGTCCAATCCGGCGCCTTCCCCGGCCCCGAACACTCATACACTTGAGGAGAGCCCGCCATGGCCAAAGACCCGTCCAAAGAAGAACTCCATCAGAAAGCGCAGCAAGGCGACCCGGAAGCCCAATATGAGTGGGCCCGCCACCTGGCCTGGGGCAAGGGGCGCGCCAAGGAAACCGAAGAAGCCGAACGCTGGTTTGCCGCCGCCCTCGCCCAGTTCCGCGAGGCCGCCGAACGCAACGAAGCCAGCGGACAGCTCAACCTCGGCAAAATGAACGAATATGGCCACGGCCTCCCCAAGAATCTGGACGAGGCCGCCCGCCTCTACCGCCTCGCCGCCGAGCAGGGCAACGCCGAAGCCCAATACCGCCTCGGCCACCTCTACGAATATGGCGACGGCGTCGAGGCCAACTTCGACACCGCCATGCAGTGGTACGCCAAATCCGCCGAACAAGGCGACAAAAACGCCATCATCAAAGTCGAACTGCGCGAGCAATACCTCCGCGGCGTCGAACTCGCCAACGAAGGCCACCAGCACGCCCAATATCAGCTCGGCCGCATGTACGAATATGGCATGGGCGTGCCCAAAGACCCCGCCGAAGCCGCCAAATGGTACCGCCTGGCCGCCGAACAGGCCGAACTGAAGTCCCAGGAGCGCCTCGGACAACTCCTCGAAGACGGCTCCACCGTGCCCCAGGACAAAGAAGAAGCCGACAAATACTACCGCATGCTTGTCGCCGAACTCGAACGCAAGGCCGACCTCGAAAATCGAAACGCCCAATACGAACTCGGCCGACTCTACGAGCGCGGGCGCGGTGTCGAAGAAAGCACCGACAAAGCTCTCCACTGGTACCTCCAAGCCGCCAAAAAAGGCCACCCACTGGCCCAATATCGCCTCGGACGCCTCTACATCGAAGGCAAAATGGTCGGCCAGGACGCCGCCGCCGCCGCCAAGTGGTTCCGCCAGTCCGTCCGCCTCAACGCCCCCCCCGAAGGCACCCCCCCCCTCTAACCGGCCACCCAATTCGGCAGTCGCCGGTTATCCCCGCCAACCACCCATTTTCCGCCGTTTTTCGGCCATTTCAGCCCATGTTCGCCCTTTTCGGGCCAATTTTCGTCCATTTTCACCAATTTTCAGCTCTTTCCCCGCCCTTTCCCGCCCTTTCCCGCGCGGCAACCGCCGCGCTGTGGGTGGGCTCGGTGAGCCCGCCTGCCTGACGCGTCAGCACCCCGCTGTCAACAAGGTCAACAAGGTCACCCGCCCGCCAACGCCAAAAATACCCAAAACCACCCGTTTCCGCCCATTCTCACCCGTTTTTCGCCATTTTGACCCGTTTTTGCCAATTTCAGACTTCCTGACCTCGATGGGGTTTTGGTGGATTTTGCGGAAATTGCTTTGGCACTATTGGGGGGCGCGACATCGAAAGGGACATGGCGGATTCTGTGAGTTGTTTTCCCCCGCTGGCTGTCGCTTCCGTTGGCGGCTATCGCCCTGTTTGGTTGCCGAATGAATCAAGGCATTGCCCCGCCTCCGGAATGACCGGTTCGTAGTCCCGCCTTCAGGCGGAACGATCGGGACATGCCGCCTGAAGGCGGGACTACAAACTCGCGGGGATGTCAGCCCTTGCCAGGGCAGGCTTCCCGACCTCAACGGCGGAATCGTGCCAACGCAATTTCCTCCGAGATCAGGAAGTCTGCCACCATGGAACAAAGTTTTCCACGCCGTGGAAACAGCCGAGTGCCGAGCCTGAGCGCGCGTAGCGGCAACACTCAT
>LSQX01289652.1_pt1 | contig 29889 bp, 27 predicted proteins | sample 654561 | NCBI WGS metagenome assembly LSQX01 (sample SAMN04489861, study PRJNA283612) | anaerobic digester metagenome | isolation source: 4 biogas reactors fed with cattle manure at either 37C or 55C with and... | place: Denmark: Kongens Lyngby | collected 2014 | reverse complement strand
GAAAATGGAGCGCGAATAGATCCTTGGGCGCACGATGTTTTTTCATCACGGCATACCCGCCGTCGCACCACGCTGTGCAAATTCGACACGATATCAGCGGACAAGCAGCCGGCTGCTCAAACCGGTGTGTAAATGGTTACCCCCCCCACCCCCTGTTGCCTGATGTGGCTGTGCCGGCCACCAGCGAGCCGAAAGCAAAAGACCTTGATTTTTCATAGAAAAACCAAGGCGGAAAAGTGGTGAGACGGGTGGGGCTCGAACCCACGACCACAAGCTTAAAAGGCTCGTGCTCTACCGACTGAGCTACCGTCCCACAAGAATGATAACCCGAAAACGTATCGAGCTTCTACGCTATCTCACCCTACCACGCAAGTTTAAAACTGCCAGCAAAAACTGCCGGCGAACACGAAAATCTGCCGATTTCTGCCCGCGCAAGCCATCGGAGGTATTGCGTGCCGGGCTTTTTCGTTGTATCACTCCGCAAACATGAGCGGAATCTATCCAGCGGATACCATTGCGGCCATTGCCACCGCTCCCGGCGAGGGAGCGATTGCCATTGTGCGGATTTCTGGACCCGATGCCTTCGCCCTGGCCGACCGGATTTTCCGCTGTGCCCCCCCGCCCCCTTCCGAACGACCGGCCGGCACATTTCTCCGCGGTCAAGTGGTCGAACCAGCCACCGGCCAAATTCTGGATCAGGCGCTGCTTCTGGTTTTTCGCGCGCCGCAGTCCTACACTGGCGAGGATGGAGTGGAAATCCATTGTCATGGCGGCACCCAGACCACCCGGCGCATCCTCGAAACTCTGCTGGCCAACGGCGCGCGCCAGGCGGAACCCGGCGAATTCACCAAACGGGCTTTCCTGAACGGCAAAATGAACCTGACCCAGGCCGAAGCCGTGGCCGATTTGATCCATGCCCGGTCGGAGCGGGCCGCGCGCCTTGCTTCTGCCCAACTCGACAACCATCTGGGACGCAAGCTGTTGGAGCTTCACTCCGAGTTGGTCGCGGTTGCCGCCGATATCGAGGCCATGCTGGATTTTCCCGACGATGAGCTGCCCCAAACGGTGGTCGGGGAGATCCGCCGCCGCCTGTCGGCCATTTCTAACGACATCCAAGTCTTTTTGGGCACCCGGCGAGAGGGCCGGGTGTTGCGCGAAGGCATCAAAATTGTCATCGCCGGCGTGCCCAACGTCGGCAAATCCACGCTCCTCAACCGATTGACGGGCCGGGAACGAGCAATTGTCTCCCCCCACCCCGGCACGACCCGCGATACCATCGAGGAGGCCATCACCCTGCAAGGATATCCTCTGCAACTCATTGATACCGCAGGACTTCGCAAAAATGCCGAAGAAGTCGAACAGGAAGGCATCCGCCGCGCGCGCAAGGCCATGGATGAAGCCGATGTCTGCATTTTCATCGTGGATGCCTCCCAAGAGCTTTCCGACGACGAAAAACAGTTTTTGAAAGCCCGTTCGCCTCAAAATACGCTCATTTTGGGCAATAAAACCGATCTTGGCAGCCAAATTGGGCCTCAGAACGTGCCAAATCACCAATTTTTGCCGGTTTCGCTGAAATTTGACCCTAATATTGACCAAATTACCGCCAAAATCTTGGAAATTGTGCTTGACCACCCGGCCGGCTCGGAACATTCGGCCCTAGCGATTTCCAATCGGCACTACAATTCGTTACTTATTGCCCAAGAAGAAGTTGAATCCTCCATTCGCTGTTTGCAAAGCGAGGTTGAAGCCGAATATATTCTGGCCGCCACCCACGCAAGAGCGGCCTTGGAGCCCATTGGACAGCTTCTAGGCAAAACTTACACGGAAGAAGTTCTGTCGGCCATATTTTCGAGGTTCTGCGTTGGCAAATAGTCCTCAGTCCCCTCCCCTCCCCCGGAGACATCATGTCCTATGATGTTCTGGTTATCGGCGCCGGTCATGCCGGATGCGAGGCGGCGCTGGCAGCGGCGCGCTTGGGCGCGCGGACTGCGCTGGTAACAATGATTCCGGCGGGAGCCGCCCTGCTCTCCTGCAATCCCTCGATGGGCGGCATGGCCAAATCGCACATGGTGTTCGAGTTGGATGCCCTGGGCGGCGAAATCGCGCTCAATACCGATTGCACGAGCATCCAGTTTCGGGTTCTGAACATGCGCAAGGGTCCCGCGGTGCGCGCCAACCGGGCGCAGTGCGACAAACCCGCATACTCCGCGCGGATGCACGCGGTGCTTGCCGCCCAGGAAAACTTGACGCTTATCCAGGGCCAAATTACGGCCATTCAGGTCAAAAATGACCGAATTAACGGTGTTTTCGGCCAAAAATTGGGCTATTTGCCTGCAAAAACGGTGATTTTGACCGCCGGGACCTTTCTGCGCGGCAAAATCTTTATTGGCAAGACCATCATTCACGGCGGACGCCTGAACGAGCCGGCCGATGATTTTTTAAGCCTGCAGTTGCAGGATATGGGATTCCGGTTGGAGCGGCTCAAGACCGGGACGCCGCCTCGCCTGCACCGGGACAGCGTCAATTACGAAAAAATGATCGAACAACCCGGCGAAGACCCACCGTCGTTTTTTAGCTGGTTTTGCCGGACTCGTTCCAAGATGTTCCACGTGGAACATTCCGGGACTCAAACGACGACTCACCCGTCGGAACTTCCCAATGTTCCACGTGGAACAATTCCTCCGTTCGCGCCCTGGATTCCTGGATCGCTGCAGATTCCCTGCTGGCTGACCCAGACCAACCCGCGCACGATCGAGATCATTCAAAAGCATCTGCCCGACTCCGCGCTGTACGGCGGACTGATCGAAGGCACCGGGGTTCGGTATTGTCCGTCGATCGAGGACAAGGTGGTAAAATTTTCTGAACACACCGGGCACCATGTCTTTGTCGAGCCCGAGGGCCGCCGCGTGCCGGAAGTCTATCCCAACGGCACCTCGAACAGCCTGCCGCTGGAGGTCCAGCATGAGATGATCCATTCCATTGCCGGTTTGGAAAATGCCGAATTTCTTGCGCCGGGTTACGCCATTGAATATGACTTTTTTGATCCCACCCAGCTCACACATACCTTGGAGACCAAGAGGGTGGGGGGGCTGTATTTTGCGGGCCAGGTCAATGGCACCACGGGCTATGAAGAAGCCGCCGCCCAGGGCTTCATGGCGGGGGTCAATGCCGTTATGCAACTAACTGGCAAGGAATCAGTTATATTGAAACGCCACGAAGCCTATATCGGGGTTTTGATTGACGATTTGGTCACGAAGGGCACCGATGAACCGTATCGGATGTTTACCTCCCGAGCGGAGCATCGTTTGCTGTTGCGGCAGGACAACGCGGCCTTTCGCCTGGCCGCTTTGGCGGAGCGCCTCGGTCTGGTTCCGGCGGAGCGCCTGCGCCAGGTTCGCGAGATCGAACAGGCCGTGGCTCGAGAGATTGCCCGGTTGGAACAGACGCGCCACGAGGGGGTAGCCTTGGCCCAGTGGCTGCGTCGCCCCGGCATGGATTATGCGACGTTATCGGGGAGGCGGGACTTGTCGCCGGAGGTGGTCGAGCAGGTCGAGTTCACCATCAAATATGCCGGCTACATCGAGCGCGAGCAGCGCCACATCGAAAAAGCGGAGCAACTGGCCGGTCAGCTGATTCCAGAAGATCTGGACTATCACGCGATCACGCAACTGCGTTATGAGTCGCGCGAAAAGCTGTCGGCCATCCGACCCCGCGATTTGGGCCAGGCGGCCAGAATTTCCGGCATTACCCCGGCGGATATCGCGATTTTGGCGGTTTGGCTCAAGAAAACAGCCCCACGTCAAGCCGACCCAGCGGGATAATTTTACACTTTTCCTATATTTCCACTTGCCGCAGAGAAAACTCCTGCGGGGAACCTGACTTGCCATGCGAAGGCGCACACAGCGCCAGTAGATACATTGGGGAATTGGATTGTGTGGAGACGCTGGCGATACCGTCCGTGTTGTCCAATTTGGGCCAGAACTGGGCTTGAAACCGCCAATTCACGCGAATATGGGGAAATTCGGGAGATTTGGGGATGCAAGACTGCGGGATGGCGTAATTTCACGAGTGTTTTGAGGTACAAGAAGGGGAGGGGCAAGCCACGGAAATCATGGGGACACAGAATATGTTCTTTGGGGGGATTTTAGTTGATTTAGTTAGTTTTTGACAAAGTTCGAGCCGGTTTTGGACCGGAATTCGTCGAAGATTGGTAAAGTATAACCCTATTTAATATTGCCGACAATTATGCCTCGACACGGATGTCGTCGATTTAGTACGCATTTGATAGGCTATTGGAGGGCTCGGTATATGCGTGTTACGGATCAGCAAGTGAGAAAGCTACGAATGGAGTATCAGAAGACAGGACAAATCGGGCTGGCTGCATTGAGGGCCAAGATGCATCGACAAACGGCAAGTAAGTACATTCGCTCGGGGTTGCTGCCCTCGGAGAGCAAGAAGGAACGGACCTGGCGAACACGTCAGAACCCATTTGCCGCGCATTGGCCGGAGATTGTGGCGATATTGGAGAAGAAGCCTGAATTGGGTCCAAAAGCTCTTTTTGATTGGCTGACCGAGCGGTATCCAGACCATTACAAGGCGGGTCAGCTGCGCACTCTTCAGCGCCATGTACGGCAGTGGAGGGCGGAAACGGGCTCCGGAACGGGGCAATAGCCTGGATAATTCACGACGAAAAGTGGCACCAAAACGCCAAAAACAGCTCCAAAACGCCGAAAACGGCTCCGAAACAGTGAGAATGGGCTGGAAACGGGCAGTTTCTGGTGATAACCGGCAGCTGCTGAATTGGGTGGGGGTGGGCTCGAAATGACGGGAAATTGGATCGGAAACACGAAATCGACCAGTTTTTTTGGTTTTTTTCGACACGCGACACTCGAATCACGACGCTCGTGTTTTTGGCGTTTTGGGGGTGAAAATGGGGGTTTTGGGGTGGTTTTGGGCCGCTAACGCGGCGGAACAGCCACACGGACAAACACGGACGAGCACGGACTGACCTAGCGCGGCAGAGCCGCAACCAAATTTCGTCCGCAGATTGCGTCAGATTTTCTCAGATTATTTGAACCGCGAATGGACACGAATGAACGCGAATGTTGGCAGGGACGGCTCGCCGAGCTGTCCGATCCTGAGACAGAATATTCCGCACGGGAGTGCCGACGCCCTCGTCGGTGTGGATTTTGAAGTTCTGTTTTCTCTCGCAGAGACGCAGAGATCGCCAAGGAGATTGGACTTACAAGGTCAAAATCAACATCCAAGAGAAAAAGTAGGGGTGTAGTTTTGGTCATGTATTGCTTTGATATCAAGCTGGTTATGAATATGCCTTTTCAAAAACGTGCACAAAAAACACGAAGTTGGCGGATAGTAGTACGGACATTGCGGACACCGCTGACGCGGCGGGTAAAAGAGGCGGAAAAGGACGGTTTTGGGGGAACAGGCGGCGACTGCCGACGAAGGGCGGGGAGGAATTGCGGGAGTGCAGGAATGGTCGATTGGGGCGCTGACGCGCTGTGGCGTGGAGCGGGGGAGGGGGCGTGGGGTCAGGTGGGGGTGCTCAGGATGATGTCTTTGGTTTCGAGGGCGATTTGGAGTTCCTCGTTGGTGGGGAGTATGAGGAGCTTGAGGGGGGCGCCATCCTGCTGGATTTCGCGCGGCTGACGGGAGGGGGAATTGTTTTTTTCGAGGTCGAGGCGAATGCCCAAGTGCTCGAGGCCGCGGCAGATATGTTCACGGGCAGGAGCGGAGTTTTCGCCGATTCCGGCGGTGAAGGTCAGGGCATCAACCCGGGGCAGAACGGCCATGTAGGCGCCGATGTACTTTTGGATGCGGTAGGCGAAGATATCCAGCGCAGTTTGGGCGCGGTTGCTGCCGTTGGCGGCGGCTTCGACGACTTCACGCATGTCGTTGCCGCCGCAAAGCCCCTTGAGACCGGATTTTTTGTTGAGGGCATCGGTCATTTGTTGGATGTCCATCCCGGTCTGGCCCATGATGTATTGAAGGGCGGCGGGGTCGATATCGCCGGAACGGGTGCCCATGACGAGTCCTTCGAGGGGGGTGACCCCCATCGAGGTGTCCACGCACTTGCCATTGCGGATGGCCGACATGGAACAGCCGTTGCCCAGGTGCAGGCTGATGAGATTGGTTTGGTCGAGGGGTTTGCCGAGATAGTTGGCGGTTTCCTGGGCGATGTATTTGTGGGAGGTGCCGTGGAAGCCGTAGCGGCGGAGACGGTAATCCTTATACCATTCGTAGGGAACAGCATAGAGATAAGCCTTGCGCGGCATGGTTTGATGGAAAGCGGTGTCGAAAACGGCCACTTGCGGGGCGTGGGGGAAAAGTTCTTCGGCGACTTCGATGCCCACGAGGTTGGGCGGATTGTGCAGGGGGCCGAGGGGGAAGAAATCGCGGATGCTGGCTTTGACTTCGGGGGTGACGCGGACGGTGTCGGAATAGACTTCGCCGCAACTGAGGACGCGATGGCCGACGCCCTCGATTTCACGGGCGTCGCTGATGACGCCCTTGACGGGGTCGGTGAGCAGGGCGACCACGCGGGCCATGCCTTTGCGGTGATCCGGAATGGGGGCTTCCTCGACCACCTTTTCCTCGACCGCGCTCATGTTTTTGCGATGGATGACCCGGCCGGTGGATTCCCCGATCTTTTCGACGAGGCCGGAAGCCAGCACCGTATAGTTGTGGGCGTCTTCGAGATCCATGAGCTGGTATTTGATGGAGGAACTGCCGGCGTTGATGACGAGAATTTTCATGGTGCTAAACTGGAGTTGGTTCGGGAACGGGGAGGGACGGGGCGCAATGGCGCGCGGTTGGGGACAGGAAACAGGCCGGACTGAAAAACCAATCCGGCCTGCTGAACTGCAAAGAGATCATCTTTTACAGCGATGCCAAATAAGTTGCCCGGCGGGCATTGATTCGCGCGCGGGCGGCCTTGCGGCGACGCTTTTCGCAGGGTTTTTCGAAATGCCGTTTGGCGCGGACATCGCGCATGGTGCCTTCGCGGTCGAGTTTCTTCTTCAGGCGGCGCAGGGCCTTTTCGACGTTCTCGCCTTTCCTGATCTTCACTTCTGTCATATGGAGATTTTCACCTGCCTTCTGTGGAAATTCCCGCCCCGGGGGCGGGCCGCCGGAGGTTGTCCGACGGAAAAACGCGTGCACTGTAGGAAAAGAGGGCGAACGGTGTCAACCCTCATTTCCAGGCTTTCGTCGCAAAAAACGTTTCGACGGGGGAGGGGGATTGTGGCAGGATACGCGCATTTTGGTGAACCAACAGAGGCGATGATTCATGAAATTTGAGCGTTCTTCAGGTGTTTTGCTGCATCCGACATCTTTGCCGGGGCCTTATGGAATTGGTGAAATTGGGCCGGAGGCCTGGCGTTTCGCGGATTTTCTGCAGTCGGCCGGACAGGCGCTCTGGCAAATCCTGCCGTTGGGTCCGACCAGTTTTGGCGATAGCCCGTATCAGTCGCCTTCGACGTTTGCGGGGAATCCGCTGTGGATCAGTTTTGATTTGCTGATTCAGGACAAGTTATTGACCAAGAGCCAGTTGAGGGACTATCCGAAGTTTCTGGCCGAACGAGTGGACTTCGGCCCGGTGATTACCGCCCGCATGGCGGTGCTGAAAAAGGTATGCGCGAACTTTGAGCGCAAGGCGTCGGCGGGGATGCGCCAGGATTTTGAAGCGTTTTGCCGGCGCAATTCCGCCTGGCTCGAAGATTACGCGCTGTTTGCCGCGCTGAAGGACGCGCACGACGGCCGTCCCTGGACGGAGTGGGCTCCGGAGCTGGGACAGCGCGAACCGGAGGCGCTGGCCGCGGCCCGCGAACAATATGCCGGCGAGATGCGCGATGTGCGCGTCATCCAGTTCCTGTTCGAGCAGCAGTGGCAGTGCCTGCGCGCCTACTGCGCGGAGCGGGGCATTCGGATTGTCGGTGACATTCCGATTTTTGTGGCGCACGACAGCGCCGATGTCTGGGCCAATCCGGAACTGTTCTTCCTGGAGCCGGATGGCCAGCCCAGCGTGGTGGCCGGCGTGCCTCCGGATTATTTCAGCGCGACCGGGCAGCTCTGGGGCAATCCGCTCTATGACTGGGCGGCACACAAGGCCCAAAACTATGATTGGTGGGTCGCGCGCATGCGCCGGACCTTCGAGCTGGTGGATATTGTGCGCATTGACCACTTCCGCGGCTTCGAGGCCTATTGGGAGATCCCCGGCGAGGAAACCACGGCGATCAACGGCCGCTGGGTCAAGGGCCCGGACAGCGATTTGTTTGACGTTCTGCTCGAGCGGCTGGGACCTCTGCCGATCATCGCGGAAGACCTCGGCGTGATCACCCCGCCAGTCGAAGCCCTGCGCGACCAGTATGACTTCCCCGGGATGCGGATTCTGCAGTTTGCCTTCGGCAACGATAACCGCTCCGCGGAGTTCCGCCCCGAGAGCTATCCCGCTCACTGCTGCGTCTATACCGGCACGCACGACAACGACACCACCGTGGGTTGGTTTCACAGCGAAAGTGGCAATGGCAGCACTCGCACCGCCGAGGAAATTGCCGCCGAGCGCAAGATGATCCTCGATTATCTCGGCACGGATGGCCGCGAAATCCACTGGGATCTGATCCACCTCGGCGCGCGTTCCAATGCCAACACCTTCGTGGTGCCGCTGCAGGATCTGCTCGGGCTGGGGTCGGAGGCGCGCATGAATGTTCCCGGCGTTGCCGGGGGCAACTGGCAGTGGCGCTTCACCTGGGAGCAAATGACGGACCCCATGCGCGACCGCTTTGCCCATGTCACCCGCGCCACGGGTCGGATGGGTGGGCGCGGATAAAATACCGTGGGTCGAGGAGGGGAGGGGGCGCGCCGTGAAGGCTGGCGTCGCGAGTTTTCCACGCCGTGGAAATATTTTTTCCACGCTGTGGAAAAATCCGCTATAGTGAGCCCGTGCCGCGTAGCATGACGGCGACGAAACGAGCAGGTGGAGAATAATGACGGACACGCGACCAAAAACGGTGATTATTGTCGGGGCCGGTTTTTATGGATCGGTGATGGCGGAGCGTTTTGCCAACGATTTGGGCTGGCGGGTGATCGTACTGGAGAAGCGCAACCATGTGGGCGGTAATTCGTGGTCTTGCCCCGATCCGGACACCGGCATCGAGGTCCACACGTATGGGCCGCACATTTTCCACACCTCGAATGAGCGCGTGTGGACGTATATTAATCGCTTCACGGAGTTTAATGATTATCGGCACACGGTGTGGGCGACACGCAACGGAAAGGTATATCCGTTGCCGTTTGGGTTGGCGGCCATCAACCTGCTTTTGGGTCAGCGTCTTTCGCCTGGCGAGGCCTGGGCTTGGGTGCAGGCGGAAGTGGACAAGGCCGGCGTGGTTGACCCGCAGAATTTGGAGGAGAAGGCGCTTTCGCTGATTGGGCGTCCGCTGTATGAGGCGTTTGTGAAGGAATATACGGAAAAGCACTGGGGGCGAAAGACCACCGAGCTGCCCGCCTATATCATCACGCGCCTGCCTGTGCGCTATACCTATAATGTGGGCTATTACAACGACCGCTGGCAGGGTATTCCCATTGGCGGCTACGGCGCAATGTTCCAGCGGATGCTCGACCATCCGAATATCGAGGTTCGCCTGAACAACGACTTTTTTGCCGAGCGTGACGCTCTGCCCGCGCACGACCTGCTGATTTATACTGGGGCGATTGATCAATATTTTGATTATCGGCACGGGCGCCTGGGCTGGCGCTCGGTGCGCTTCGAGACGCAAGTGCTGGACATTGAGGATCATCAGGGCACCTCGGTCATGAATGAGTGCGATGGCGATGTGGCCTATACGCGGACCCACGAATTCAAGCACTTCACGCCGGAGCGGTCGTTTGAACGCACAATGATCTATCGTGAGTTTTCATTCGATCCCCGGCCTGGCGATGACGTGTATTATCCGGTGCGTACCGATGCGGACCTCGCCATTCACGCCAAATATCTCGAGGAGGCCGGGCGCGCGGAACATGCCCATGTTGTATTTGGCGGTCGGCTGGGCGCCTACGCCTATCTCGACATGGAAAACACCATCGGCACCGCGTTGGAGAAATTCGAAGAAATCAGATGCAATATATCATAGATGATTGTTTTTCTTGATTTCTAGTTCAGCGGCGGACATGGCATCGACTGCTGAGGCTTCTTCAGGCGCAGATGGTCTGGTTTGGCGGGGCATCAGCAGGTTTTTGATGCGAAAAGCAGTTCGGACAGTATTTGACTGCCTGAGTTCTTGGAATTGTCGCGAACGGTGGTCCATTGTATCGAGTTTGTTCAGTAAAAAGGGGAGGAACGCTCCAGAATCTGGCTGAATAGAGTTGTCGCCAGCAATCATTCCAAAATACCGCATCAGGTGGATGGTACGATAATTCAGGCCCGAACTTTCGAACATTTTGAAGATGGCGCTTGGCGGACATTTTTCATCTATGGAATAAGGGTGATTGTGGAAGTCGGTAAATTCGTGCGTAGCAATTATTCCTGCCGGATTGAGACAATGGAACACATTGGAAAGCACATCCTGAGCGGATTCGTACAAATCGACATCCAGCCAAAGTAGGCAGAGTGGATGTCGAAACCCTTTTAATGAATCGGCGTAAAACCCCTTTATGAAATCAACAGCATCGAGACGGCCTAAAGTAGTAAGATTATCGCTTACGCTTTCAAGAGATGCGGCATAATCGCCTTGGACGAAAAAACCTTGATCTTTTCTTGTCGGAGGTAGCCCCTCAAAGCTATCGGCCACGAAGAGTTTTCTCTTCAATTGTGCACAGGCATGGCTAAGCACACAAGTGGAATAGCCGTGGGACGCGCCGCATTCCAAGACATTGCCCGCAACTTCAAATGAATCTAACGCGTATAAATGGTTGGCCAGAAACAGCATTTCGACTGGGCCGGTATGCCGCAAATGTTCTTTTTTGCCATGAGAGCCTGGTGGCGAGCGCCAATCATAAATTTCGGCAATAGCATAAGCCAACTCATGCATTATTTTAAGATAAGAAAGGTAGCGGCAGATAGATGGGATTCCACTGGCTTCATATGAAAACATCCAGTTGGCAAATTTGACTGGATGGACATGTAGTTGGTCCGCCCCACAATCGTGCAGAATATCGCGGGGGAGGGCTTGTTCGAGGGAAAAAGAGCGTGGGTAGTGAGGCATACGGATTCCGTTGTTATTGGCTATGAATGAATCGACGCTTGAGGATGGCGGGTAGTTGTCGGGCAATGCGCCCGGCGCGGGGGAGGGCGCGGGCGAGGAGGGTGCGCTCCCAGACGGTGGTGCGGACATTGGCGGCGCGCAGGTCTTCCAGCAGCGAGGAGCGGTCGAGCCAATCCTGCTGATTGAAGAAGGTGTAGTGGTGGCACACCGCGTGCGCGGCCAGAACCACGAGCTTTTTATTTTGGGTGATCCACTCGCCCCAGCCGACTTCGTCCTGCTCCTGCACGCCGCTGATTTCCTGCCAGTGGCGGTAGTCGTAGCAAATGCAGTTGATGCTGAAGCGCTCGTGAAAGGGAACCCACTTGTCGGTGGTGGCCGCGCGGGCGAGTCGGTTGGCCTCATCCAGGTTGAGGAACTTGCGGATCATCCACTCGGCCAAATGGGGGTAATACCAAACCGCGCTTGCCGCGCCCGGTGAATGGCCGGCGTGCGGGAGTTTGAGGAATTCTTCGCGGATGTCCGGGAACATGTTGAGCAGTTGCCACGCGCCTAGCCCGTTGTTGGGAATGGTGGCGGTGACGAGGGACAAATCGGAGTTGTCGCGATGGGCCTCATGGGCCTCGGTCAAAAGCAAGTCCCAGTCGGCGGAAACAAAGGTATCTTCGTCGATTTTGAAATAGAGCGAATCGGGATAGCGTTTGACGCAATCGTTTTGCAGATTGGAAATGAACCAGCCGCGCCCGCGCGGTCCGGCGATGGTGTCCCAGGGAATATCGGGATGGAGCGTTTGCAGTTGCCGCACATAGCGCAGATGGCGGCCTTTGACGCCGTTGAGCAGGAGGACCACGCGATCAAAACGGCGGATGGAACCGCCCTGAATCAGCATGTCCATGCAGAGCTTAAAGCAATCCAGCCGGTGGCTGGTCAGAATCATCAGGATTTTCTTCATAAATTCGTTGGCTGGGCGTATAATGCTAGCATGATGAGAACAGGCGACCAACATAATTTCGAGGCGAGCTATGCCGGGCGTCGCGTTTGGCTGACGGGCGACACGGGGTTTAAAGGTTCATGGCTGGCGTTCTGGCTGCACCGGTTGGGCGCGCAGGTACTGGGCAGCGCGTTGACCGCGGAGACGGAGGAGGGGCCGTTTGTCCGGGCGGAATTGAGTCAGCTTTATCGCCATGAGACCGTGGACATCCGTGATTGGGAGCGCGTGGCGGCGTTGGCGCGGGAGTCTCAGCCGGAGGTGGTGTTCCACTTGGCGGCGCAAGCCCTGGTACGGCGCTCCTACGGCGAACCCGTCGAAACGTTCGACACGAATGTGCAGGGCACGGCGCATGTGCTGGAGGCGGTACGGCTTGCCGATTGCCCCTGCGCCGTGGTGGTGGTGACCAGCGACAAGTGTTATGAAAACCGTGAGGAGGATTATGCCTACCGCGAGGAGGATCCGATGGGTGGTCATGATCCCTATAGCGCCTCGAAGGGGTGCGCGGAGCTGGTAGCGGCATCCTATCGCAATGCGCTTTTTGTTCCGGGTGGCAAAGTGCATTTGGCGACCGCGCGTGCCGGCAACGTGATTGGCCCGGGTGACTGGGCGGCGGATCGAATCGTGCCCGATGCGGTGCGGGCCATCCACTCCGGACAGGTGTTGTCCGTGCGCAATCCCCGGGCGGTACGTCCCTGGCAGCATGTGCTGGAACCCCTGGTCGGCTACTTGCGCCTGGGCCAGGCTCTGCTCGAACAGGGCGGTGCCGTAGCGGAGGGTTGGAATTTTGGGCCGGATCCGGCGAGCGCGAGGACGGTTGGGGAATTGGCGGACATCTTCTGCGCGGCTTGGGGGGATGGAGCCAGTTGGCAAGCCACCCCAGAGGCCGCCAACCTGCATGAGGCGCATCTGCTTCAACTGGCGATCGACAAGGCCGTGAGCCGACTGAACTGGCGGCCCAAGTGGGATTTCGAGACGACGGTGCGCCGAACCGCCGAAGGCTACCGCGCCATGCTGGCGGCCGCGGATGCCGATGCCGTCCGCCGTTTCATGGCAGCGGAAATTGCGGCCTATGAGGCCGGGACGGGTTCAACGGACACGCCGTGAATCCGGAACGACCTGAAACGGATGATATGCCCGCGCTGAGTTTTCTGGCGCCCAATATGGGGGGGCCATCGCTGGGTTTTGTCACAGCATTTGCCCGGGCGTTGCAGCACACCTCTCCGGTTCAGGTGATCGGGCCGGATTTTTGGAACAGTGGGGTGATGCCGATTTACCGGGGCGGATTCGACTATACGGTCGTACCGACGCCACGCTTGTACCGGTTTCCGGATTTCTTCTGGCAAATCCGCCGTTTGCAACGGGCCATCACGGGGGATGTTTTGTTTGCGTTCAAGGCAATGCCGCAGACGGTCTGGCTGGCGCTGCGGGAGAAGAAACGACGCGGCTGCCCGGTGGTGGTGTGCCTTGATGAATGGGATGGAGCCTTGATGGCGCGGCGCACCGCGGCAGAGCGCCGCGCCTATTGGCGGCAACATTGGTGGCATCCGCTGGAGGAAAATTATTATCCGCTGATCGAGCGTCTGCTGCCGCGCGCGGATCACGTGATTTCCACAAGCACTTTTCTGCAACGCAAGTTCGGGGGGAGTGTGATCCGCATGGGTGTGGATACCGAGCGCTTCCAACCACTGTCCGTGGTCGAGAAGCAGACGGTGCGCCATGAGCTGGGCTTGCTGCCCGGGCACCGGGTTATTGTGTTTGGCGGTTTGGTGCGTCCCCACAAGGGTGTCGAAACCATTGTGGAGGCCATGCGGCAGGTGGCGGATCCGAACTTGCGTCTGCTGGTGATCGGCCCGATGACCGAGACGCTGAAGGAGTTGATTCAAGGTCCGGGTGGAGACCGTCTGGTCGCGGCGGGCGCCAAACCAGCCGGGGAGATGCCCCGCTGGCTGGGGGCGGGGGATGTGGCGATTCTGCCCATGACGGGTGATCTGCTGTCGCAATCGCAAGTGCCCTGCAAGGTGTTTGAAGCGATGGCGATGGGGCTGCCCATTCTGGCCGGCGCTGTGTCCGATTTGCCCGATATCGTGTCCGGCGCGGGCGAGGTTTTCGCTCCGAATCGGGTGGAAGAGCTGACCGGGCATATCCAACGGCTTTGGAGTGAACCGGCCCGGATGGAAGCCTATGGCCGGGAGGCGCGCCGCAAGTGCGCGGATCACTATAGCGCGGCAGTGATGGCGCAAAAATTGCTGGATGTTGTTCGGGAGTTGCCGGCAATCAGGGCCCTGCGCACGGCCGCAGCAGGCTGATCTGGTTGCCGGCAGGGTGGCCAAGCGGTTTTGCTGGACGGGGGGGGGGAGTGGGGGTAGCATGGCGGGCCTATGGAATTGTTGATTGACAGGGCGCGGAGTTTTGGCGGCGGGGTGGTCCTGCCGGAGGGGCAGGATCCCCGGGTGATGAAGGCCGCGGCGGAAATTGTCCGTCGCGGTTTCGCGCGGGTGGTGGTGTTGGCCACGCCGGCGGAGGCGCAGCAGGCCTGCGCCACGGCGGGGGTGATTCCCTCGGATTTTGAGATTGTGGATCCGGCCCGGGCTCCTTTTCTGGAGGAGCTGATCGAGGCGTATCACCGCAAACGGGCCGGGCGGGGGATGACGGCGGAGCAGGCCCGCGAGGCGTTGCGGAATCGTTTGTATGTCGGGGCGATGATGACGGAAACGGGGCGGGTGGCGGGGATGGTGGCCGGCAGCATCGCGTCCACTCCGGATGTTCTGCGGGCGGCCTTCCGCTGCGCGGGCACGGCGCCGGGCATCAAGACGGCCAGCAGCTGTTTTTTGCTGCAGCTGAAGACGCCGACCGCGGCGGGTGACGATACGCTGCTGTTTGCGGACTGCGGCGTGAACCCGAACCCGACGGCGGAGCAGTTGGCGGATATCGCGATGTCCACGGCCGGGACGCATCGCGCGCTGCTGAATACCGTGCCGCGCCTGGCGCTATTGAGTTTTTCGACGCGCGGCAGCGCCAAGCACGAGCTGGTGGACAAGGTGGCGCAGGCCACCGCGCTGACGCGCGCGGCGGCGGCGAAGGCGGATCCCGAGATGGTGGTGGATGGCGAGCTGCAAACCGATGCCGCCATTGTGCCCCAGGTGGCCGAGCAAAAAGCGCCGGACAGTCCGTTGCGCGGCCGGGCCAATGTTCTGGTGTTTCCGGATTTGCAGGCGGGGAACATCGCGGTGAAGCTGGTCGAGCGTTTGGCGGGCGCGAGGGCGCTGGGGCCAATCTTGCAGGGGCTGGCCAAGCCGATCAATGATTTGTCGCGAGGCTGCAGCGCGGAGGACATCGTGGGGGTGGCGGCGGTGACGCTGTGCCAGGCGGCGGCGATGGACTTGCCGCCGGGCGACACGGCGGCCGCGGGAGCGCCCGCCGCGGCGGTCTGCGAGGCCGGGATTTTGTCGGACGAGGAAATTGAAGCGATCGCGCGCCGGGTGGCTCAGGATCTGCTGGCCAATCCCGGTTTGACCGAGGCGCTGCGCGGCATGATGTAGTCCGGGAGCAGGTGTTAGTTGAGGAGGTCGTCAGGATGAAACCGATTGATTGGAACAGCTTGGGCTTTGCCTATATGGATACGAATTGCCACATCCGTTATGTGTGGCGGGACGGGGCGTGGGATGAGGGCGAACTGGTGGTGAGCCCCTACATCAATCTGCACATTGCGGCGACCGCCCTGCACTACGGCCAGGCCGCGTTCGAGGGCCTCAAGGCCTTCCGGCGCAAGGACGGCAAGGTCAGTTTGTTCCGGCCGGAAGAGAATGCCAAGCGGATGCTGGTTACCGCAGAGCGCACCTGCATGGCTCCGGTGCCCGTGGACATGTTCGTTGACGCGTGCAGGCGGGTGGTGAAGGCCAATCTGGATTATGTGCCGCCCTACGGGACGGGCGGGTCGCTCTATGTGCGCCCGCTGCTGATTGGCAGCGGCGAGCAGATCGGCGTGGCCCCCGCGGAGGAGTACACGTTTATCGTGCTGGTGACGCCGGTGGGGCCGTACTACAAGGGCGGTCTTCAGGCCGTGAAGGCGATTGTGCTGGATGGCTACGACCGGGCCGCGCCGCAGGGCACCGGCCACATCAAGATCGGCGGCAACTACGCCGCCGCCCTCTACCCGCATCTGCTGGCCAAAGAGAAGGGCTATCCCGTCGAGCTGTATCTGGATGCCAAGGAGCACAAGTGGATTGACGAGTTCGCCACGAGCAACTTCCTGGCGATTACCAAGGACGGCAAGTATGTCACGACCAAGTCCAGCTCCATCCTGCCGAGCATCACGAATCTGACGCTGCAGCAGTTGGCGAAGGACGCGGGGATTCCCGTGGAGATCCGTCCGGTTGCCTTTGACGAAATCGAGGATTTCGCCGAGGTGGCGGCCTGCGGCACCGCGGTGGTGGTTACGCCGGTCAACGAGATCGAGCGCGGCGGCAAGATGTACCGCACCGGGCCCGAGATCGGCTGCGGGCCGGTTCTCGAGCAACTGTACAACAGCGTGCAGGGCATCCAGTATGGCGAACTGCCGGACGTGCACGGCTGGAATGTGGATGTCGAATAGGCCCATGCCCACGCTCGAGCAACAACTGGCCGTGCTGACGGCCCGCCGGGTGGATCTGCACAGCCTGGAGGAGCTGAAGGAACGCCTGGTCCAGGCCGGCCGCGACAACCGCCCCCTGCGGGTCAAGCTGGGCGCGGATCCTTCCGCCCCGGACCTGCACCTGGGCCATTGCGTGGTGCTGAACAAGCTGCGCGAGTTCCAGAATTTCGGCCATACCGTGGTTTTCATCATCGGCGACTTCACCGGGATGATCGGCGATCCCTCGGGCAAGTCCGCGACGCGCCCGCAATTGTCTCGCGAGCAGGTGATGGCGAACGCCAAGAGCTATCAGGAGCAGGTGTTCAAGATTCTGGACCCGGCCCGCACCGAGATTCGTTTCAACTCGGAGTGGTTCGGGCCGATGGCGTTCGAGCAGGTGATCCGCCTGAGCGCGAAGGTGACCGTGGCGCAGCTGCTGGCGCGCGACGATTTCGCCAAACGCTATGCGGCCAACCAGCCGATTTCGCTTGTGGAGTTCCTGTATCCGCTGGTGCAGGCCTACGACTCGGTCATGGTGAAGGCCGACATCGAGCTGGGCGGCACGGATCAGCTCTTCAATCTGCTGCTGGGGCGCGAAATTCAGAAGGCGCACGGCCAGCCGCCCCAGATTGTGATGACCACGCCGCTGCTTGAAGGCTTGGACGGCGTCAACAAAATGAGCAAGAGCCTCGGCAACTACATCGCGGTCAATGACACGCCCAAGGACATCTTTGGCAAGACCATGAGCGTGAGCGATGACCTGATGTGGCGTTATTTCTCGCTGGTGCTTTCCCTGCCGGACGGCGAGATTGCCGCCCTGCAGGCGGCGGTGGCTTCGGGCGAGCGGCATCCGCGCGACGTGAAGGATGACCTGGCCCGGCGGATCGTGGCCAAGTTCCACGGCGAAGCGGCGGGGAGTGAAGCCAGCGCGGAGTTTGCCCGGGTGTTCGCGCAGCACCAGCTTCCTGCGGACATCCTGGAGGTCGAGGTGGCGGCGGGACCGATCGGACTGCTGCATTTGATGGTGCAAGCCGGATTGGCCGCCAGCACCAGTGAGGCGCGCCGCCTGGTGCAGGCGGGCGCGGTGCATGTCGGCGACGAAAAAGTGACGGATTTCCGCCACATGGTCACGCCGGAGAACGGGGTGGTGATTCGCAGCGGCAAGCGCGGCTTTGCCAGGATCAAAGTGACCGGCTGACTCTGGCCGGCAGGGGGGCTCAACGCTTGAGCAGTTCGAGGGCGGCCTGGACGGCCGGCCCGCCGGCGTCGGCCCAGTTTCCGGGAAAGGACTGCGGCTGAGCGAGCTGCCGGTTCAGCGCCACCATCTGATGCTCGGCGGGCATCCGTTCCCGGGCGCGCAGGGCGGCGGTCTGCCAGGCGGGGTCGGCGTCGGGCAAATCCGCCGCGGCTCCGAGAGCTTTGGCCGCCAGATACTGGGTGAACTTCAGGCCGGAGAAGGCCGGTCCGAATTGGCCGTCGCGGTTCTGCGTCCGGATGAGGAAATCCACTCCGGCGCGCAGAGCCGGCGCGAGCGGTTCATCGAGGGGCGCCGGGCCGGACTGGATGAGCGCCAGCACCGCCAGCGCGGTAACGGCCACATCATATTGGGGCCGGGGCTGCTCGCCGCTCACCGCCCAGCCGCCATCGCCGCGCTGTGCCGCCATGAGCACATCGAGAGGGGTGGGGGCGGCTTGGCGCGCCACCTCTTGATGCTGGATGTGGAAGATCACGAGCGAGAAGATCAGCGTGGCGGCCACGGCCACCCGGAACGCGACGCGGGGAAAAACGGAAACCGGTCTGGGCGGCGCGGCCATGCCGGCGATGACACGATCCGTAAAATCCGCCGCCGGCTCGGCGGCGGGGGCGGCGCGGAGTTCGTCGAGAACGGCGCTGAACCGGGGGTCGCGCAGGGGATCAGGGGGCGGGTTTATCGTACAGTCCTTTCAGGGTTGCCAAGGCGTTGAAGACCCGGGATTTGACCGTGCCCTCGGGGATGCGCAGGATTTCGGCGGCTTCCGCGTAGGTGAAACCCTGATAGACCATCAGCACGAGGGCTTCGCGCAGCTTGGGGGTGAGCTTGGCCAGGGCCTCCTGAACATCGAGCCGGGCGCGCAGGCGGCGGATTCCGCCGTCGGTCTGGTTGGGGATTTCCTGCTGATAGCGCTCGGTGAAAAGCTGAAAACGACCCTCTTGGCGCACGTGGTCTATCCACACATGACGCGCCAAGGTATAAAGGAAGGTGGTGAACTTGGCGGATGGCTTGTATTTGACGCGGTAGTTCCATAATCGCAAAAAAGTTTTCTGGGCGAGATCCTCGCCATGATTGCGAACGCCCATGCGGGCGAAAAAGTTCAACAAGGGGCGCTGGTGCCGTTCAACCAGATGACGGAAGGCATGCTCGTCGTCGCCGCGGATGCGCCTCATCAAGGCGTGATCGTCGGGCAGAATCTGGTCGGATTCGCTCATGACGGAGCATTGTTGGCCAAAAGTATGAGAAAGAAAAGGTTTTTGGCCTGGCTTATTCATCACCATGGATGAAAGTATTGTTATTTGCTGCAGGCGGCATGATGCGTAACTTGCGGTATTTTCGTTGGTTTTTATCCCTGTTGCTCTTTGGAGTGGAAATTCCGGCCCATCTGCCGCGTTGTCTGGGGTTCGCAGGACGTCAAACCGATTTTGTCCCGCCCGCATCCGGACCGGGCTTGGCGCGTGAATTATTCAGACTGGCGGTGGGCGGGATGGATTGCTAGGGTGGAACCGCCAAGTCGAAGTATGATCGGGCGGGGCGGATGACCCGCGCTTGGCCGTGTGGAGATGGAATATGAAAAAATGGCTATGGATGGGACTGGCGGCATGGATGACGGTGTCGGCGCAGGCGCAGCACGCGGGCCTGCCCATCGGCTCGACCGCCGGGGTGCGGCACGCGGGTGCCACTTCGGTATCCGGCGGCACGCTCTTGAGCGATGATTTCAATGCGCACGGGGGGCGTTTGACGTTTTCGCCGTTCGGCAGGTTTGCGTTGTTCGGGGATCTGGCCGTGCTGGATCCGGATCATGGCGATCTGGGCCTGGCGGTCCAGGCCGGCGGGCTGTTGACCCTGCCGGTTTCCGAAAATCTGGTGGATATCGGCCTGCGCGCCACGTGGAGCCACGCCGGCCATGACATCAAGGGGGGTGACGTGCAAAGAAACGCCTTTGCCCTGGGGCTGGTGTTCAGCCGCGAATTCAAGTGGCTGAGCCCCTACTGCTACGCGGGCGGAGTGGTGGAAGACAAGGACGTCAACACGCGCGAGGGCAAACGCTCGAAAGACCGCACCTATCCCTCGGCGGCGGGGGGGGCGCGCCTCAATCTGACCCGGCAGCTCGCTCTGCTGGGCGAAGTGGCCCACGCGCGGGACTGGTTTGCCAGCGTGGGTCTGAATTGGACGTTTTGAGCAGGCAACATGAGGAACCCGTTCCAGGAAGAGGCAGCATGAAGACACGATATGTACTGATGGCGGCGGCCGTGGCATGGCTGGCGGTCGCGCCGGCCCGGGCGGAACATCGCCTGGGGGTGGGCGCCAACTATTGGGTGGCGCTCGACGACATCAAAATTGACGACATTGACAAGGAGGGTCTCAGCTATCTGCTGAGCTATCAGTGGCGGCCCGCCTTGATCGGTTTGCAGGCGGATTTGGAGATTTTGCCGGACATGTTTGGCAAGGACGGAGTCGCACCGGCGGCCTATGTGGTGGTGGGCAGCTTTATCTACGCGGCGCTGGGCGCGGGCATGACCCATATTGATGGCGGCTGGGCGGATGATCCATTTGTCGCGTTCAAGGCGGGGCTGGATGTGACCGTGCTGCCGCGGATCCATCTCGATATTTCCGCGAGCTACCGCTACAACGGCAAAATCCGCGAGCTGGATGTGGGTGACGAGGTCAAGAAGATTGATACCGACACGGTCTTTCTCGGAGCGGCGGTGCGCATCCGGTTGTAGCCGGCCGGAGAAATCGACGGCGGGCTGAACCCGATTGGGTGTGGCGTCGTTTGCAGGATAAACGGGCCGTCTTGGAACCGGCCGGGCGGATCAATATTTTTGGCGGCGGAAAACGCGGCGGAAGGAGAATGGAACCATGAAGCGAATGACGAATGTTGGATGGCTGTTGGTTTTAGCGGCAGTGCTGGCCGTGAACGCGTTCGGGGAACTGCCCGGCGAGCTCGAGGCGGAGGCGCGTCAGGCCATGGCGCGCGGCGCGCAATGGCTGTCAGCCCAGCAGCAGCGCGGCGGCTTTTGGGGCTCGCCGGATTCGCCGGCCATGACGGGTCTGGCCATGAACGCGTTGCAGCGGACCGATGCCAATTTGTATGAGGGCGCAATCAACCGCGCGATGGTTTTCCTGCTGACCTGTGTGCATGAAGACGGCTCCATTTGGCGGCAGCCGTCCGCGGATCGCCGGGGAGGGGGGCTGGCCAACTACAACACCGCCATTTGCCTGACCACGCTGCATGCGCTGGGCCGGCCCGAGCTGGTGTGGGTGGTGCAAAACGCCCGCGCCTATGTGGCCCAAACGCAGTATGCCAATGGCGGAGTCTATCACGGGGGCATCGGCTACGACGCCAACCAGCCGCGCGAATATGCCGACTTGTCGAACAGCCACATGGCCTATGAGGCCATGCGCCTGACCGAAGATGTCGAAGACCTGCGCGCCAGCGGCGAGGCGCGCGTGGATTTGGACTGGGAGGCGGCGCAGAGTTTTCTGGCGCAACTGCAGAATTTGCAGGGGGTCAACACCAACGCCTGGCGCAGCGACAACGAAGAGGACCGGGGCGGCTTTGCCTACACCCCCGGTGGTGGCGCCACGCGAACCAACGAGGAAGGCCGCGTGACCCTGCGCTCCTACGGCAGCATGACCTATGCCGGGCTGCTCTCGCTGATCTATGCCGAGGTGGACGCCCAGGACGAACGCGTGCTGGCGGCCTCCGACTGGGCCATGCGGCACTGGTCTCTCGACGAAAACCCCGGCATGGGCGATGAGGGCCTCTACTACTTTTTCAACATCCTGACCCGCAGTCTCAAGGTGATGGGCAGCGAGCAATTGACCCGCCCCGATGGCAGCGTGGTCTCGTGGCGCGAGGAGGTTGTTCGTCGTTTGATTGACCTGCAAAAGGATGACGGCCATTGGGTGAACGTGAACAACCGCTGGTGGGAGGCCGACCCCAACCTGGTCACCGCCTACACGTTGCAGGCTTTGGCTGCGGCTCTGGAATAGCCGGTCACACGGCCGCGGAGTAACTAGTCAGAGGGGGAAATCGACTGCATAGAGTGAATTGGACTTGAAGTTGCTTTAGACGAGCGACATCATTCCGTTGCATCGTGACGATGAATCAGTAACCCGAGGAGTGAGGATGAAAACAAACTGGTTGAAGTGGATTACGTTGGTGGGCGTGGGGCTGATGATGGTGACGCTTCCGCAGGACGCGCTGGCGAAGAAAAAGAAAAAGAGTTCGAGCGATACGTTCGAGCCGAATGTATCAATGGGCCAGTGGCGGGTCAGCCTGCCCGAGCGCGAGGTGAAAACCATCACGGCGGAAGTCCGGCGCACCCGTGGCGACCGGAATACATTCATCAACGCGCGCTTCGGCCGCGAGAGCCAAACGTTCGAGGGGGGACGGCGCGTGTATCTGGCCAGCGGCGACTGGGAAACCGTCGTCTGGCAGGTCAATCAGCCGCCCTACGGCAAGGAGCTGATCATCAACGCCTATCAGGGCGATGTGTTTTTGCGCAAGGTGCGGGTGAAGTACTAGCCCGACCCTGAATGAGTTGCCTATTTGCGCCCCGCCGACTTTAGTCGCGCGGGGCGCGGTGACGGCTGCGCCAACGCGGTTTTCGGCCGCAAAACGTCTCAAAAAGCACGAAAACGGCACGAACATGCCCAAAACGGCCCGAACATGCCGCAAAATGGACCGAAAACGGTCAATTTGCGACGATTTGAGCCTCAAAAAAGAGCGCCCGCGAAACTTGGGTTAACGGCCCCTACAGCCAGCCCCGCTGCCGGTAGTCCGCAATGATATCCCGGATTTCGCCCTGGAGGCCCTGACGGGGCGCGAAGCCCAGCTCCTGTTGCGCCTTGCGGGTAGCGAACGACCGGCTCTTGGTGTAGAAATCCACCCGGCGCCGGTAAATCGGCGGAGGGATACGCAACGGCACGCAAACCGCCTCGCAGAGCGTGCCCAGCATTTGCATGGGCCGGACCGGAAGACGAAGCCACGGCGGGGGAACTTGCAGGACTTGGGCGACCTCCTCCGCGAATTCTTTCAGTGGCATCGCCCGCTCCCCGGCGATGATGTAGATTTCTCCGTTGCGTTCGGTGTGCTCCATCGCGAGGATGAAGGCGCGCGCCAGATCGCGCACATCAATGAAATGCACCAGCGAGTCGCCCCGGCCCACATAGAAGAACCGTCGGTGGGCGATCATGCGGAAGATCTTGCGCAGCCGCGTGTCTCCGGGACCGTAGATCATGGCCGGACGGATAACCACGCCGCCAATTCGCTGGCTGCGAAACAGCTCGAGGGCCAGCTTCTCGCCTTCCATCTTGCTCACCTGGTAGAGATCCGCCGGCATGTATTCCGTGGTTTCGTCGGCGGGCGGGTTCTCCACGTGGCCGAGCACCCCGATCGTGGAGCAATGGATCAGGCGCGGGACGCCCGCGGCGATCGCCGCCTCCATCACATTGCGCGTGCCCTCCAGATTGGTCTCGCGATAGGCGGAATCAGGGACATTGGCGTGTCGGAACAAGGCCGCGATGTGATACACCCCGGCCACGCCCGCCATGGCCCGGTCCATGGCGGCGCGATCGCGGATATCCCCCTCGAACGGCTCAATCCGCGGGTTGTCGAATGGAGCCAATTGCTTCAAGCGGCGCGCCATCGCGCGCACGCGCTCCCCGCGCGCCGCCAGATGGCGCACGAGTTCGGAGCCGACATAGCCGGCGGCGCCGGTCACCAAATAAAGCGGAGCATTCGTAGATGTCGAGGTCATAACAATGGCTCCAAAGAATCTACTGGAGATCGTGGCTGTTGCCAATGCCTATTCCGCGACAGAAAACAGGGAATTGCGTGCGCATGGCGCATGGCCTCATGGGACACGACACCGGATTTCGAAACACAACGAGGATTTGGTTGAAAAGATTGCGGCGTCAAAATGGGCGAGCCCTGCCCTTATTCAATCTCTACGACCACATCAGGCCGGAATTCCTTGACCAGCTCGTCGGCATATCCCCGCTGGTTGCTCAAGATGCGGGTTTCCCCGATGGCGTAGTCCACGCAATAATGGGTGTGGCCGTGAATCCAGAGGTCCGGGGCGTGTTTCAGGATGAAGGCTTCCATGTCCTCTGCGAAGGCTGTGCTGACGGGATCGTTGCGGTGTCGCTTCTGGAGAGATTGCCGGCTGGGGGCGTGATGGGTGACGACGACAGTTCGCCCCGAAAACGGCGCGGCGAATTGCTCCTCGAGCCATTCGCGGCTTTGCCTGTGCAAACCGGCGCTATGGAGCGGAGTCAACTTGTCGTATTTCGGGCTGACTCGAATCAGGGCGTAGTCGTACATGGCCCGTTCCGCGGCCTGCATGCAGGCCTCCCGTTGGTCGAAACCAAACAGGGTGAAGTTCGTCCATAAAACGCATCCCAGAAAGCGCACATCGCCCAGGAAGAATTCCTCGTTCTCCAGGAAATGAATATGGGTGCCCATGGCGGTTTTGCGAAGATCGTCGTCCATCTTGGGCAGGGCTTTCCGGTAATATTCGTGGTTCCCCGCCACATAAACGACGGGTGTTCGCGGATAGGTCCTTTGAATCCATGGAATCGCCCGGCCCTTGATGTGAATATCGCCGGCCAGCACGATGATATCGGCATCCACGGGGGCGGGGGCATAATCGCCGAATTCAAGATGCAGGTCTGAGAGGAAGTGGATTTTCATGGGAAGATGATCACGGAAAGACGTTGGTTATGAGCCGAAAGTTCTGTAAAACTCATCAATCGGCCAAGTGCCAAATCCTTGGGCAAAGGCGTTTGTGAGAGGGGGGGATGATCGTGTGCGAATGTTGATTCTCATTGTGAACGGATGAGTCGTAGCAGATGCCCGAATCGGTTACATCATATTTGCGCAAAGGGGGCGAATCTAAAAATTAATAAAAACAGGCTGTTAACGGCGGCGTTTGTGTTGTGGACTGCGGCGGGGTATGCCCCAAGCGTTATCTCTGCCGGTCTGCTTTTTGGGCTTCACCCAACGTTTCCAAGCACATTTCGCAAGCTGTATCTCCCCCGCATATTCCACGCTGGGTTTTCTTGGCATGTTCCTCTTGCGCCATTTCCATTCTCTCAACGTCAATCTTTTTTATTAATTTATAGGACCGACCCCTTTTGCGGGCTGCGAAAACCCGAAAAACCGCGAAAACCCACGTTCGCTCCGCCTTACAGTCTTTTGTCCGTTCCCGAATCCTGCAGTATTACGATTGTTCACAATCGTAATACTGGCTCTTTCCCATAAATTCTCATTTTTCCCTTATTTTTCGTGTTTTTTGACCAAAACCTGGCCGAGCGCGAGCCTTTGGGGCGCCCTAAACGAAAAAAAATGCCAAAAAATCCCTTGCAACCGCAAAAATTGGGAAAAGACGACCAATATTGGCTTGCTGGAGGGAGGAATGCAACCTCGTCCGCGGGGGGGGGCAATTTTGTGAAAACCAAGGACGGAACGGACGGAATGGACGATGGGGATTGCGGGAATACGGGAATGGGCGCTTGGGGGGCGCTTTGGGGGTGTTTGGTGCAAACAGGGCCAATGGGGAAGCGGCGGGGGCGCGGTGGCGGTTATGTTGTTGACTCTGAGTGTGGACAACCGGATGCTCCGATGTTGGAAGGATTGCGTGTAGCAGAATGAGGTGTTGTATGAAGTCTTGGCGCGTGGGTTTGATTTTGGGTGTGGCGATGGGTTGGTTGGGGGGCGCTCCAGTGGATGTCATCACTTTCACCCACTGACACGATTCGATACTCCCGCCGTTCCATTTTCTCAATCCTTTTCATCCACATTACCGACACAATAGAGAGATGATTTGATGGCGAAGAGTGGTCAGACGGAACCAGGCGAGCGGCCCATCCCGAAGCATGGCGGGTTTCGGCATCTCAAGAGCTTCCAGGTGGCGCAACTGGTCTATGATGTTGCGTTGCGGGTTTGCGGCACGTACATCGTCCGGGGCAGCCGCACCCTGTGGTCCAAGAGGCACACATCATGAACCCAAACCAGTCATTTATGCTTTATACCGCGCCGGATGGAGCGGTGAAGGTGGAAGTCTATTTCAAAGACGAAACGGTCTGGCTGACTCAAAAGGCGCTGGCGGAGCTGTTTGGGGTTAACGTGCCGGCGATCAGCAAGCATCTCAAAAATATCTTCGAATCAAGCGAATTGGCGGAGAATTCAGTTGTTTCCATTTTGGAAACAACTGCCGCTGACGGCAAATCTTACGCGACTAAATATTACAACCTCGATGCCATTATTGCGGTTGGCTATCGGGTGAACAGTTATCAGGCGACCCAGTTTCGCATCTGGGCGACCAAGACCCTGCGGGAGTTTATCGTCAAGGGGTTTGTGCTGGACGATGAACGACTGAAGCAGGGGAAACGCCTGTTTGGCAGAGACTATTTTGATGAACTGCTGGAGCGGATTCGCGACATCCGCGCCAGTGAGCGGCGCTTTTACCAGAAGATTACCGACATTTATGCCCTGTCGGCGGATTACGATCCGAATGCTCCTGCGACTCAAGAGTTTTTTGCCACCGTGCAGAACAAACTCCACTGGGCGATTACCGGGCAAACGGCGGCGGAGCTGATCTATGCCTCTGCCGATGCGGCGAAAATCAACATGGGGTTGACCGCCTGGAAGCATGCGCCGCATGGCAAGATCTTGAAATCGGATGTGGCTGTAGCCAAGAACTATCTGAACGAGGCACACATCAGGGAGTTGAATCGGATCGTCTCCGCCTATCTCGATCTGGCTGAAAACCGAGCGGAACGCGGCGTTGTCACGCGCATGCAGGAGTGGGCCGAGTTTCTGAATCGCTTTCTGGAACTCTCCAACTACCCTGTGCTGCAGGACAAGGGCAAGGTCAGCGCCCTTGAGGCCAAGTTGAAGGCCGCAGAAGAGTACGAGGTGTTCCGGGTCAGGCAGGACCGTGAATACATCTCTGATTTTGATCGTGAAGTCAAACGGCTGCAGGGGCGCAAGTGACTGACCGCTTGGACGAATCCCGTATTGAAGCCGAGAAGGGGTCAGGGCCGGGCGGTGCGGGGGATGGGGTTGGAAAGTGTGTGGGTTTAGGGGGCGGTGTCGGAGCCGGAGCGGAGGTCGCGGATTTTGGTGGCGAAGCGGGCGGGGAGGTCGGGGGCGGGGGCGAGACGGGGAGACAACCGGCGACTGCCGGATTGCGTGATTTTTGCAGTTTTGGGCGCAATTTTGACGTTTTTGGGCAATTTTGGGCGTGTTTTTGACGTTTTTGGGGCGAAAATGAGGATTTTTGGGGTGATTTGGGGTTTTTGGGGTGATTTGGGGGGAGATTGTCAATTGTCAAGGACTGACCCCGAAATTGGGGGGTTAGCCGAGTTGGATGTGGACTTGGCGGGGGTGGCCGTCGTCGGTGAGGTGGATGGTTTTGTCGGGTTGCTCGATGCCGTTGACGAGGACGCGTCGGGGGTTCCAGGTGCGGGGGCCGTGGACGGTGAGGTGGATGTGGTAGAAGGTGTTGCGGTAGCGGTAGGTGATGTTGAGGTCTTTCCAGTCGGGGGGGAGGAGGGGGGTGATGGTGAGCTGGTTGACGCGGAGGCGGATGCCGAGGAGGTGCTCGACGTAGTATTGGTATAGCCAGGCGGCGGCGCCGGTGTACCAGCTCCAGCCGCCTTGGCCTTGGTGGCCGGGGGCGGTGTAGATGTCGGCGGCGATGACGTAGGGTTCGCGTTGGTAGGTTTGGAGGGCGTCGGGGGTGGTGGTGTGGTGGATGGGGTTGAGGGCGTGGGCGAGTTTCCAGGCGTTGGGGGTGTCGCGCTGGAGGGCGGTGGCGATGGCGAACCAGACGGCGGCGTGGGTGTATTGGGCGCCGTTTTCGCGGACGCCGGGGAGGTAGCCTTTGATGTAGCCGGGGTCCCAGGGGGCGGTGTGGAAGGGGGGGGTGAAGAGGCGGGTGAGCTGGTGCTGGGGGTCGTAGAGGCGCTCGTGGGCGGAGTTCATGGCGGTGCGGGCGCGCTGGGTGTCGGGGGCGTCGGAGATGACGGACCAGCTCTGGGGGAGGAGGTCGATTTGGCATTCGGGGGATTGGTGGGAGCCGAGGGGGGTGCCGTCGTCGAAGTAGGCGCGGCGGTACCAGTTGCCATCCCAGGCGTGCTGGTCGGCGGCGTGGGCGAGTTGGTCGGCGAGGGTGGCGCAGTGTTGGGCGGTGGCGTGGTCGCCGCGGTCTTGGGCGATGGGGTGGAAGTCGAGGCAGACGCGGCGGATGAAGAAGGCGAGCCAGACGCTTTCGCCGCGGCCCTGGTGGCCGACGCGGTTCATGCCGTCGTTCCAGTCGCCGCCGCCGATGAGGGGGAGGCCGTGGGCGCCGGTTTTTTCGGTGGCGCGGCGGATGGCGCGGACGCAGTGGTCGTAGAGGGGGGCGATGTGGTCGGAGGTGCGGGGGAGGTCGTAGTTGGATTCTTCGTCGGGGGCGAGGGGGCGGGCTTCGAGGTAGGGGATGGGCTCGTCGAGGATGCCGGTGTCGCCGGTGACGTGGAGGTAGCGGGCGGTGACGTAGGGGAGCCAGAGGAGGTCGTCGGTGATGTGGGTGCGGACGCCGCGGCCGACGGGGGGGTGCCACCAGTGCTGGACGTCGCCGTCGGTGAATTGGCGGGCGGCGGAGGTGAGGAGGTGCTGGCGGGTGAGCCAGGGGCACTCGTGGAGGAAGGCGAGGGAGTCCTGGAGCTGGTCGCGGAAGCCGTAGGCGCCGCCGGATTGGTAGTAGCCGGTGCGGCCCCAGAGGCGGGAGGAGAGGGTTTGGTAGAGGAGCCAGTGGTTGACGAGGTGGTTGAGGGCGGGGTCGGGGGTTTCGACGTAGATGCCGCCGAGCTGGCGCTGCCAGAACTCCCAGATTTCTTCGAGGGATTGGCGGGCGCCGGTGAGGCCGGCGTGGCGGCGGAGGTGCTCGCGGGCCTGGTCTTCGGTGGGGGCGGCGCCGAGGATGTAGGTGACGTGGATTTCGTCGTGCGGGGGGATGGTGAAGGGGGCGAGGATGGCGGCGCAGGGGTCGAGGGCGGCGCCGACGCGGTTGGAGAGGGTTTGGTGGCGGAGGGCGTCGGGGTCGGCGAGGGTGCCGTTGCGGCCGATGAATTCGAAGCGGTCGGCGGTGAGGGTGCGCTCGGGGGCGCTGCAGTGGAGGAAGGCGATGTGTTCGGGGAAGTCGAGGCTGAAGGGGTTTTGGGCGAAGATGGCGCCGCTTTGGGGATCGAGGCGGGTGACGATGTGCATGGCGTTGGGGTCGCGGTGTTCGCCGAGCACCCATTCGACGTAGGCGGTGGTGGAGATGCGGCGGGGGCGGTCGGTGGTGTTGCGGAGGCGCAGGGTGGTGAATTTGAGGGGGGCGGTGTGGTGGACGTGGATGGTGGTTTCGCTTTCGATGCCGTCGTGGGTGCGCTCGAAGACGGTGTAGCCGTGGCCATGGCGGCAGACGGCGGGGGCGGGGGGGGTGTGGTTGGCGGAGTTGGCGGGGATGGAGGGCTGGGGGAAGGGGGACCAGATGCGGCCGGTTTCGTCGTCGCGGATGTAGAGGGTTTCGCCGGAGGGGTCGGTGACGGGGTCGTTGTGCCAGGGGGTGAGGCGGAGCTGGTGGGCGTTGAGCGCCCAGGTGTAGGCGCTGCCGCTTTCGCTGATGACGGTGCCGAAGTGGGGGTTGGCGAGGACGTTGACCCAGGGGGCGGGGGTGGTGGCGCCGGGGGGGAGCTGGATGACGTATTCGCGGCCGTCGGGGGTGAAGCCGCCGATGCCGTTGAAGAAGTCGAGCTGGCGGAAGGCTGTCTCTTATAC
>LSQX01166644.1_pt1 | contig 29893 bp, 21 predicted proteins | sample 654561 | NCBI WGS metagenome assembly LSQX01 (sample SAMN04489861, study PRJNA283612) | anaerobic digester metagenome | isolation source: 4 biogas reactors fed with cattle manure at either 37C or 55C with and... | place: Denmark: Kongens Lyngby | collected 2014 | reverse complement strand
AAGGCGGAAACAGAAGCGTTTGTTTTGGTTGGTAAGGGCGATAGCGTTTAGTACTCATGTTTCATCAATTGGCTATTATCGGCCCAAATCCTGGTGCTCTCGACTGTTTTACTCAGACAGGCTCCTAGTTCCGGACCTGTATCTCCTGGGACGTGATGACGGAAGAATTACAGTCCCTCATATGAGTAGCTGCAACATCGCTCTCTTTCATCAACGTCCTGTGCGCGGCTATGACGAAAGCCGATGCGTCGACGGATGGGCGGCCCCCACGATCGCTTCTTCGCCGGAGCTTGGTTTTCTTGTCAAGACAGGGGCGCTATACTACGGTTTACGATGGCTTTAAGAGGCGGACAAGCAGTCGCAGTTGGCAGAAGATGGGGGGCCGTTTTTGGCCGCTGACCTACCAATTTCGGCCCCACAGTTGCAGTTCACCCAATTGGATTTCCTCATACGGCAAGTCGCTTTGTCTCAGAGTAACCCGGAACCAATTGGCGGTGTTTTCAGGTAGCTGACCCGTCACAACCAGATGAAAACGACCTTCCGAGTTCCGATCCTTGACGGAGATCTCGTAGGGATGCTCATGCCAACTATCGGCGTCGGGAGAGATGTCGATACGCAGTGTCTTTTCAATGTCCACCGTCGGGGCGTACACACTGAGCTGGTAACGTTCCAGATTGTGGCTTTCCCAGATAAGATACTCCGTCCCCGGACCTGTACGTACCCGTCGATCATTGTCATCGAAAAATCCGTCTCTTTGTTCGGTTGCATACCCCCATCCGTCTGAGGCGGCGAAGGTCTGCGAGAAATCAAAGGTGCCCAACCATCCGGTAATGGGCGGTTGGAAGGCATCCGTCATATGCCAATGGTTGTTGACCCGGATGGGAAACTCCTGGAAGACCTCGCCGCCATCTTTCAGCGTGATCCGTACACCCAGGCCGTGGGAACCGTCCGAGAGGGGGCGCGTGTCGACATGAAGCTGATCAGGCATGTGCGTACCCTCAAAGATGAGCTGGTTCGCAAAGGTGACTGTCACATCCGAGACCTCGATTTCCGCAGGTGTTTCAAGGCGCAGCTCAACCGGTACCGTTCCCGCCACTCTCTCCGATGCCCGAGGCGAGTCCATGGACAGGATGACGCGGGGGAAAACCGGCCAGATGTCAGTTTCGGCTTCCATCCACTCTGATAAAGGAACCACAACAGGCTGGATCGGGGCTAGCTCGGAATCCTTCACAGGGAGAAACTGCACGGCTAGGGTGGTCTCGGTGACATCCTGAAGATGAATGGCCAGCTTTCGAAACTCCGTGTTCGGATTCTGACCGGGCGGATCCGGAGAGGTTGGCAAAGGTCGGGCGGGCATGACCTCAAAAACGGCATCTGAAGGCGACAGAATGCGAGCCATCAGCTGCTTGCCGCCCCGTTGCAACGTGGCGGTTCTGCCGTCGGCATCGATATGCACACTGGCCTTCGTATGCATGAACCACCAGACTTCCGCCGGATCGTCAGCTTGGATCTCATCTTGAATCATGACCTGTCTGCGGTGATCGAAAAGGGCTATCCCGCGACGAACACGCGCATGGGGCGCATAGGCAGAGTCCATGTCAACAATACCTACCGCTTCGTTTGGCCGTGACGCCAGGTGGATGATCGGCGCCTTGGCTGCCAGGTTTTGATCCGGACCCGCTCCGGGATTGATGACCAACGTGTTTTGTCCTTCGGCCCGAATTCTGTAGTACGTCCAGCGCTGGCCGCTACCGCGGTTGCTGTAGCCCGGCAGGTTGTAGTTGTCGGCGCCTGTCTGCTCAGCCCAACGCACGCCCAAGGCGTCCAACACGAAATTGCCGACATCCAGCTGACCGTGTCCCCGATTGACTTCTCCTCCCTTGAAGGCCACGAAAACCGCCCTGGGGTTCCAGCCAAGCGCTGCGGAACGAAGCAACCTCCACTCCGCGAAAATGTTTATCCTGGGGGAGACGATCAAATGTAGACTCCTCATCAATGCCCGGTCGATACCACAAGAGATTCTTCGCCGGGCTGCCACCGCCGATGTGCAGCAACCAGCCGGCAAGTGCAGGTTGATCGAATCTGTCGGCCAGCCACAACAGCTCCGAAGCCCGTGGCGCTTCTATCCCCGTATCCCCGAAATTGAACGTTTCGTCCTTGTTGTTCGTGAGATACACGGGGAAGAATCCCGTTTGATCTATGCCGGGCGTTTTAGTCAGTCCGAAATCCGTTCCAAGGGCGGTTTCCAGCGCACATATGTATGAAATAAGGTAGCGAATCGAATAGTGCCAGTACCCGGTGCCTTCATCCCAACCGCCGTCGGGGCTGAACCTCGTGATGGCTTGGCGCACCCAATACAGCCCCGTCTGCAATATCTCTCCCGCCATCTCAGGCACTTCATCGGCCAGGGCCAAAGCTCCCGTGGCGATTCCGCCGTTCACCACGAAGCACCAGTTGCTCTCCGTCCAATTGTGGCCGCCTTGCCAGCCCGCCGGGGCTTTTCCGTGGTAGTACATCAGTGCCGAGTCAAGACCTTTGTCTATGATGGCTTCCCGCAAGGTCTGCCGCTGTTGTTGGCTCCACACATCATAGAGCCAATCGTAGGCGATGGCGAAGGCTCGCGTCATTTCCGCCGTGTCGAGGAAGTGCGAAGGATTCCAGTCGGGGAAGTTCGCCGCGGCCTGAAGCTCTTGCCACAATCGCTCAAGATAGCGCTCGTTCGGCTCGATGCAGTAGGCCATAGCCAACGTTTCGACGCGATCCAAAACCTGACGACTCGTGGCCAACAGCCGTTTGCCGTCCGGAATCACATACTCCGAAGGGGGCTCAGAAAGGATATTGTCCGCCGAAAACGTCAAGGATGAATACCACTGGCGCATCAACGGATCTTCCTCAACCAGCTGGCGTATTCGGGCGAAATCCTCAGCTGTGGCCATGATCCGGGGATGCTGTTGCCTGAGAGTTTCAAGAATCTCGGTATGAAGGACGGAAGAGTCCGCCGCTGAGACGGACTCTTTTTCGTATCCGGCAGGTAATTGCTGAACGGACAAGTCATCAACCCAGATCGATCCGGTCCCGAATTGATTGAAGATCTGAATAAGAATGGTCTTCACTTCCGCAGGTACGGTGAAATCCACCGTGAGGCGCGACCAAGTCGAAGGGTCGTAGTCTAAGGACCGGGGCTCCATATGGAAATTCGGCCCGGCCAAAGAGCATACGGTAGCCTCGTCGAGCGGCTCGTGCAGCCAGTTCATCTGCCAGGCTGTCTTGTTATCTTCGTTGTAGGGTGAGTCGTGGTAGGCCATAATACGCGTCCGGATGTTTTTGGGCTGCATACCTTCGCTCACCTGAAACCACACCGTGAAGCGATAGGCCCTGCCGCCTTCCAGCTGCACGTACCTACCTAAGGCCGGTCTTTCGTTGCCGTCGCTTGTAATGCGGACGGACCACTCGCCGGAGCGGGCCCGGGTGTTATCCGAGACAATCTCGGCATTTCCCGACACATAGCCGAAAGCGAATCCCGCTGGTCTGCCTTGAGAGGTGACCTCTTCAAAATCTCCGTTTGACATCAGCTCCACCGTAGTCGCCGACACCGACCATGCAACCAAACCGAGGAAGAGCACCATCCAAGTTCCTCTTGGCCATCGAATCGTGAACACTTCACTTCCCTCCCGCAATCGTTTTCGCCTGGTTTCGATAAATCCGTCAAAGCCGGCGGCCGCAGGTGATGTTTGCAGTTGCCAAAACCGATCTTATAGCCGCAAATACAACATATTCATTGCATAAAGACGGCCGTTTTCCTGCGTCCAAACCGTTGGCTGTCGACATCATGGGACACGGCCTGATGATACACCCTACTGTCTCCTCAAATAGGTGCTATGGAACCCTTCGTGAAGGGTAACCTGACAGGCGAGAGGAATCAAGTCTCGGCAATCGGTTCAGATTCGTAAAGGCCTATATTAGGAGGACCTGCAATGGATATAGCACAAAGATGGATGAGCCTTCCGCACGAGTGGCAGCCGTTGTTCGAGCGATGGGCCGAAGATCCGAAAAACCGGCTGGCGCTTCATTCCTGGCCACAATACGGAGGTCAGAAGGTTGTGGGGTTGACCTGGGGCCGCTCAGACGCTCCGGTGCGCTTAATGGCAGCGGTTCCCCACGCCCATGAGCCGGCGGGCACGGCGGTCATGGTCAACCTGGCTTCGCAGTTGATCGCGGGACGGCACCTGGATGGGGAGCCCACGGAGCTGCCCATAGAAGAGATCAGGGAGAAATGCTTGATCACCCTTTTGCCCGACACGAATTCGCAAGGGCGGGCGAAGCGTTCAGAGCGCTGCTGGGATGGGGCTCACGATGACGATACCTTCCTGAAGATAGTCTTCGGCATTGCTGCCGACGGCAGCCGATTCGGACGCTATCCGGAGTGGAGCCTGAAAGAACACCGGCCCCGACAGATCGGTATCGAATACGAACAACTGACGGATGATCTTTTCGTGGAACCCAATACCAGCCGTCGTTCCACGCACTTCAAAGCCATAACTGAGCTCCATGCTCGCTACGGTCATACTCATTTTTTGGACATGCATCAGCATGAACAGCCTCCGGCGGCGATACTGCCCGCGGATTTCGACGAGCTTTCACCGGAGGATCAAGCCAAGATCATGGCCTGGGCGAAAGCGATAATCCAAGCCTTGTCCGCCGTCGGAGCTGATCCGCGGCCGGAGCCTGTCATCTCATACCGAGGACAGGAGCGACAACGGTTTTTCCAGGATTTTTGGCGCGGTACCTGCCCGGGCATGTTGAGGCTGGTCTCCGAGGTGCGCAACAACCTGGATCGAAAAACCGGTGTACCGACAACCATGGAACAGCAATTCACTATGGCCAATGCCGTTCTTTTGGGTACCATCAAACATCTGATGGAAACGGCCACATAAGGCGGATGCACGGAGGGCGGGAAAAGAGCATACCCTCCGTGCCGTTTTTTTAAGGATAATGCCTGCTTGTCAGGGATCCGGACCGGAGATGTCGCTTGGTCCCCTTGCAGCACATGTCTGTTCGACAACTGTGATCCGAGTCCCCAGGCTCGTAGTGGCGCGCCTGTATACAGTCCCGATCATGAGAGGAGGGTGAGAAGAGGAGGGTGAGACTGACGGCGTTTTCTTCAAAAAATGATCATTACCTTGAGCTCCGTGATGCCCTGACTGTCGCGGCGGGATTGTCAACCGGTTGTACATCGATCATGCTTCCGGGATCCGCCGGTTGAGCCCTCCTGCAAACCGTCCCGCCCATCTGAGGCTCGATACATATACTGTTTGCCTTGCGCCGTACCGGCGAGAAGCCCGTCGTCACGGCCCACTCGGCATGGATATCCGATCGCAGGAGGAACTCGATCAGTCTCCACGCCGTCTCCGGATGCTGACTGGAGGAAGCCAAAGTGAGAGCGTCCAGACTCGACAATGTCCGAGGGGTGTCCGTGTTTGAAGAGGCATATCCATAGCCAGATCGAACGGGACCACTTCTCTTAGGGTCAAGGGTCCCCAAAGCCCCAAAAACACGGCACAACGGGGTTTTCGCTTTCTTACAACCCGGAACTTCGGATGAGAGACATGGTCAAAAATCCCAGGCTTTCAAAGACCACCATAGACGCCGGCGGGCGAGATTGTAGAGAACGACTGTTCCCCAAAACGGCAGAGACTGGAAGAACGCTCACCGAGGTCCATGCAGCCTATCTGTCTCAAACGTGTTCTTTCTGCGATCGGACGTTCCCTGAACGGATCTATCTGTCGGTTAGGACTGCTGCTTACCCCTGCGGTCCGGTTCTTGCCGTTATCGACAGCCTTGGGCTGAGACGCAGCCGTTGGACGCTAACCTACGACGGCGGAGGTTGCCCAACAAGCAGCGCGGCTTTAGCTCAGTCGGGACGTCACAGTACGAGTGGTGGGATACGGTTAGCGACAAGAATCAGAGGCGCGGAGGGTGGGCTAAGAGCCCACCCCCCAAAAGGCGCAATTACCTGGAGAAATGCTCGTCGATCATGGCGGTGAACAGACGCTGCAGCTCGGATAAAGCCGCCTCAACCGGCATGGTTCCTGCCCACATTTGTTGAGCTACTGGGTGGTTCAAAAACGGCAAGTTGGCCGGATGTGCCCAATACTGATTTGCTCCGCCGTAATCCATCGCCTCTACGAAAGCGATGATATTCTTGGGAGGGGAGATGCGCAAGAACGTCTGCGCGGCGATCTTGGTCTGGGTCGGTATGACCGCGCCAATGGCGTGCAACTCCAAGGACTGTTCGGGCTGCATAATAAAGCGCACGTAGTCTTTGGCGATGGGGATATTGGGCGACGTGGCGGGAATCGCCCAGGTCTCCGGACTCATAAACGTGGTGCGGCTCCGTTCGTTGCCGACCACGAGCGTGGGCAGACCGACAACATCCCAGTCAAAGTGTGCTCCTTCTCTGAACTTGGGAACGTCGAAGACACCGCGGCCCACCATGGCTACGGTCTCGGCCAAGGCGTTTCTCAGGCTGTCTCCGCTTGGAGCGTGGACTCCGCTGCGTCCGGATCTCAGATCCGCGAACAGCTGTACCCCGGCGCGGCGTATAGGATCCAGCAGATTGATCGATCTGCCGTTGTCGGTATACAGCGGACCTCCGTAACCCCAGGCGATATGAGGCCAGTACATCTGCAGTCCCCACTGATCCGGCACGCCGTCGCCGGATATATCCCGGGTCAAGGCCTTGCTCATGGCCAGGGCATCATCCCAGGTCCAATCATCCTGGGGAAATCCCAGACCCGCCTCGCTAAGAAGATTCTTGTTGTAATAGATCGTGTGGGAATTGATCCCGTGAGGTATGGTCAGCAGGCGTCCTTCCCAACGCGAGGAGATGAGTGCACCCGGGTGGATATCCTTGATGGCGGGATCCTTCGCATACAGATCATCCAGCGGCTCCAAGTGGTCGGCAAAGGTGTAAAACGCCGCTCCCAACCACATGACGTCGATCGGCGTGCCGGCGGCCATCATAGTCAGCAAGAACTCGGTGTAGTTGCCGGCCACTCTGATTACATCGACGGTGACATCGGGATTCAACTCGTGGTAGCGCTTAGCCCATGTTTCATAGACCGGGAATCTCTCCGGCGAGCTGGCTTGTGCCGAAAAGGTGATCGTAGTCTTGGCAGCCAAAGCCGAAGCATTCAGCGTTACCAAGACAGCCATCACAACGATACCGGCTAACCACTGCTTGGATCGCACCTTTCATACCTCCCGACAAGTTTCTTTCTTGGGAACCCAAGAGCATAATAAACTAATTATGCTGTAACTAGAGGTCTCCTTTTGATCATGAGTTTCCTAGTTGAAATAACGGGCGATAGAAGAAGATAGAGAGATCTCGGGTGCCCGATAGGTTGTGGAACCGTGGAAGGTTCAGGCGTTGGCACCTAAAGGACTATCCATCCATCGTGTCTAAACATAAGACAATCGAACACTGGGGGAATGAAAGGAGTCTTTGATGTGAAAAAAGTGGGATTGAGCTCATTCGTTCTATTCGCTCTCATCTTCTCGTTGACATTCAGCGTCGCATGGGCGAAAGAGCTCACGTTCTTGACCGTGGGTTATTCAGGCGAGCTACTGAATTACCTGCGCAATGAAGTCGTGCCGGAGTTCAAGGACAAATACGGCGTCGACGTCGTCATGTTGTCCGCCAACTGGGACACGCGTATGGAAAGGATCATCGTCCTTACGGCCGGAGGTACGCCCCCTGATGTGGTGTGCACCGGCGCTTATTCGCCCTACGAGGAAGGCTCCGTGGGCATGCTGGAGCCTCTTGATCGCTACCTTGCCCGGTGGCCCTTGACGTCCCGGTTTTCCAAAGGGCTATGGGATTCCTTGAGCTGGCGCGGCCAGGTTTACGTGGTGCCCCAGAACCTGAGTCTGCGAGGCATCGCCTACAATAAGGAGCTCTACGCCGAAGTCGGCCTTGATCCCGAAAGACCGCCGATGAGCTGGGAGGAGCTCAAGCAGTACGCGCAGCGACTTACTCGCATTGAGGGCGATTCGGTCGCCGTACAGGGGATCAAGCTCGAAACCACTCCTGCCGGCGCGGCGCAGTATTTCTTCTGGTTCTTGCGTCAGGCAGGCGTGACGGAGATCGACTCAGACAAAATGACGTCCAATCTGATGCGTCCTGAAGCCATTGATGCTCTGCAGACCCTGCAGGAGCTCTATGCGGCCGGACAGCATGGCCTGCCGGTCCTGTCGGGCGGTTATGTCAAAGGGCGCGAGGCTATGCGCTGGCTCTTCCCGTCGGGCGTGGCTTCCATGGTCGCCCAGGACCCCTACATCATGGAGCGGACGGGTGTTTTCGCCCCGCGGCGCACGCCGGAGAGCAGACCCGTAGCCCATGTCTTTGCCAACGGATTGGCCATCACTGCCGCCAGCAAGAATAAGGATCTGGCCTGGGAATGGATTGCCTCACTGTACGAAGACGACGTGCTCTATGAGATTCAGCGCATAAGCTGGTTCTTCAGCGGCCGCCTTGATTTCCTCAATCGGATGAGAGAAATTCAGCCGGGCATCGAGTACTGGTACGCCATGGATCCCTACATCCAGGCCTCAGTGTTTCCTCCGCCCCGTGACGTCTCTCAACAAGAGCTGGGAGCGCAGGTCCTGAAGGTCTGGAGATTGGAGACCTCTCCATTGGCGGCTCTGGAGCAGACTCATGCCCTGTGGACTCGACTCCTTGAGGACTGGAAGGCGGAGATCGAACGTCGATAAAGGGAGGGGACCCCGATGAGGTTTGTCGGCAAAAAGGCGATCACGTTGATCGCCGCGGTGCTGTTGGCCGGGCTGGTTGCTCAGGCCGGCGAGGTGATCACGTTTCGAACCTGGTGGGGCTACACGGGCGCCCGCATCGAGCTGCTGAACAGCATGTTACGCCGTTTTGAGGAAGAGACGGGAATCGAGGTCAGACACGAGTCTCCGGCACCTTTTGCCAACTACCTGGAAAAGTTGGTCTTAGACACCGTAGGAGGCGTGCAGACTGACGTTGTACTGGGCAGCAGTTTCTGGATCGCTGATATGATCGATTCGGGACTTTTGCAGCCTCTGGACGGATATTTAGCCAGAACTCCGGGGTTGAAAGAGGACATCTTCCCGGCTATATGGGACGGGGTGGTCTATAGAGGCCAAGTGTGGGCGCTGCCGTTTGCCGGCGGACCGCAGCGGGTCACCTTTCAGAACAAGGACACGTTCTCGGCCCGAGGCCTGCAGACCGGCGAGGGTGTGGTGTCCTCCTGGGATGCGTTCTTGAGCCACGTTCTGCGGCTCACGCAGGATGTCAACGGCGACGGCGTGCCCGATGTCTTCGGCCTGGACAACGCCAACCAGATCTACGCCTTCTACTGGACCAACGGAGCCGATCTTTTCAACGAAGACCGCACCGACTTCGGGTTCTTGACTCCGCAGGCCATTGAGGCGCTGGAGTTCATGATCGATCTGCAGCGACGGGGAGTGGTAGGGGGCGATTTCGCCAAAGGCACGGGGGCCATGACTTTGACCACGGGACCTTGGGGAATGCTCACTTTCAGGGAAACGGTCCGTTTCGATCTGGCCATGGATCTGCCTCCTCAAAACACGGACACGCCCCGGACGTTGTCGAGTCTGGACGCTTTGACATTGGCTTCGGCCAGTGAACATCCCGAGGCGGCGTGGAAGCTGATCGAGTTCCTCCTGCGACCGGATATCCATGCCGAGTGGGCCGTGACGACGGGTTTCCCGCCCGTGCGGCGCTCGGAAGTGACGACGCGGGTATTTCGCACGGCCGTAGCCCGGGATCCATTGTATGAACCCCTGGGACAGATGTATGAAGCCGCGGTGCTGTGGCCGCTTTATCCCAACAGCAACGCCATTTGGAACATCCTGCGAGCCGCGGTGAGCAGTGTCTTTCGCGGCGAGGCGCCCAGAACGGCTTTGGAGAATGCGCATAGACAGGCGCAACAGTATCTCATCAAGGAATGAAAAAGAGTCACGGGTCGCTTCGCGAGGATTACGGAATGTGAGACTCAATATGGGTTGAGCAGATAAGGCTTTGGCCGCTTCTTCAGGCGGTCAAAGCCTTATTTAAAGGCAGCTATCCTTTGTTGCCGAAATAGACAAGACACAATGAGCTTCTATAAAGGACAAGGCTGCTGTGTCCAGAAAACAAAAGCCGTGAGCCGGTTGTCTGTAACAACACACATGATGCTACAGGAGAGGAGAATTGATGAATGTGTCCGGAAATCGTATCGTCTTTTTTGTGCTCGTCTTCTTGTTGACCGCGGCCAGTATAGGGGAAGCGGCCGTCACCTTGCGTTGGCGCACCTGCTGTCGGCAAGAAGATCGCGTGGAGATGTTTCAACGCTGGGCACGAGCTTTCGAAGAGGAGAACCCGGATATCATCATCGATTGGTATGATCCTCCGGGCGGAATCACTCAGGTAAAAGTGGAGATCGCCGGAGGAGTGGGCCCTGATGTGATGATGCAGGGAGCCGGGATCTACAGCATGCTGGATGTACTGATGCCGCTTAGCCCCATTGTGCAGAAGTATCCGGAGTTGCGTCGCGAGGTCATCCCCAGCGTACTCGATCAGTTCACCTGGCAAGGTGAGATCATATATGCTACCCCGCATCTGCTGATCGAGGCCGAGGCGGACGGGCCCGTGGAGTTTGTCATCGGCAAGCGCTTGACGTCGACGTCGCATTTGGCCCCCAGACAGGAGCAGTCTTTGCAGTGGGTGGTGAGGGCCAAAGGGGCGAGGACTTTGCGCTTCAGCGCCTTCACCGAACGGGTCCTTTTTACCTGCGCACAGGTTCGTCTGTGCCCTGAATGAGCGACGGAGGTGGCAACCATGACGGGAAAAGAGCGCCGGATGCGGGTTCGGCCGCTGTTGTCATATATCGATTCGGACGGCTCGCTGCGACAGATCACTTCAGCGGATGAGTGGGCCCTCCGCCGGCAACAGTTGGAAAAGACCGTGGCTTACTTCTTGGGTGAGGCCCCCGATATAGAGCCTCCTGAACCGGCTTTTGAGATCCTGGAAGAACACACCTACCCTGAGTATCGGCATCTGTTGATCAAATACCTGGTGGAGCCGGAGGAAGAGGTCAAGGCCCATCTGCTGGTGCCGCCTCCTGAGCGGAGACAAAAAGGCGCAGCCGTGCTTTGCCTGCACGGCACTTCGGCGGCGGCTAAGGACACTCAGATCATGGACGGCGAGAAACCCGGCCGTGATTTCGGACGTCTCTTTGCCCGGGAAGGCTTCATCACTCTCTCTCCTGACCATTGTTGTTCCGGGGAGAGGCAACCTCCGGGCTTTCAGCCCTATGACACGACGCCTTTTTACGAACGCTATCCTGAGTGGTCGATGATGGGCAAGGCCATCTGGGACGGGCAAAGGGCGTTGGATGTTTTATCCGTTGTCCCGGATGTGGATCCCGAGCGGCTGGGCGTGGTCGGACACTCACTTGGCGGATACGGAAGCATCTTTCTTTCGGCCTTCGACGAACGGCTCAAGGCGACTATCTCCAGCTGCGGACTGACCAGCTGGGAGGATAATCCTAAGCGCCTGAATTGGAGCCGGGATCACTGGTATATACACTTCCCGCGATTGCGGGAGTATTTCCTGCGCGATGAAGTCCCCTGTGATATGCATGAATTCGCGGCCTTGATCGCCCCGCGGCCTTTTCTCAACGTATCGGGGATGAGCGATCTCATGTATTCTCCCACCAACGAAAACATGCCGGAGATCGGCTGGCAACTCTGGCAGCTCTACGACTTGTTAGGCGCCGGGGAAAACTTCGCCAACTTCTTGTTCGGTGCCGGACACGATGTGCCTGAGTACTCCCGGGCCTTAATGGTCGCTTGGATGAAGCGCTGGCTTTGTACCTGACATTTATACTCGAGCGGGGCCCTTGGGTTCCGCTCGAGCTGTTGTCCGCTTCAATGTGTTCTTCGGCAGCGCCGAGCCGTCGAAAATAGGAGAAAGGCGCCGGGAAGTTCACTCACCGACTTCGGATCGAAGTGGTCGAGGATCAGGAAAGCGATCGTGTCATCCTGCGGATGGATCCCGGTGACGACCGGTCCAGCGACGTAGCGAGCGAGCTTGTCACTACCGAGTTTTTGAGGGAGGCTCGCATACCGCGTCAGACATGCACTCAGCCGAACGATACGACACTTCGCATCGACGTGGATTATTGGGCAACACAAGGCGCGAGAAGAATGCCACTCCGGGCCCGTTTGAACTACTCCCGAGCGGCCGATGCGAGCTTGAGGTCTGACCGCTCAGACGGGACGGTCGGGCAAACGGCGAAGCCGACGAATAAAAGGGTCGGCACAGTCATCTTTCGGTGTCGAATCCTCTGCCGAAGCGATGGCCGTTTTCAAGCCTGGCTGGGCGGAGTATCGGGGGCAGGGGCGAGGCGTCTGTCGTTCCATCGTTGGTCGTGATCGGACGGACAAAAAGGATCCCGGGGCCGGAGGCGGCCCCGGAATTATGAGGCTATCTGGCCGACTCTTCGATAACCGCAGTGATCTTTGCCAACTCGGGATTGGGCGAAAGACGAGGTCTCAGACCGCTGGCCGTGGTGAGTTGGCGGATCGTGATCGTGCGGCACGGCTCATACGGGAACGGCCGTTGCCAAGGTGGTGCGTCAGTCTGGGCATCACCCAGAGGGGCGAACGGGTCAGGAAACAGATACAGACCTTGATACCCCTCGGGATGGTTGCTATCATCGACAAACAGGCCGTCGATGGTGATCTCGCGCGGCATATGGCAGCGGTATCCAAAATCATGCAGTCCGTCGTTTCGGGTATTGAACATGATCGGCTGCACCTTATTGCCGCACGCCGGCATCCAGCGGCAGTTGCGGATGAGCACCGGCCCTTCCCACGTGCTTCCGTAGTCGCCGCGAAACGAGATCAGCGAGTTGCCATAGAGGGTGGAATCCTCAACGGTGAGCGTGCCGCGACCGATGGCGTTCAGTCCCATGTATCCCAGCGTCGAACGCCGGATCGTGTAGAAACCGGAGACACCCATGTGTACATCCATCCTGGAGAGGACGCAGTCTTCAAGGAGGATGTTCTTGCAGAAGTTTGTGGCGATGACGCCCCAGCGCGTCCGATCCAGGATATGGTTCATTCGGCAGCCGATCATGCGGAAGTTGACGACTTCATTGGCGGTGAAATCGTATGAACCCATCGAAACGGGCTTTCCAGCCGAACCGATGGTCCGATAGACCTTGTGGCCCGTGGCAAAGCAATCGCGCAACGTGACGTTGGCACACTTCCGCACGGAGAGGAATCCGGAATAGGGATGGCCGACGGCGGTCTCTCCGACCACGTAGTGCGTCAGACCGTCGATCTCGGTGTTGGAACGGGAGATGACGATGTTACGCGCCCAGTAGTTGTAGCCAACTTCTTGTTTCATGCGGTTGGCAAAGGTGGTGAAGACCCCGCCCCGCACGATGAGCGGTTTGTCGTCGATGGGACGGGCCTCGATACGGGTGATGACGTCGTAATCCCAGTCAATGGCGCCTTCGATCGACCCATCGCGGCGGAGAATGAAACAGTCGCGCTGGGCTATGCCTCGGTTTTGATTGAGGCCGCGCCTTATGTACACTCGTTTATTGGCGTTTTCCACGGTGACGTAGCAGTCGCGCGCAGGACGGAGTTCCACATGGTCTTGATCCCTGGTGAGCGTTTTAAGCTCGAGTGTTTCCGGCTCGAGCAGCGAGACGATCTCAAAGAGCGGACGTCTGTGATCTTCCACGTCCGTGTCGTCGATGGTAAAGCGGGATGTGTTCCAATCAGTGTCCGTGGCGACAATCGCCGTCAAAGCTTGGCGACCGAGATGGTAGGTTGCATCAGGCCTGCTGCGAACGCTTAAGCCGTGTTTGTTGGCGTATTCGTGGGCGCGACATATCGCCGGCAGGTCATCCGTGATGCCGTCGCCGACGGCACCGAAATCCTCATAAGAAACCCATTGCTCCGTTGCGGACACGGGCTCTCACTCCTATCCGGTACTGGATTAAGGTTGATGTATGCGTTTGCATCATTGAGACGCTTTTCAATTCTTTCTTCCGGACCGTCACACTTCCCTTGTGCTCGCTTTTCACAAAAGGTTTCGGTCAGCCTGTCAATACCCGGCATCCGGTTGTCTATGTGGCTTGACGCCTTTTTTTATGAGTGATCGAGCGCTTACAGCGAGGCATCTTGCGTTGCGGGTGCCTTTGTCATTGCCCTTCATCATGGCTTTTGGAAAATGACATTCATGCCACAAAAGCTCCCCCTTCAAGCTTCACCACTGTTTCTTTGTGGCTGCGTTCAAATGTGATCTTTTTGGATCTTTGTAGGTTGAGGCGGGCCCATGGCGAAGAGAAGTCCTGTTGGATGAAAGGAGTTGGGTAAGATGCGCTTGCTACATACCGCTGATTGGCACTTGGGCCGCAGCCTCGAAGGACGCAGCAGGCGGCCGGAACAGGAGCAGATGGTGGATGAGATTTGTGCATTGGCCGATGCCGAAGACGTTCATCTGGTGATCATCGCCGGAGACGTCTTTGATTCAGCCAATCCGCCTGCTTTTGCCGAAGAACTGTTTTACGATGCGCTCGATCGCTTGAGCGCGGATGGCAAGCGCGGGGTACTGGTCATTGCCGGCAACCACGACAATCCCGAGCGGCTCTGTGCCTCGGCACCTTTGGCTGTCCGACAAAACGTAGTGCTTTTGGGCAAACCCGCAGATGTGACGTTGTTGTCAGCGGGCAAGGGCGGTCCGGTTGTCGACAGCGGACCCGGTTGGTGTGAACTTGTCTTCGCTTCAGGCCCCGGGGGCACTGAAGAAAAAGCGGTGGTGGCGGCTCTGCCGTATCCTTCCCAGGCCCGACTCGATGAAGCTTTGGTCTATAGCATTGAAGACGAAGAGGCCACTCGCAGCGCCTATTCAGCCCGGGTGGGTTTGGCCTTTCGTGCGGCGGCGACCAGATTTCGTGAAGATACCGTCAATTTGGCAGTCTCCCATATTTATGTGGCGGGCGGTTTGGAGACCGAATCGGAACGGCCCATTCAGGTCGGAGGAGCTTATACGGTGGAGGCTGCTGCTTTGCCGCACAATGCTCAATACATTGCTCTGGGACATTTGCATCGCCCTCAGGGGATAAGAGGCGTTGACTCGGCGCGCTATGCGGGATCACCTTTGGCCTACAGCTTCTCAGAAGCGGGACAGGCCAAATCGGTGACGCTGGTGGAGGCATCGCCTCAGCGGATGAGTTGGCGCGAGATACACCTGAGTGCCGGACGTCCTCTTGTGCGCTGGCGGGCAGAGCAAGGTCTGCAGCAGGTGGAGCGGTGGATTTCCGAAGGGCGTGATGCCGAAGCCTGGATCGATCTGGAGTTGCATTTGATCTCACCTTTGACTCCGGAACAGGTCGGTAATCTACGGAGTTCGCATCCGGGCTTAGTCAACATCCGGCCAGTCTTCGCGGCACAGGAAGTGGCGGCTTCCGCCGAAGACGCAGCGGAGGGCCAGGCTCTTACTCATGAAGAACAATTCCGTCGCTTCTATGCCAGACAGCGCAAGGGAGCACAACCTGATTCACAGACCGTTGAGCTGTTTTTGGAGTTGCTCGCCGAGGTCTTTGATGAGACGGAAGAAACAGGGGGCGATGATCAGTGAAGCCGATCTTCCTCCGCTTTGGGGGTCTGCACAGCTACATCGAAGCTCAGGAAATCGATTTCACCAAGTTGCTCGGCACCGGTGTATTCGGTATATTCGGCCCCACCGGCAGCGGTAAGTCTACGATTCTCGATGCCATGACTCTGGCCTTGTACGGCTCGGTGGATCGTGCCTCGAACAACACTCAGGGGATCATCAATCAGGATTGTGATCAGCTGTCTGTGGCCTATACCTTCGAGTTGAGCGACGCTTCGGCCACGAAGCGCTATCGGGTGGAGCGCACCTTCGCCAGAGGAAAGACTCCTGAATCTGTGACCACTGTTCAAGCGCGCTTGGTTGAGCTGGACGGAGGCAGACCCGGACGTGAAGAGATTATCAGGGTTTTGGCTGATAAAGCTCGGGACGTGACGACGGAGGTAGTGGAGCTATTGGGCCTTACTCTCTCTGATTTCACCCGGGCGGTGGTTCTGCCACAGGGCAAGTTCGCGCAGTTTTTATCTCTCAAGCCGCAAGATCGGCGCGAGATGTTGGAGCGCTTGTTCGGACTGGAGATCTACGGTAAGAGGCTTACCGAATGTGTGCAGTCTCATCTGAAACAGACCGAGGCTGATCTGCGGGGCGTGCGGACCGCTTTGAACGCCATAGGAGAGGCATCGGCTGAGGCTGTGGCCCAGGCTCAAGCCAGGCTGAAGGCTGCGGAAAAGGCTGAGGTGGAGGCCGTAGCCAAGCTCAAGGAAGTGGAAGAGGAAGTCAGGCAGTGGCAACGAGTGTGGGAATGGCAGGTTGAACTGGAGAAGGTGAGCCTTCAGGAAGAAGAGCTCTGCAAATCAAAGGCGCGAATCACAGCCAGGCAACAGGAACTCGATCAAGCTGAACGGGCGGAGCGGGTGCGCGCTTTTTTGCGAGATTATGAAGAGGCTTGTCAGCATCGCGAAGAGGCGGAAAAGGACGAGCGTGTCGCTTGGAAGGAAAAAGAGAGGGCAGAACAAACGCTGAAGCAGGCTGCGCGGGCCCGGTCTGAGGCTGCGAAAGCCTTTGCGGCTGAATCACCGTTGCTGTTTGAGCGACAAGCCGCATTGCGTGCGGCAGTGGAACAGCAAGAAAAACGAACTCAGTTGGCCAAGGCACTGCGGTCCGTCGAGGAAGAGATAGCCCGGCTGGAACAGGAGCTTCGGGAGCACATCGAAGCCGAAGCCGAGGCAGAGGTGGACGCGGTCAAGGCGGAAAAGAAGTTGCAGGAGGCTCGCGAACAGATCGCTGAGCGCACGGTCGATCCTGACGAACGGAAACGTCTGGGTGAGGCGATGGCGGCGCTTCGCAGCTTCGAGAATGCTCAACAGCAGTTGGAAAGGGAGCTCCGGGCTTTTCGCAAGAGCGAGGAGGTCCTGGCGCAAGTCGAACAGGAAGCTGCAGACGTCGAGACTTTGGTGCGGAAACTCGAGACAGAGGACCGGGAGGCCCAAAACCGTCTTGATGAGCACCGGCGCAAAAGACCGTGGGAAAGAGAAGAACTGGAGTTTCGTCGTCGCCGGTTCTACGAGGATGCGCGTGCGGCGGAGAGAGTATCCTTTCTGCTTTCTGAACTTGAGACTCGGGAGAAGGAGTTGAAGAGACTTCAATCTGCCCTGGCAGACAGCGTCGAAGCGGAACGGACGTCTGCCGCCTTTGTGGAGGCTCTCGGTCGGGAGTTGGAAAAAGCCGATGAAGACTTGCGGAAAGCGTTGGCGGAACAGGAAGCCGCTCACCGGAACGATTTGGCGGCTGCGTTGGCGGTTCATCTTCTTCCGGGCGAACCTTGTCCGGTATGCGGATCTCGGAGTCACCCTCAGCCCAGGGCGGCTCATGAGCGTGAGAAGTTGGCCGCATTGGAGCAGCGGGTTGCGGAGTGCCAACAGGCGGTAGAAACGGCCCGACGAGCGTTGGATGAAGCTCAACAGGAGCTCATCCGAAAAAGAAGCGAGCATAAGGGGGCCTTGGACAGCCATACTTCGGCAGCTTTAGAAGTGGACGGTTTGCGTAACCGGCTGACAGAGGCCCGGGAGCTTTTGCCTGAGCGATGGCGAAGGCTGGATCGGACGGAGCTGGAGAAAGCGGTCACTGAGACAGAGCAGAGCCTTGAGGAACGCGAAGCGGCCTTACAACTGTGGGAACTGGAATTGAAATCACTGGAGGAAGATTGGCAAGCGGTGGCCAAGGATCTCGCAGAGGCTCAAAAGACACTGACTGCCGCCGAGGTCCGATGCGAAAGCGCCCGTAAAGCCTATGAGAGCGCGCAAGCACGCCTTGCGGAAGTGCAAGAGCACTGCCGGAGTTCGCAGCTCGAGTGGGATAGGTTGCGTGCGGGCGCTTCATCTGAGGAAGTGGAAGAGGCGGCCGCGCGATTGGAACGCTGGGATAGGGAAATACAGGCGTTTCAGCAACAACTGACGGCCTGCGAAGAGCGTATGAAAGAGGCCGGACAGCGGATCGCACAGGCTCGTCAGGAGCGCGAACGGCTGCAGCGTGAAAAAGCTGTCGCTGAGGAGCGCCGGCAAGGGTGGCGGCAGCAGGATGAACAGCTGGCCGAAGAGATCGTCCGTATAGTAGGTTTTCAGGAAGCTCCGGAAGCGGCGGCCCGGCAGGTGGCGGAGCGCCTACAGATGCTCACCGACACCCGTGATAATACCGCCCGGGCGGAACTGGAGGCCCAAACCGTCTGGCAGGAGGCTGCGCAGGCTCATGCGGCGGCGGTCGAACGTCTGCAGAGCGCCGTTGATCGGGAAAGCAAAGCGAAGACGGCGCTTGCAGAGGCGCTGGCGGAGGCTGGCTTTGCGACGTCCCAAGAGGCGGAAGCTGCATTGCGCTCCGAAGTACATCGGCAACGTTTGCGTGAGGAGATTGAACGCTATCAGCAAGATCGGCTGAGGTTGCAAAACGAGCGCCGGCGCCTGGAGGAACAGCTTCAGGGACGCAGTCTGTCTCAGCAGGAGTGGGAAGCTTGGCAAACACGTCTGGATGATGTTAAGTCGGCGCGAGATGGCGCTTTGCGAGAGCGTGCCGTTGCGGCGGATGCCCTGCAAAAGCTGCAGGATGACCATAAACGTTGGCAGGAGCTTGCTCAGCAGGAGACAGCTTTGTCAGAGCGGCTAGGCAGACTTAGAGACTTGCGGCAGGTTCTTGCGGGAAACGCCTTTGTCGACTTTTTGGCCCAAGAGCAGTTGGATCAGGTTTTGCAGGACGCCTCGGTGCATTTGGGGCATCTGACGCGCTATCGCTATGCTCTTGAGTCCGGTTCCGACGGCAGTTTTGTCATCCGTGACGATATGAACGGCGGCCACAGACGTGCCGTCAATACGTTATCCGGAGGAGAGACCTTCCTGGCCTCATTGGCTTTGGCCCTGGCTTTGTCATCGCAGATTCAACTCAGAGGGCGCTTTCCTTTGGAATTCTTTTTCTTGGATGAGGGTTTCGGTTCACTGGATAACGAAACGTTGGACGTGGTCATGACGGCTCTTGAACGTCTGCAGATGGGACGGTTGAATGTGGGAGTTATAAGCCACGTTCAGGAGCTGCGCAATCGCATTCAACGCTGTCTTATCGTACAGCCTCCGGTGGTCGGGGAAAGAGGCAGTCAAATACGCCTGATGTAATTCTTAACGCGGACAGGAGTGAGAGAAATGGTCAATGTGGTGGCTCATCGCGGTTTTTCCGGGAAGTATCCAGAAAACACGCTACGAGCTTTTCGTGAAGCACTCGTTCTTGATGTCGATACAGTGGAGTTTGACGTCCGTCTTACGAAGGATAACGAGCTCGTGCTCATCCACGATCCCACGGTCGACAGAACTACGAACGGGCAAGGCCGTGTGGAAGAGATGACTTTGGCCGAGATCAAAGAACTCGATGCAGGCAGTTGGATGAGCCCTGAATTCACAGGCGAACGCATACCTACACTGGCCGAAGCGCTCGATCTCTTGGGCGGTCGGGTGAGACTGAATATCCACTTGAAACCGCTCGCTGCAACTGGGGCCATATTGGTGGAGCGGGTGATCGAGGAGTTGAAGCAGCGCCGGCTGTTTGATCAATGCTTTATCGCCTGTGATGAGGAGACCTTAGTCTTAGCCAAAGAAATCTGCCCTGAAGTAGACATCTGCAACCTCAGCAAAAAGCCCCTGGAAACCTACGTCTCTCGCTCATTGGCTATAGGCTGTCGTATCTTACAGCCCGGTAACCGCGATGTGACAAGACAACTGATCGAAGAGGCCCACAGGCACGATATGGAGGTCAATCCGTTCTACGCCGATGACGAAGAGGAGATGCGCCGGCTCATAGACTGTGGGGTGGATGGCATTCTAACTAACCGTCCCGATGTGCTGTTAGCGGTGCGCGCGACGTGAAAAACAAGAGGCGAGCATCACGTACGTTGAACCGGCGGGCTTATGGCGTCGGTTGTGACGGTTACAGATGGTAAAGCCTTAATTCCTCGACAGAATAAGAGCCCGATACTGGTTCTTCATCCGATAGGCGTCCAGATGTCAGCGACTCATCAATCTGCGTCGAGATGTTCGTTTACCGTCTCGAAGTGCATGTTGTGGGGGGCCCCCATGAGGGTTCGACTTATCTTCGCCGAACTATGGGATTTCGTTCGATCTCCATGCGGCAGGGTGCGGAACTGCCTACATCCTCGCGGGATAGGAGACCTCAACACCCTTCCTCCATAGCCTATCTAATTCGGTCCGATGGCCCAAATCTGTTAGGGTCCTATGAGGTGGAAGAAGATACCGATTTCTTTGCGAAGTCGATCTGGCAGGATATCCTGGTCCCGTTATCGGCTTGGTCTACCGCCAACACCGGTTGATTGGAGGCAGAGCGTTTTTTAGCTCTTTTCGCTGGGTGCGGGCCTGTGGAAAACTGACCCACAAGCCCCACACCCCTACTGCGACGACATCCGTCAAGCACTTCACATGCCGTCGTAACCCCAGACTCATCTACCCATACCCAATACTTGGATTGCTGTCGTGGGGGTCGAACGCAGTTCTGTGTTGAGACCGTCGCAGTGCCGATCTTCGGCGGCGCATTGCCCGCCGTGAAGCCGGGCCTTGCGATCGATCGTTAAACCGGCGAGTGTCAGCACCGTGGGCAAGCAAGGCAGGAGAGTCTCGATACCTTCTGCCAAGTCGCTCCGAGACTGGGCCCGTCTTCTTTGCACCTTCCTGACCCCGCCGATCAACAACAGCCCCACCAAGTCCTCCAGCCATCCTATCACCTTCGCATGGATTCATCAGCCCGGTTCAGATGAGAGCCCCGATCGTCGACCAAGTCGGGCTGCAGCCCGACTTGGTGCGCATGGCCTAACCACAGCATTCCCGCCTGCTTTGTCGGTGCAACAACAGGTCGTTTTGCGGTCAAGCTCGAGCCTTTCCTCCTTGTAGCTCGCACATGCGGTTCGCACTGCTTTCGAGATACCACTGCATCAACTCCGGACAACCCGTCAAGGCTTCCAAGAACGGCGAGTACATGGCCTACATGGCTATGCCCCCCATCGAAGATCTTGCGCTCTCTCGGTATCGACAGACTGTTGGCTTTGCTTACGGACAGTGAAGAGAGGCCAACATAGGTCTTCTAACCTTTAGGTAACGGCCTCGTTTTTAGAGACACCATTTCCCCATCAACCCTCGCCATGCCGAGCTGTCGCGGCACTGCACTGACTTTAGAAGGCGGTGTTGGCTGACACTTGGCAGACGTGCTGTCGAGGCGGTTATGTGGTTGTGAGCGGCAGCTCGATCGGAAACTCCTCTGCCAAGTTCACGGGCCTTTGCTGGGCGATAGAGCGCTTGAGTGCCGCCTCAAACTGCAGTTCGTAGAGCCCGGCGATTCCCGGAACAGGTGGCGGGCTGCCCTGCCGAATTGATTCGAGGTAGGCATGAAGCGATTTGCCGAACGAGGCCTGGTACTGATCCCAGCGAGAGTTGATACGGCTCAGCCCATAGACCTCGTGCATGTTGGTACGGTAATCGAGCACTTCCAAATCGCCGTCCAGGTCGCGCGTGCTCAACCGACCGTGCGCAAACGCAAAGGTCAGTTCGTACAGCGGCAGGTTAAAGTGAATGTTATTCGTGCCGATGATCGTCCCGGTAGCGTCGTTGTCCAGGCGAAATGCTGCCGTTATGGCGTAAGCGCCGGAGCTCCCATCTCGGCTGCGCAGGGCTGTCACCTCGGCGATGGGGCCGCAAAAATGCATGATCAGGTCGATGCAGTGACTCCAACAGGCATAGTGGACCAGCCCTGTCACGTGTTTGGGGCAACCGAAATCTCTTTCGTCAATGATCCTTTTGGCTCTGCGCGTTTGGTCAAAGAAGCGGTAATTGAACACCATCGCCGTCTCTGTGCCTTGTTCTTGCGCCCGCTGAAGGATCTCTTTCGCTTTGAAGAAGTCGTCCTCCACCACGTTGGCCTGGTCGCGTTGGGCAACCAACGGCTTTTCAAAGAACAACCTTTTCGGTTTAAACTCCAGTAGGGTCATTGCCGCGTCATAGCGTTGATTCTCGCGAGTCAATACCAATACGGTATCCGGCTCGTCCGCCATCAGCTCTGCCGGCGAATCCGCCACCCAGCCCCCGTATTGCTCGGCTATCTTCACAGCCTTCTCTCTGGTGCGATTGAAGTAACTGAGGGTGATGTCCCGGCATTTCGCCAGTTGTGGAAGATAGCTCTTTCTCGCTACCTCACCAGTACCGAAAATGGCGACTTTTAACGACATGGCAGGTCCCCTCCTTTGCTTGCCAAGTTCATAGTAGCGCATGAAACCAGATACTGCCATAGATGAAACTGAGTTGAATGAAAACTGGATTGGGTTTGGGACAACTTGGGCTGTCGAACGAGAAATCGTTAAGTAATAAGACTGAGTCCCGTCCGCAGGTGGGGCCGAGCGCGTCAGGTTGGGTACACTCGTGTCGACCGCCTTGGGTCGCTCCGAACGGCGCGTGGTGTCTTGCACCCATATCCCGTTGCTCGTGCAGATGTGGCGCGATTGCCTGCGGCGAGAGAAGTCGGTTGTACGTCAGGCTTACCGCAACGGTGATGGTTAGGTTGAGACTGATTGAGCACAACATCGACGTGTTGAAACCGGTGGACGTGGTAGACCCAGTGTCCGGAGTACCGGGGATTCCTTGACCTCTTGCGCTTGGTAGTCGAACCGGGGCAGTGGAGGCGATCCAAACCATGTCGGCGACTTGAAACGAACCGTCCGATCCCGCGAATGCCCGGATGAGGATCTCGAACGGCGCATGCACCCGGTGTCGTCGTTGATGACCGGGCGGCAACGGAAGCTGTCGCTTCTCCGGTTCGTCTTGGACGTGCAAAACGGGTTTGTCGCCTGAATGCGCCGATCCATGGCCGGGCAAACCGGGACTTTCCACCTGTGCGATGTGACACTGGCGATCACGGCCAGGCACGGAACCCTTAAGACGTATTGCGTTTTGATCTCAGGCGAGGTCACATCCGCAGACTCGACGTTCAGTGCTCTACAGTTGAAAAAGCGGCGAGAGGTTTGCAGGAGTGTCTTTGCTGGCTTGGAAGTACTCTTCGCGGTTGGGTGCGGCTTTGCATCACTCCTGTAGATAAGAAGGCTTGTGTGTCCTGGTGGATGGCGACATCAATCTCGATCTCTGTTTGAAAGAGGGCCGGGCGCCCCATGTCGCTCATGTCTTGGATGCGGTGATTCTCGATGAAGACTCGGTAGGGAGTGTGGCACGCAGGGAGCTGCTGTCAAGACTGAGGAGCTGAAGCCGACCACAGCCCATGCGGGCACGGTGTTCGTAGCCAACCATCTCTTTCGCAACAGGGGCCTGCTCCGCGGAGCGGGTTGGTCTGTATAGTGATCGAGGTATAAGCGGCAAGGGTCAGCCCTCCTGCATCTTTGATCCCGGTCGCATCATCTATGTAGGCGTCTTTTGAACGATAATGCCATAAGAGCGAGTCCCCATGATAGGGTGGCCAAGTAACCCAATGTGAAACGACAATCGCAAAGCGTCGCCGGTTGGGAAAGGGGAGTGCACGATGCAAGGAGTCAGGCTTCTGGGTAATGAACAGATCGAAATCGGCGAGTTTCAGGACCCGGTACCCGGTCCGGGCGAGGCGTTAATCGGCCTCCGCTACTCAGCTCTTTGCGGCAGTGAGCTCGGAGCATACCGGAGCTCCAAGCCGATGGCTTTCAATGCGGGGCATGAAGCGATGGGAGTAGTGGTGGAAACGAATGGCACTCAGGCTCTCAAACCCGGCGACCGGGTCGGCGTACACGCCATCTGGGGCTGCGGGCAGTGCAACTGGTGTCAAGAGGGGAAGTATACCTATTGTGACAAGCGGCGTGGGACGCCCGGGACGCATGCTCAGCTGCTGGCAGCGCCGGAGCATGCGCTGGTGAAACTGGCGGACGATATTCCCGACGAGGTCGGCGTGCTTCTCTCGGGCGACGGGCTTGGGGTTCCGTATCATGCCGCCAAGCGCATCGGTACTCAGCCCGGTGATGTCGTGGTCGTCCTCGGGGTAGGCCCCATAGGTCTGGGCAATACCCTGATGCAGAGCTTCCTGGGCACCGAGGTGATTGCCGTCGACGTCAATGACCGGCGGTTGGAGTTGGCCCGGGAACTCGGCGCCCGTCACCTCATCAACAGCCGTGAGACGGATCCGATTGCCGCTGTCAAAGACATCACGCGCGGCGCTATGGCGCACTGCTGTATCGAGTGCGTGGGTCGCTCCGACGCTCTCTTGCAGGCCTTCCGTTTGGTTGGCAAGGCGGGCACGGTCATGGCCCTTGGCGAACAGGGTGATGTGCCTGTGAATATCGGCAGAGACCTCATCCGGCAGGATATCACCTTGATGGGCAGCTGGTTCTTCCATTTAAGCGAGTATGAACAGATGGCTGAGCTCTACCGCCGAGGGTTAGCCGTGGAGAAGCTCGTCACTCACCGTTTCCCGCTACGCGACGCCGCCAAGGCCTTCGCCGAATTCGCAGCCGGTCGCACCGGCAAGGTGTTGCTTCAGATGCCTGAATAAAGCGGGTGTGCCGCGGCTCAAAGGGCATCATAGGGTGCATACGAACGCAAGGCCGCAGCAGGTGCCGCGGCCTTACATCGACAGAGGTTCTTAATTAGGCCGGTTGAGCAAGCGGCGGTCGCCGCACAGAATCGATCTCCCCAGACCGGCAAGGTCTGCGAGGGTCGATCAGATCAAGTGCTCAGCTCAGACGCTCTCTAGTTCCGTGCGAAGTCCTTAATGATGGCGGTAATCATAGCCTCCATGTTTTCCAAAGCGCTTCTGACCGGGATTTCACCCCAAATGGCTGCCATCCCCTGTCTGTCCACCGGAGCCCAGATGTCATTATGAATGGGCCAGGGTGAGCCGGCCTTTTCTACGTCGAGGAACAATACTTGACGGCTGGCCGGAGCTTGACGTCCCGGAATCCAGACGGACTGGACAACTCGGGCGCTGGGCGGCACGTTACCGACAATCTCTACCCGACGGCGCAAAGCTTCCGGTGTCGTGAAGTAACGCAAGACCTCCCAAGCTTCGTCCTTATGCGCAGAGTCCTTGATTATAAACCAACCGATGGCGTTGATAAACGGGATTCTGCCGGCCTCGCCTACCGGGAGCGGAGCCACGTCCCAGGTGAAGGATTTGATGGCGCCGTAGTGGGCGATGGAGATGGAGTTGGTCTGGACCATGGCCACCTGACCGGCCATAAAACCGTTGGTCACATCAATCCTTCCATGGTTGGTTTTGTCAGGCACGACACCCGAGCTGACGAGTTCAGCCAGGTATTCGAAACCCGCAGCCACCTTGTCGTTATTACCGATAAACCGTGTCGGCTCCGTCCAGCTGTCGAATAACTCACCGCCGTGCGCCCAGATCGTGGGCAGGAAGTTTCGACCGTTTGGAATGCGGAAACCATAGCGAGAGACCGTGCCGTCGGCAGCACGTTTGGTCAAACGCCGAGCGGCCTCCCTGAGATCCGCCAGATTCCAATCAACACGGGGCAGAGGCAAGCCCGATTCGTGAAAGGCATCTACGTTGTAGAAAATGCCAGTGATCTGAAGATCCTGAGGAAGACCATAGACTGCGTCCCCCAAACGATACAGATCGAAAGCGGACGGATACCAGTCGGCAAATTGTGACCGGGATCTTTGCATATACGGGGTGAGATCCTCCAGGACTCCCTCTTTGGCCCACTGGACAATAAGCCAAGGATCCATGTACCCTATTTCCAACGGCAATCCTGCAGCCAGCATAGCCTGCATTTTCTGCGTCAGACCCGTCCCAGCAGTGCTGACCAGCTCAATGGTCACATTCGGATGTTCGGCTTCGAACTTGGCTTTCATCTCTTCTTGCCACTGCAGATGCGTTTCCCGAGTTTCGGCAATCATGGTCACTTTGACCGGCGCTGCCGAGGAACTCAATGACATTATCAGTATCAGAACGAAGGCAACGACCAGCGGCATTGATTTCAATCTTCCGTGCACATCTTCTCCCCCTTGCATCGATGTTTGTAATAAGGATAAGACGGGGGCCGATGATGCCCCCATCTGTTTCATTCGCCAAGGACAACGGGTCTTTTTCTTACGGCAACGGTAGACGTACGGGCTTGCCGGTCGCCAGGGACTGATCGATGGCAAAGCACACTTCCATGGTCTTGGCCGCATCGTTGATGTCGGTGTGCGAGGGCACTCCCTTGAGGAGGCAATCGATGAAGTGATCGATCTGTGCCTGGAACGGATGGTGTGTGACGTCGCCGCTGTCGGGCAGGATGGTCGGATACTCGAGGTAGTCGAGCTGTCCGGGATACTTCTCGGCGGAGTAGACCTTGTTATTGCGAATGGTACCCTTTTCTCCGAACAGCTTCACGTTAAAGATGTAGGGCGTTGTGCACTCGAGCAACGAGGATACTTTGCCCGTGGCACCATTGGCAAATCGCAGCAAAGCGACCATGTTAGGCTCAAATTCGTAATCGCTGCCCTCGAAGTGCGGGGCGGTGTAGCCGAAAACCTCTACGATATCGCCGCCGAACCAGCGCAGGGCGTCGACCGCATGGCAACCGGCGGAAAGCAGGCTGCTTCCTCCCGCCTCTTTCGTGCGCGACCACGTGTACTGTCCGTAGTGCGGACCGATCCAGTGCCAGTAGTCACACTCCAGATACATGAGCTTGCCGATGGCATCATCGGCCAGAAGCTTCTTGGTGGTCTCGAACATGGGATTCCAGCGCAACACGAAGCTGACCACCGTGGAAACGCCCGCATCCTGGACCGCCTTTTGCATCTTCCGAACATCTTCCATGTTCATGGCCAGGGGCTTTTCGATGACAATGTGTTTGCCCGCGGAGGCTGCAGCGATCACCTGTTCAGCGTGCACGGACGGCGGTGAACAGATGGACACAATGTCGATGTCCGGACTGGCCAGAAGCTCATCAAGGGATGAAAAGACCTTACCCTCAACGCCGCACTCCTCGAGTTTCGCCTTGGCCCGTTCAGCGGTTCGGCTGTATATACCGATGACTTTGGCATTCGGGTTTGATGCATAGGCCTTGACGTGTTCACCCGAGACCCAACCGGCTCCGATGATACCTACGCCGTAGATACGGTTATCTGTCGCCATAGCGTTCTCTCCCTTTATATGATCCTTGTTCCATGTCTAAGCATACGCCGATGAAGGACATACTTCCTGCCCCGAAAACGATGTTACGCTCCAATATCTGTGCGAAGTGTCGTTATATGAAGAAGGAAACTTCATGTGTCGAAAGAAAGCCCTACAGTGAACTTCTGAGGACAAGGAGGGATTACGGATGTCGTACCGTGTACTGATTGCCGGTCTGGGATCAAGAGCCAAAGGGCATCTGGAAGGCATACGCAAGACAGAGGGCCTTGAGGCCGTCGCCGGGGTGGATCCTGATGGTTCCAGGCGTGAACAATGGCAGAATGCTTACGGTTTTGAGTGCAGCGACAATCTGCAGGCCATGATTGAGAAGTACAAGCCCGACGTAGTATCGATCTGCACGGGCGAAAAGCCGCGCTATGAAGTGGCGTGTGCGGCGATGGACGCCGGTATCAAGTACTTGGTATTGGAAAAACCCATGGCGGCCTCTGTTTCGCAGGCTCGCGATCTCATGGCCCGGGCGGACAGACTGGGCGTCAAAGTGGCGGTCTCACATCAGATGCGCTTTGCGGACGAGTTTGTGGCGGCCAAACAGGCCATCGAACGCGGAGATATAGGCCAGCCCTATTATATGCGGGCGAGTTCCTACGGTCAGCTCATGGAACAGGGACCGCACATGATAGACATGTTGTTGTACCTTTTTGGCGATGAGGCCAAGGGTGAAAACCCCGCGCAATGGGTCATGGGGCAAGTGGCCGATCGCGAAGAGGGCTTAAAGACGGTGCATCAGGCTCCCGCGTTCACTACCGGCTACATATGCTTCCGGGGCGACGTTCGGGCCGCCGTCGAATGCGGGCGCAGTTTTGCTCCGGCCGTTGAATACCAAAAAGGTGAGTCCATATGGTTGCAAAAGCGCGTGCAAGTCATCGGCACGGAAGGCATGATCGATGCCGTCGTCAGTCATTGGTGCCGCCTGTACAATCGGGACGGCGTAAAGACCTTGGCTGAAGGACCCGACGGCTGGAACGGAGCCACCATCGCCTTCTACGGGGATTTGCTAGAAGTGCTGAAAACCGGCAGGGAGCATCGCTGTAACGGGCACGTCTCTTTGGCCGGCTTCGAGATCATCCATGCCATCTATGAATCGGCTGTGCGAAGCGATAAAGTGACCCTCCCACTGGAGATCGAAGAGGAACCGCTTTCCGTTTTGATGGCCCCGGTACTGGGTAAAGAATGACCGGACTATACCAAGACAGCGTTTTTGAAAGGGTATCAAGTAGAGACCGATGTCTTACAAGGGAGGCATAAACGTGAAAAGAATCGCTTTGGTGGGAGGCGCGGGAGCCTATCACGGCGGGGCTTTTGCCAGCCTGTACAACGGATTCTCCGAAGAGAAGTATAAGGAGATGGGATGGGGCGGACGCGGGATCAAACGTCGCGTCGAAGGGGCCACAATAGTCAAGATCTGGGATGAGGACAAAAAGATCGCTCAAGCCTTGGCCGAGGCCTGCGATATCCCCGAGGTTTGCGACACGCTCGAAGAAGCGGCTGAAGGTGTCGACGGCGTCATCATCACCGATGACATGACCATGGAGCATCAGCGCCGGGCTCCGTTTTTCATAGAGAAAGGCATTCCTACTTTCATTGATAAGCCCCTCTCACCGGATCCGGCCGAAGCGCGGAAGCTGATTGAGCTGGCCCTGGCACACAACACGCTGTTGTTCTCATCGTCAGCTCTGCGCTACTCCATCGAGGTCGAGGAACTGAAAAAAGAACTCGATTCCATAGGTCCCATCGCTTTGGCGACCACCATCTGCGGCGGTGAGTTGGTCTACTACGGCATCCATGCTCTCGAGTTGGCCTATACGGTTATGGGACCCGGTGTGGAATCCCTGATCAGTGTGGGTAACGACGAGCAGGCGGACATTGTTCGCTTGCGTTACGGGGACGGTCGGCAGCTGGTCTTGATGGTCGGTCGTCGAGGGGTTACCGCTTCCGGTTTTCAACTCACCGTTCACGGCAGTAAGCGTTCAGCATCCATCCAGGTCCGTGATTCGGGGTACTTCTATTGGAATCTGCAATGCCAGTTCATAAAGATGATTGAAACCGGTGAGCTCCCCGTCCCGCTGGAGGAGACACTGGAGATCATCACCGTATTGGCTGAAGCCAAGCGTGTGCGCGGCGAAGAAGTCCCCATTCGGGTCTCGCTCGGATAACGGCAAGTCTTCAGGTGCCCGGTGATGGCCGGGCACCATTTTTTGTGCGCCCGGCATGTCTGCCGAGCCGGAGGGCTGAAAGAAGCCCTCACCACTCAACCAGCGGGAAGGGAACCCGTAGGCAAGGGCGGGCCTGGCAACAGACCGTCTGGAGGAAGCCGAAGGGGGAGCATGGGACTTAGCGAAAGCGAACCGAGGTTGGCCCGTCAGGTGGGTAACCCTGCGAGATATGGGAAAGCCCGATAGCTGTATAACCTGGAGGGTTCGGACGGAAGCGCTCATGCTCAGGCAAGCAGACTTACCCGGGGAGGCCCATCACCGTCCTGAGAGAAGGTGCAGGTAAGGCTGGCACACG
>LSQX01230195.1_pt1 | contig 29901 bp, 21 predicted proteins | sample 654561 | NCBI WGS metagenome assembly LSQX01 (sample SAMN04489861, study PRJNA283612) | anaerobic digester metagenome | isolation source: 4 biogas reactors fed with cattle manure at either 37C or 55C with and... | place: Denmark: Kongens Lyngby | collected 2014 | reverse complement strand
TTCCCGGGTGTCCTGCCAATGTGGAAATTGGCGTTCCCAGGAGTGACTCCCAAGGGCTTTCAGGATTCCCCAAGGCATTATCTGTCCATGATTCTCAGCACGTACATTATCGAATCAGTGGACAGAGATGACCAGATGCCCTCCTTCTTCTCTGTTTTTCTCTACAATTACAGAGCTGTCGGGTTGTGTGTGTTCCAGTGCTGCGTTGTCCATTTCTATCCGGGTTGTCTCTTGCCGTAGAATGTATCATGCCTTTGAAGGCCTACGATCCGTCGGAACAAACCCTGATACAGGAAAAAGACATGAAAAGCATCACCCCCACTCTCTCCCTTCTTATTTCCCTGATCTTCCTGGCCGCTTTCGCACAGTCGGGCATGGCCGAAACACTTACAGCCCAGTCTCTGGCCAGGTTGGAAGCGAAGCCCTCCCTCTGTGACGAGGTGCTGGACTTTGTTGTCTGTGCTGATCCGCAGCCGGGCGGGATGCTGGGAACACCGCAAGTGTTTCTGGACATGATTGAAGAGTGGAACATCCTCGAGCCTGATCTTGTCATGTGTGTAGGCGACATGATCATGGGCGGTCCTGCTGATGTGATCGATATGATGTGGGATGAATTTCTGGGCAATCTTGGTCGGTTGCAGATCCCTTTTTTCCCGACAGCTGGAAACCACGATGTGAATCCGGAACCGGCTGTCATGCGTACCTATGAAGAACGGGTCTCTCCTTTTTACTATTCCGTGGTACGGGGCAACAGTGAGTTTGTCGTTTTGAATACGGAAGAGCCGGGTAATCCTGACGGTTTTTCCGAGGCTCAGCGCAACTGGCTTCAGGAAACCCTGGCGGCCAGCACAGCACAACATATCTTCATCTTCCTGCATGTGCCTCTTTTCCGGGGCAACTGGGATCGGGACTGGCAGCATATGGAAGATCTCTTTGTTCAATATCCCGTCCGAGTTGTCTTCGCCGGGCATGAGCATCTGTATCGGGACTGGGGCGAGCATAAAGGTATCCGCTACGTCGTGGCTGGGAGTGCCGGTGGCGGTTTCCGCAGACCTGAGGAAGAAGGCGGCATGTTCTGTTATCTCTGGGTCAAAGTCCGGGGCGAAGAAGTCTCCTGGTCCGTTATCAAGCCCGGTGCCGTGCTGCCCAGTGATGTGGTTACAGAAACAGCCGTACAAGAACTGCATGCCCTGCAGGAAATTTTGAAGATTGAAGAAGTTGCAGTTCCCTGGGACAGCAGCCTGGATCAGGAGATTGAAGTCAGCCTGACCAATCCCTTCGCCGAAGAAATCGCCAGCAGCTTCAGTTGGACCATACCCGAAGGCTGGACGGTATCCCCGGAGACGCTGTCTTTTACGGTTGCCCCGGGCGAAACAGTCACACAAGGTTGCCACATCAAAACAGAAGGCGCCTTCCGTTTTCCCAGTCCCACTCTGGAAGGGAAAGTGGAAGCGGAAGAGCTGATCCGCACACTGGAACTGAATCCTTCCATAGACGTCAAAGCGCAGGCTGCAGCTCCCTATGCATCAGAAAAAATCGTCTTCGATGGTGACTTGTCCGAATGGTCCGAGGCGATTCCCCTGCCCCTGCTCTATGGTCATAATTATGATGTTACGGACACGGATGATTTGAAAGCCCAGGCCCGCATCATGTGGGACGAAGACAATCTTTATATCGCTGTGGAAGTGGAAGACAACGAGTTTTACCAGCCCAATTACGGCGATGTGGTCTGGATGGCGGACAGCCTGGAATTATGGCTGGAAGATTCCAACTGGAGTTTCAGCCTCACGAGCAACGGCCCGCAGGTCTTTCTTGATGAACGTCCGGACAAACATCTGGATGCCGTAGTGGATACGGTACATCTGGCTGTGAAGCAGGAGGGTCGTCACACTATTTATGAAGCGGCCTATCCGGCAGCGGAACTGCCCCAGATTGATTACAGTGCCGGTACGGTTCTGCGCTTTTCCATTCTTGTGAATGATCTGGATCCTTCAGGCCCCCTGGAAAAACGGCATTATGCGGAGCTGACCCCCGGAGCGGGAGCACACTTTGCCTGTGCCAAATATTTCATTACCCTCAGCCCTGAAAAATAAAACCTGAACAGTTGTGATCTATTGGGTAGTGAGCATATAGGTCACTTCCACCTTTGCCGTACAGGCGATCTGTGCCGTTTCTCCGTACTGCTCTTCGGGATGCTGTTCCCAGGTGACTTCCAGTATCTCCACCTTTTCAATGGCGAAAATAGTGCTTTTCAGGGCATCTGAAATGGCTTCAGCATGGGGAAAGGCATTTTCCGTCGCCCGTGCGACCGCGTCCGCCTCCACGGTTGCGGCCTGGGCTGTGGAAAAGGAAGGCCCGTCGAGGGAAGCATTGAGTGTGGCCGCCAGATCCGTCATTTTATCGCAGAGAGCGGCCAGCAATTCTGCTCCTGAGGGCCCGTTGAAAGCGGCCATGGAAAATTGGAGGGCAATGGAAGAGCCCGCCAGACAGGAAGAACGAAGAACCACAGGGCTCATATGGATATCTGCGGGTTGCAGCTCGCTCTCCCGAATCAGTGCGAGTGCCGCATGGCGATAAGCCTCACATCCGGCCACGGCCTCTGACAATCTCTCACCACCGAATTCCCGCTTGAAAACAAATTCCACCTGGCTGGGTGTGGCCAGTTTTGTCGCCTCTCCTCTGTTGATAATCACGGGTGTTTCCAGCGCGTGAAGATCCGCACTGATCAGTACGCAAATAAAAAGTACAGGAAAGAGGATCCGAACAGATGAGAGGGCTTTCATGGGCAATGAATCTCCGCTTGATTTCAATCCAGCATGGGCGCAAAAAGTTCTTTAAGGCTTGAGACATCAGGCTGGCGACCATATTCACACACTTGAAAGATCTCGGCGAAACGGCAATTCTCCGCACGATCACCAGCCCACTGGCGCAATGCTTCCCGATGCAAATTTGCAGGAAGCTCCAGTTCCGGCGCGAAAAAGTCTTCAAGCCAGTCCAAACGGGCCTGCTCGCCAGCCGATACCGGTGGCACGTCTCCATCTTTCCCTTCCAACCAGGGCAGCCATTCATAAAACTGGGAATCCATGGCATCGAGGAGCTTCCATTTCAGTGGCATCATCTCATCCACAGGCAGAGCGATGTCTGGACGAAAGGGCACAGGATATAAAAAGGGATCAAACAAATAGAGAAAGAGAGGATTGGCGCGCAAAGCCGGGGCATCAGGGCAAAAGTGGGGCACTGTAACCATAAAAGCCGCATCCTGCACGGCCTGAGCGGCATAGCGGTGATCCGGATGATAATCGTTTGGACGATGAGTGAAAACCACATCGGCTTCATAACGCCGGATGATACGAACGATCTCTTTACGCAGTTCCAGCGTCGGCATCAATTCGCCATCGTGGTAATCAAGCACCAGAGACTCATAGCCGCCGATACGGGCTGCGCGCCGGGTTTCTTCAATACGACGCTGTGCCAGCATTCCACCGCCCTGCATATGATGACCTATGTCCCCATTGGTCAGGGATACGGCCAGAACCCGGTGTCCCCGGGCGGCGAAACGGGTCATCACCGCGCCAGCGAATACTTCCGGATCATCTGGATGAGCGCCGAAACATACCAGATTCATGGTGTTTGTTCCGATTTCTTGAAGTTGATCCGTACAGGATTACTCATGAGTGTCACCCGTTCGCCGGACTGGGCTGTCTTGGGATCGAGCAACTCTTCCGTGGTGCCTTCTTCCATGAGCCAGGCATCGGCCCGGGCATGAACCAGAAGGGTTTCCGGTATTTCATCCAGACCGGCCAGCACATCCACAGAAAATTGTCGGGGACGCTCTTGACCATCAGATCCCACAGGGTCCACACGGGCATCTTTTCCCATGACCCAGGCGGCACTTTCCTCTGTAATCTTCTGATCATCGCGAAAGGCATGAACACGGACCACTACAGGACGTTCTATAAAGGGACGCTGAGAATACAGGGTGAAACTGACAGGTAAACGTTCAGGAAAAGGCTCTTCCACGGTAATGGTCGCCATGGAGAGATTGCCCCGTTGCGTGTCCAGATATTCCGCACTCACGGTTGCAGAAGCTGCACCGGCGGCCAATTCTCCCCGGATCGTAATGCCGCTGTCCACATCGCCCAGGTCAATAGGGGGTGTGGCGGGAATGGCCATATCGGTGCTGATAAGCTCGCCAGCTCGGGGATCGGCCGCTATAGAAGGATCTTTTTCCGCATCACGTCCACCACAACCGACAACAGCCAGAGAAAAGACCATCGCAATAACCAGAAACTTTCTCATAGACTTGCTCCAGATAAAGTGTTACACTTGATGGGTTCATTTTATCACGGCACATGCGGAAAAGGAAAGAAAGGATTGACAGCCTTTCCTTTTCCATGATCCTGAGAAGGAAAAAAGAATGACAACACTTCGGAGAATGCTCTTTTCTCCACTGCTCTGCTTTATACTGATCCTGCTGATACCCTCCGCAAAAGCGGCCGATCAGCCGCAATGGGGACAAAAACACAGCCGCAACCTGGTTTCTGATGAGCGCAATCTTCCTGTGAGTTTCGATCTGGAATCGGGAGCGAATGTTTTCTGGACAGCTTCTCTGGGCGGTGGCTGTTACGGAAGTCCCATTGTGGCGGAAGGCTGTGTGTTTATCGGCGCCAATAACAGCGAGGCCCGTGACCCCCGCCATGAGGGAGACCGCGGAGCCCTCTATTGCCTGAAGGAAGAAGACGGTTCTTTCCGGTGGCAGCTGGTGGTGCCCCGTATCGGCGGCGATGATTTTCTGGACTGGCCCGATATCGGCATCTGTTCACCTCCAACGGTGGAACAGGGCCGGGTTTATACGATGACGAACCGTACTGAAGTCGTATGTCTGGATATTGCGGGAATGGCCGATGGAAATGACGGCTCCTATCAGATGGAAGGGCGGCATATGACTCCCGCAGATCAACCTGCTCTGGAGCCCGGCCCCCTGGATGCGGACATACTCTGGCTCTATGATCTTCGCAGTGAAGCGGGAGTATATCCCCATGATTCCCCCCATGCCTCGGCCCTTCTGGATGGCGATTTCCTTTATATCAACACCTGTAACGGTACGACCAACACCCACCGGGAAATCGGCAATCCCAATGCCCCGGCTCTGGTGGTTCTCAACAAACACACCGGAGAATTGGTGGCAACGGAAAAGGAATCAATCAGCCAGCTGACTTTTCATTCCACCTGGGCACCTCCTTCTCTGGGTGTTGTGGATGACAAGCGTCTCGTGTTCTTCGGCGGGCCCGATGGCGTCTGCTATGCCTTCCATGCTTTGCCACAGGATCCCGGCGCAGGAGTGAAGGCCCTGGAACTCTGCTGGCGCTTCGACTGTGACCCCACATCTCCCAAAAGCGATATCTTTGACTATCTCAACAACAATAAAGAAGGTCCCAGCCTGATCATGAGCATGCCTGTCTTCGCTGGGGGCTCTCTCTATGTCACGGCTGGCGGGGATATCTGGTGGGGCAAACGTCGCTCCTGGCTGAAATGTATTGATCCCACGGGCTTCGGTGATGTGACCCACAGCCATGAACGATGGGCCTATGAGATGCCTTATCAATGCTGCTCCACACCGGCTGTAGCGGAAGGCCTGGTTTTTGTCACCGATGACGGCGGATATATCCATTGTGTTGATGCGGCCACCGGTGAGGGTTGCTGGACCCATAAATTCGGCCGCAAAATCTGGGGAAGCGCTCTGGTGGCTGACGGAAAAGTCTATGCAGCCGGGCGCAATGGAAACTTCGCTGTATTTGAGGCATCCCGGGAAAAGAAAATACTCTTCGAGACACGTTTTCCTGATGAAATCAACGGAACACCAACGGCGGCCAATGGCACCCTTTATGTGGCCACCTTAAAGACACTGTATGCTCTGAAGAAAGCGGACTGATATCACCAGTCAAAACGCCGGGGCTGGGCCTCTCGCATGATGGTAACGCCTCGGGCATCCTGTTCTTCCAGCCCTGACTTCAATGCCCGGAGGGCCTTGTTTTCGCCATGGACAAGAAGAATATTCTTGGGCCGTCTTTTGAAACGCCCTGCAAAAGCAAGCAATTCCTCACGTCCCGCATGGGCACTGAAGCCATTGAGTGTTTTGACCTCTGCTCTCAAAGGACGTTTCACTCCGAATATTTTGATCTCAGGCTGTCGCTCCACAATACGGCGTCCCAGTGTATTCTGTGCCTGAAAACCCACGATGACAATGGTATTTTTGGGATTTTCACAATTGTTTCTCAGATGGTGCAGAATACGGCCCACCTCGCACATCCCTGAAGCGGAAATGATGATACAAGGCTCTTTGATGCTGTTGATGCGCAGAGAATCGTCCATGTTCCGGATGTATTCAATCCGTTTCAGAAGAAAGGGATCGCCTCCTTCGCGCATGGTTTCCCGGAACTCTTCATCAAAACAGGCTGTATGATAGCGGAAGATTTCGGTGATGTTCACTGTAAGGGGGCTGTCGACAAAGACCGGTATTTCCGGAATGGTTCCGGCCATTTCCAAGCGTTTCAAGGCGTAAACCACTTCCTGTGCACGTTCCAGCGCAAAGCTGGGGATAATCACTTTCCCCCCCCTGTTCACTGTACGGAGCACCACCTCGGCCAGTTTCTCCTCGTTCGTTTCAATGGGATCATGATCACGGTCGCCATAAGTGCTTTCCATCATGACGATATCAGCATCGTCGGGCTCCCAGGGGTCTTCCAGCAGAGGCATGTTTTTACGGCCTATATCACCGCTGAAGATAAAGCGTCTGTCCCTGTTCTTTTCTCTGAATTCCACTTCGATCATGGCGGAACCGAGAACATGACCGGCATCATGAAAGGTTACATAAATATCCGGCGCCACTTCGAAACGTTTCTCATAGGCATGGGTGACAAAATGCTGCATGGTCTTGTAGACATGCGTATCATTATAGAGAGGTGCAATAAAACTGCGGTGCTTTTTCTGCAGCCATTCAGCGTCACGTTTCTGGATAAAGGCACTGTCCAGGAGCATGACACTGCAGAGGTCATGCGTGGCCGGGGTGGAAAAGATGTCGCCCTGGTACCCCTGCTTGATCAGCAGAGGCAGAACACCGCTGTGATCAATATGGGCATGGCTCAGCACAACGGCATCGAGCGTGGATGGATCAAAGAGATACTCCCTGTTCTTCCGGTCCGCTTTTTCACGGGAGCCCTGAAACAAGCCGCAATCCAGGAGAATACGGTACCCATTGATTTCCAGAAGATGCTTGGATCCGGTTACATTTCCTGCAGCACCGAAAGAAGTGATTTTCATGGTACCTCCTCAACACTGCATCTTTCAGCCGCACTGTTGGAACGGCCCGGGTACCCGATACAGTGGCATTGAAACAAGAGTTTGTACAAACCATTATACGCCTTCACAACCGGCACACTTCAAACAATTCAGGAAGCAGCCAGTCGCTTTCCATCTCTTTGGCTTTGATTCAGCCCGGGGTGCGGGGTAAAATGAACAATCAACTTTCTGTCTTTTTTTGTGGCCAAGAGGAATTATTCATGTCACATTCGCCCCAGCCCGGACCTGTTCCGGTCATTATTTCGCCCTCCGCCCAGCCGGGTGAAGCACCCCAGCAATGGATCGTCATGCCAGCACCGGCCGGTCAACCCGATCAGGGGAAGCCGAAAGAAAAAAGACTGGTTGCCTGGGCGCTCCTTCTTGCCACAATCCTGGTGCATACAGCCATCAATATTTTCTGGCTCCATACGGATGAGCATCTTATCCGACTGGATGAAGCCCACCATATGAAACAGGCTCTGGCCTATCATGACACCTTTTTTGCTGAATCAGAAAAGGGCGCAGCCGAAGGGATCTTCTCAGCCCTCTCCATTGAGTCGCCCTACCCGCCCCTGCTTCATATTGTCGGGGCGCTGTGCATCCGTTATCTCGGAGGCAGCCCCGATTCCGCAGCACTCACGGGGAGCATTGCTCTGGCACTGCTGTTGATCGCAGTCCATGTTCTTTGCCGCTTCGTTTTTTCGCCCAAGCACTCTTTTTTCGTGGCACTCCTTACCAGTCTGATTCCCATGGTTTACGGCTATTCGCGCCTTATGATGCCCGACACTTTCATGGCCGCCTGGCTCCTCTGGTGTCTTGTGGCTCTCATCAAAACAGGCGCTTTCCACAAGCCCGGCTGGTCCGTTATCAGCGGATGCCTGGCTGCGCTGGCCCTCTTGTCCAAACAAAACGCTCTGATCTATCTGACACCTCTTCTGGCGGGCGCTTTTATCTGGGGCTTGAAAAAGACTTTTTCCGAAAGAAAGGAAAGCACAGGGGATGACGGATCTTTTCCCAGGGTCTTTTTGAATCTCTTCCTTTTCCTTTGCGCCTGCTTCGCTCTCTGTGGCTGGTGGTACGGGCGTCATGCCGATTATCTTTATGGCTGGTGGAGCAGCAGCACTATGGAAGAAAGCAGTTTTTTTCAGGCTCCTGTCGCCCGGCCTCTCTCCAGGATTCTGCCCGCAACAACAGCCGCCCCCGCCCTGATCGCTGATCCGGATTTGCCGCTTCCCTTTAAAGAACCGCTGATTGCTTCCGAAGAAGCCCTGCCGGATTTGATCGTATCAACTTTTTATGAACATGGTCTCCGCTATATGTTTTATGCGGTGAACAACGCTCTCATGCTTCCTCTGGCTGCAGTCTCGGCACTTGGGGTATTGGCTCTGCTTTTCAAAAGAAACAGGAATTTCCTTTCTTTTGTCCTCCTCTCATGGCTCGTTTCGCTATGGGTACTGCTCACGGGTGTATTTGCCCTCCACAGTCCCCGTTTTCTCTATCCCATGATGCCCGTCTTCGCCTTCTTTGCTTTTCTGGCACTCAACACCCTTTCCAACACACGTATTTACCGCGCGGCCTGGGCTCTTGTTTTCATCATATTGTCGGTGCAGTTTGTGAATCTGAGTTTTCTTCCGCCAACACTCGCATTACGCCTGGAACTGCCGGTTTTTGAAGAAGAAGAGGCTGTGAGCAGCCGGGGTAATCAAGGGCTGGCTCTCATTGCAGATGAAATTCAGACAGGCCATTACCTCATTCATCCGCCCCATCGTGAACAGCCCATTACGGGCAAAGTGGTGGCCGCCATGAAACACTGTGACAAAAATCTGAACGCTCCCGATCAGGCTGTGGCCTGGTATCAAGTGGTGTCCCGGGAGCCCTCGCTTCTGGCTCTGGATTTTCATACCAGAACTTTTCCCCGGCAGAAGTGGTTTGGCATCGGAGAAAGCGAAGAGACGGAAGAGCAGCTCCGTCCTCTGGCGGCAATCAGTGAAGAAGTGAGAGAGGCTGCTGATACCCTTCCGGAAATTTCAGGCGCAGAATTTGTAATTCTGGAGCACAGTGACGCAGAGGCATCGACAGAGAGACTGGAGACAGACGCAGCCTTTTTTATGCAACAGGGATTTTGGCCCGTCTTTTCAGAGGCTTTTACCCCATCAGCCATAAGTCCGGCAGGAGGCATCCTTCTTATGGTCAGGCAACCCATGCGCAGCCTGGAAGAATGCACTGATTTGTTTTCTCTCTATGATCTGCTGGATCGGGATGGACGGGAATGGCTTCTCAGTGATGACGAACGCATGGAGGCGGAACAGCGTTATACAGGAGCCATACGCAGTTATACCACTTCCCGCCCCTTGAATAAAGGCATTCATTTCCTCGGGATCCACCTGGCCCGTGCCACAAATGACTGTTATGTCATCCGGCTCATCATCCACGCCCGACAACAGCCTGAGGAAGGCTTGCGTGTCTGGCTTCGTGCTGTTCCGGAGTCCGCTTCCTCAGAATCAGATGATTCACTGCTCTCTCATGACCCCGGGAACTGGGATTTTGATCCACAGCCGCCGAGCGGCAAGTGGGGGCAAAACCAGGCACTGGTTCTTTCCAGGCCCGTCATTGTGCCCCAAGCCGGCTCTTTCCATCTGGAAATAGGGATCTATGATCCTGAAAAAGAAGACAGACCCGTCCCTGTACTGGAAACGGAGGTTTTGGATTTCTCAGAGGCCGACCCGCTGTATCTTTGCGGCAACGAAGAGCCGTTATAGAGGCGGGTGGTCCAATGCGGGAGGTTCAGAGCCCAGATTATATACTTTTACCGGGAGTAAACCAGCTGAGGGATGCAATGCTTTCATGGCGCTTCTGGAGAGATCAATGACGCGGTTTTTTATAAAAGGTCCACGGTCGTTCAGACGGCAAACGACAGATCTTCCGTTTTCCGCCACGACAAGCACATAGTCTCCAAATTCGCCTGTACGCATGGCACAGGTCATCATGTTGTCGTTCAGCCGCTCACCGGAGGCTGTCATGGAACTGGTACCACGGACAGTGTAATAGGAAGCCAGCCCTTCAGCAACGGGCTGCATCGGCTGATGAGATAACAACACGAATGCGATAACGGTAAACATATACCTTGCTTGACTCCGCCTGACCGCTTTTCAGTATATCCGCATCTGTACACAGTGCTTTTGTTTGTAATCAGAAGTGCTGGTACAGAGCACCCCTTCCTTCATACTGAAATTCAGCCCGGCTGTTTTATGCGGTCCTCAGCGCGCCCAATGCGCATGAAAAGTTGAATGTTCTTGCCAAAATAAAAGGATCCACACATTCGTTCAGCAAATACAGTTTGGGCAAGTATACAAAAAGAAAAACTTTGTTTCAACTTTTTTCCAATTTCCAAGCCCGTTGCCTTCCACCTTCCTTCTCACTTGACAGACAGCAGTGCAATCAGGTAAGATAGTAATTACTTACTTACTTTTAGAAGAAAGGATATGCCATGTGTGCACATAGTAAACATCTCCCCGCCAAGGAACGGCGATTGGTAACAGTCAAGACCGTCGTCGAGTTGGCGGGAGAACAAAACCCAAGTGAAATCACCACAGCGGCCATTGCCGAACGCATGGGTTTGACCCAGGGTGCTCTCTTCCGCCATTTTGCCAATAAAGAAGCCATTTTACAGGCCGTTATGGAATGGGCCGGAGCACATTTGATGGCTCGCATCGAAAAAGCCGTTGCCAAACAGTCTCCCCCTTGTGCTGCTCTGGAGAGCATGTTTATGGCCCATGTAGATTTTATAGTAAAGCATCCCGGTATTCCCCGCATGCTCTTTGGAGAACTGCAAGGGTCCGAAGAAACGGCACCCAAACAAATGGCTCAAAAACTTATCAGTCGCTATGGGGCACTGCTCAACAATTTATTTGAAAAGGGGAAAAGTGACGGTGACATTGATCCTGATCTCGACAATGGGACAGCGGCCACGCTTTTCATCGGAACCATTCAAGGGCTGGTCATGCAATCACTTATAGATGGTGATGTGAGTCAGATGCAGACCAATGCGCCAAAAGTCTTCGCCATCTATCTTCGTGGCATAAGGAGTACATCATGAAAAGACTTCCTTTCCAGAAGCGTACTTTGGCACTCATAGCCATTCTTCTCCCTCTTCTGGCACTCTTTATTCATGTGACCCTTCGATCCGGCCCCCTCGCACCTGTTTCTGTTGTGCTGGCTACAGTAGAAAATAAAAGCCTCTCCCCTTCCCTCTTTGGCATCGGAACAGTTGAGGCCCGCTACACCTACAAGATAGGCCCTACCGCCGCCGGGCGGGTGAAAGTTCTGGAAGTGCAGGTGGGTGAGAATGTTGAGGCTGGGCAAGTATTGGGTGAAATGGACCCTGTAGATCTTGATGAGCGTATCAAAGTTCAAGATGCCACCGTAAAGCGCGTGGAAGCGCAGTTGAAGGAAGCACAGACACGCAAAGAGTATGCCCAGACCCAAACTTTACGTTACGAACAATTACTCGAAGTGCGTTCCACCAGTGAGGAAGAACTGCTCAGTAAAAAACAGGACCTCCGGATTGCAGAAGCAGGATTAACGGCAACGAGAGAAGAACTCGCACGCGTACGAGCCGAAAGAGAGGTCCTGGAATCACAACGAAAAGACTTGTTGCTGATCTCTCCAGTGGACGGTCTGGTGGTTTCTCGTGACGTTGAGCCGGGAACCACTGTGGTCGCCGGTCAGAGTGTTATAGAACTCATTGATCCAAGCTCCATCTGGGTTAATGTCCGCTTCGATCAGATCCGTGCGCATGGACTCCGTGTTGATTTACCGGCCCATATCCGATTGCGATCCCAGCCAGATCATATTCAGCCCGGACATGTTCTCAGAATTGAACCTCTGGCCGACGCTGTGACAGAAGAGATACTTGCCAAAGTTGTCTTTCAGCAAATCCCTGATCCTCTGCCGCCTATAGGCGAGCTGACGGAAATCACCCTTACTCTGCCCACCCTGGAAGAAGCACCTGTTGTTCCCAACGCAGCCATTCACCTCATAGATGGGCGCATGGGTGTTTGGCTGGTTACAGACGATGCCCTGCATTTTACACCCATTACTCCGGGCATTGCTGATTTGGATGGTCAGGTGCAGGTGCGAGATGGCCTCCAGGCTGGTGATCAAATCGTTGTTTACAGTGAACATTCCTTGCACAATTACAGCCGAATCCAAGTCGTTGAAAACATTCCGGGAGTAATCTCATGATCAGTCTGGCAGGACGCGACATCCTGCACTCCTGGGGAAAGTTTGTCTTTACCGGCATGGGACTTGGACTGCTCATCGGCATCACCCTGTCCATGGCTGGCATCTATCGGGGCATGGTGGATGACGCCAAAGTATTACTGGACAACAGCGGTGCTGATCTCTGGGTCGTGCAGAAGGATACCCTGGGTCCTTACGCTGAGTCATCAAGTATTTACGATGATATCTGGCGTGGAATTCGTGGTATGCCCGGTGTCGAAGAGGTTGCTAATATCACCTATCTGACCATGCAGGTTTTCAAAGGAGATCATGACGTACGTGCCATGGTCACAGGAATCACACCCGGAGAAGTGGGAACCCCGGGCTGGCCTCTTTACCTGGTTGCAGGACGCCAGATCACCAGAAGTCATTACGAAGCCGTGGCTGACATAGCCACAGGGTTCAAACTTGGCGATCAAATTCGAATCCGACGCCATCATTACACGGTTACAGGTCTGACCAGGCGAATGGTTTCCTCCAATGGTGATCCCATGGTCTTCATTCCCCTGAAAGATGCGCAGGAAGCGCTTTTTCTGAAAGACAATGACGCCATCTGGGAGCAACGCCGACGGTCAGCGGGCACACCGGCTTTCAATCGTCCAGGCCTTCCCGATCTGTTGGATTCTTTCATGGCCTCTCAAAGTACAAACCCTTTCGTCAACGCCGTTTTGGTACGGGTTGGGGCCGGTCACAGGCCTGAGGAAGTCGCCGCATCCATACGCCGCTGGAAGCGTCTGACTGTCTATACGCGTGCTCAGATGGAAGAAATCCTGGTTGGGAAGCTTATAGCTACTTCGGCCCGGCAAATCTTCATGTTTCTGGTGATTCTTTCCCTGGTGAGCTCGGCCATTGTTGCTTTCATTATCTACACCTTGACGCTCGGAAAAATTCGTGAAATTGCTGTCTTGAAACTGATCGGCACAAAAAACCGTACCATTGTGGGTCTCATCATACAGCAGTCCATCGCTTTGGGCATGATCGGTTTTGTAGTTGGCAAGATTTCAGCCACTTTGTTGATGGCACCGATCTTCCCCAAATATGTATTGTTGCTCCCCTTCGATTCTGTCATCGGTTTTTTCGTGGTCGTTGTGATTTGCATTCTGTCCAGTATTATCGCTATTCGTGCTGCCCTAAGCGTCGATCCGGCTGAAGCCATAGGAGGTTGATATGGTCAATAAAGGTATTCGTATAGAAGGATTAAAAAAGACCTATGGCAGCGGCGATACAGCTGTTGAGGCCTTGAAATCAGTAGACATGTACGTTGCTCCGGGCGAAGTGGTGGGTCTCATAGGACCTTCAGGTTCGGGCAAGAGCACACTCCTGAAATGTCTGGGAGCGGTCATTGAGCCTACGGCCGGGAAAATGGTTCTCGGTGATGACGTCATTTATGACGATGCCTGGAAAGTCAGAGACCTCCGCGCCTTGCGAAGAGATCGCATCGGTTTTGTGTTTCAGGCGCCCTACCTGATTCCCTTTCTCGACGTCACCGACAATGTCGCCCTGCTCCCCATGCTGGCAGGCGTGCGTAATGGCGATGCGCGCAAACGTGCCATGGAGTTATTCGAAGCGCTGGAAGTGGAACATCGTGCCAAAGCCATGCCTTCGCAGCTTTCCGGAGGAGAACAGCAACGGGTGGCCATTGCCCGGGGATTGGTCAATCGTCCTCCGGTGATTCTTGCCGATGAACCGACAGCGCCTCTGGACAGTGATCGTGCTCTGGCTGTCATCCAGATACTCAATGATATGGCGAAAAAATACGAGACCGCCATTATTGTAGTGACCCACGATGAAAAGATCATTCCGACTTTCAAACGCATTTATCACATCCGTGACGGCGTGACTTATGAAGAAGAAGGTGAAGGGCGTGCCATTGAATAAACGCTATCCAGATCAAACATTCAGAAATATTCCTCAAGGAATCTTGATATGAATAAAAAGAGAACAACTCCTTATTTTATTTTTCTTATTGCCGCTATTTTCCTAGCAGGCTGTGCAACGGGACCGGAATTCCAACGGCCTGCTCCGCCTCGTGTGGCCGACTATACGCCTACACCGGTGGACGATGCTTCCTCGACCCTCGCTGATTCACAGACAATTATCCCAGGCGAAGGGCCGACACCTTATTGGTGGCGTTCGATGAATTGTCCTAAGCTGGAAACGCTCATCAACGAAGCCATGGAACGCAATCCCACACTCATGGCCGCTGAGGCTACCATGCACCAGGCACAGGAACTCTATGCGGCACAGGCAGGCCACACAAACTATCCGCAGATAGAAGGCGGCCTGAATCTGCAACGTCGCCGCTTCAATCCCGGAGCATTGGGACAGGGAGGAGAAGCGCGGGAGTTCAGCCTCTACAATGCAAGTATAGGCGTTCATTACACCTTTGATCTGGCAGGAGGCAATCGCAGTGCGTTGGAAGCATTGGCCGCCCGGAGTGATTATCAGCTCTTCCAACTGGAAGCCGCCCGGTTGACGCTCATTGCGAATATCGTTACCACAGCCATCAGCCAGGCAAGCACACGCAAACAGATCGAAATCACAAACAGCATTTTGAGGGCCCAGGAAAAGCAACTTGAATTGATGGAAGCATCTATTCTCCTGGGTCGTGGCGAGCCTGCCGATGCCCTGGCATTGCAGACACAGGTGGAGCAACGACGTGCCACCTTACCGCTCTTGCAAAACCAATTGCAGGAAAGCGAACATTTGCTGGCTGTCCTCGTGGGCAAAGCGCCGGGACAAGCTCCCATGCCCTCCTTCAGCCTGGAAGATTTTACTTTGCCATCCGAATTGCCCCTCTTGATCCCCTCTGAGCTGGTACGTTCCCGGCCTGATATTCTTGGTGCGGAAGCACTGCTTGAGGCCGCAAATGCGGACTACGGCGTTGCCGTATCGAAACTCTATCCTCAGTTCACTCTCGGTACCGATCTGGGATCGCAAGCCCTCACTGTGGGGAAATTATTCAACAGCTCTTCCGTTGTCTGGGATCTGGTGGGACAACTTACCCAGCCCTTATTCAACCCGGGCCTGCCAGCTGAAAAAAGAGCTGCTCTGGCCGCTTTTGATGCTGCAGCGGCAAATTACCAGTATGTTGTTCTGGAAGCGATGCGCAATGTTGCTGATGTCTTGAGAGCTTTGGAAAACGATTCAAAACGGTTGGAGGCACTTTCCAATGCTGATCTGGCCTCTGAAAAGTCTTTAGAAACAACACAACGTCGTTATGCACTCGGAGCAAACAGCTATTTTGATGTGCTCAGTGCACAGCAATTACGGCTGCAAACTGAACTTGATCTGGTAGAGGGACAAAGCAAAAGACTTTTTAACACAGTAGCTTTTTATCAAGCCATGGGTGGTGGGTTTTACGACTTCAGCGGAAGCTTGGACGATTTGTCTGCGCCCCAAGAAAAGGAACAGACCCTTTTGCAGTAGGATGCCAGGTTGCGGCAATTGAATAGAATTCGCTTTTGTCGTTACAATGGTTAAAACTTACTTCAGAAATATAACGAAAGGACTTTTCATGGGCATCCCCTATTCCCGTCTCCTGCTTTTGTTGAGCCTGCTTCTTCTGGCCATTCCGGCGCAGACAGCAGAATTATGGCGCCTGGGCGCAACAGACAACGACTATGGCGAGTTCGCGCTGGCCGGTCAGCACGAAGATTTTCTCGCCACCTTCGCTCAGGGCGTGAACCTCACCATCAACACTGATAATCCCGCTGAGAACTGGCCTTTCATTCATCCCGGCCCGGAAGATCAATGGGCCGGCGGTCGTCCTCAAGTCTTCAAACTTCACTTTGATATGGAGACCATTCCCGAGACGGGTTGTCGTTTTACCCTGGCTCTCACAGGGACTCACCCCAAAACGCCGCCACGGATCATGATTTCCGTCAATGGACATGCCGGTGAACAAATCCAGCTTGCGTCTGGAAAAACTGAAGAGGTTCTGCAGGACTCAAAAAAAGGAACCCCTTTCAGCCATTCCGTGGTTTTTCCATCCGATTGGCTGCGGACGGAAGGTAACTACATGGAAATCGCCACTCTGGCCGGTTCGTGGATGCTTTATGACAGTCTGCTGCTTGAGGATGGCGTCTCTCCCAAGCCGGAAATTACAGCCTTTACAGCGGAAAACACGCTTCTATTCAAAAATGTGCAGAAGAACCTTCGTCAGGCTGTGCGCATCCGTCTGAGTAATGCAGGTCTTGCCGGAAAAGCCACGCTCACACTGGCGGGCAATGAAGAAGTCAGCCAGGAGATCACCATCCCCCATGGCGACTCCACCATCATGTTTCTCGTGCCGCCCTTCGAGAAAAAAGAATGGCGACAGGTTGTGTTGAAAACGGAGAATCACGAGCGAATGGTCGGTTTTGATGCTGTTCCGGAACGGCAATGGACTCTTTTCGTGGCACCCTCAGCCCACACGGACATCGGCTATACGGATCTTCAGGAAAAATGTATGGCTCTCCATGCGGACAATGCCCGCCTGGCACTGGAAGAGATCAAGTCCAATCCTCTCTTCCGCTGGAATCTGGAGGTTTTCGCCCAATATGACTGGTTCAAAGAACATCATCCCGAACTGGTGGAAGAACTGGACGCGCAGATCCAGGAGGGAAAGATCGGTCTCACGGCTCTTTATCTGAACATGCTCACAGGGCTCTGTTCAGGCAGCGAAATGATGCGTCTTCTCGCTCCGGCACAGACGGCGGCCCGGCGTCTTGGGGTCCCTGTGAAGATGGCTTCCATGAATGACATCCCCGCCGCCACCGGCACGATGCCCATGTTCCTCAGCCAGGCCGGTGTACGCTATTTTGCCGAGGCCTTGAACAACGACCGGGGCCCCGTATTCCGTCATTGTGATGCGGAAATGAATCAGTCGCCCTTCTGGTGGGAAGCGCCCGACGGCTCACGGGTACTCACCATTTTCACGCGCACCTATTTCCAGGCCATGCAGATCAAACTACACGAAAGTGTGGCCGCCATGGAAGAATCGCTCCCGGCCTTTCTGAAAATTTTTGTCCGCGACGACTATCCGGGTGATGCGCTCTTTATCAACGGAGCCTACCTCGACAACTGGGGCATGGATCCCGTCTACGGAAAAATTGCCGAAGAATGGAACCGCAACTGGGCATCTCCGAAGATCCGGTTGTCTACGGCATCGGAATATTTTGAATATATTGAAAAGAATTTCGCCCAGGATCTGCCCGTGTACAAAGGGTCTATGGGCGGTTTCTGGGAAGACGGCGCCGCATCAACAGCCAAAGAGACCTCTCAGGTCCGGTGGTCAAAGAACCTGGTTTCCGCACTGGAAAAATGGGAAGCTCTGGCGGGACTCGCCGGAATGGCTGATACAAACAGTGCGGAGCATGAGGCACTCTGGAACAATATCATCTACTTTGATGAGCACACCTGGGGCTCGGCCGTGAGCATTCGTGATCCAGAAAATCCGCAAAGTACCGGCCAGTGGGCACGGAAAGCAGCCTATTCTGATCGGGCTTATGAGGCAAGTTGCTCGGCTGCGAAAAACCGGGGACTGGCTGCCTTTGAGCATGTGGCCGACTTTTCCCAGCCCTCTGAGAATCAGGTACTCACTGTATTGAACTCTTTCAGCTGGGAAAGAAATGTTCCTGTCAGCCTGCCAGCCGGCGCGGCGGGAGGTTGCACAGTTGTCAAAGACCTGAAAAATGGAAGAAAGGCGGTTGTCCAGCGCACTGCTTCCGGCGGCCTGTATTTTCTGGCTGAAGAAATTCCTCCACTGGGCTGGCGCAGCTATGAACTCACAGCGGGTGATGCCCTGAATGGAAAGGCTCTGCTCAGCTCCTCTGATTCAGATCCGTACACTTTCTCCACGCCGCTCTTTTCATTCCATGTCAATCCTCAGACAGGCGGTCTGGACAGTCTGGTGAATCTGGAAACTGGCGAAGACTGGGTGGAGGCTTCCTCGGGCTACCATATGAATCAGTTTGTCCATGTGGCTGGCGGCCGGGCCGGCATCGTTTATTCGGACCATCCGACCTTCAGCGATTTCACACTCTCCTCCCCCACTCAGGCCACAGTCTCCGTGCTGGAAAACGGGCCCTGTCGGGCTGTGCTGCAGATCAACAGCACGGGTGGCATGTCTCCCGTGGAAACACAGCTCATCATCCACGAAGATGGCACCCTGGACTTCATCAATACCATCCGTAAAACGGAGACTCTGGAAAAAGAAGGCGGCTATTTTGCCTTTCCCTTCAATATGAATACGCCGGATCGCACGACAGCCCGCATGGAAGCACCTTATGGTATTTTTGCGGCCGATCAGGATTATATGCCCGGCGCCTGTCGCGAATGGCATACGGTGCAGCATTTTGCCTCTGTGGACAATGACCTTCGCTCCGCCTGTATCGCCGCACCGGACACCCCTCTCTTCACTGTGGGGGATATCAACCGCGGTTTATGGCCCAGCCGTCTGGGTGGCAACCGTCATATCCTTTTCGCCTATGTCTACAACAATTACTGGCACACCAATTACAAAGCCTCTCAGGGTGGTGATCTCCGCTGTGCCTTTTCTCTGAATCTCAGTGAAAAGCCCTTTGACGAAACAGAGGCCACACGCTTTGGCTGGTCGCGCTCTCTTGATCTGACACCGGGCGTGCGGAACTTCACTCTCGGCCAGGAAAAGCCGAAAAATCTTTCTTCCGGACTGGTCAGCTTGAGCGATAAATCTCTCATCGTCAGCGAGCTGCTCCGTCTTCCCGGAGAGAAAAAGGCACTGGTCCGCCTCTACAATCCCGGAGCGGTTGCTTCCCGCAGCACATTGAAATTCCGTGGTGCCCCTATTCGCAAGATGTACAAGACGGATCTCTTAGGAGAGAATGGCGAAGAAATTCCGGCGCAGCTGGCCTTTACGGTTCCCGCCCGCAGCATCGTCACACTCGTTGTGGAAGGAAAATAAGAGGCGGCACTGCGCTTCCTCAACATCTGTCAGTCACGAACCCTCTGCAGGCTCATTCACTTGCAGAGGGTTTTTATTTTCTTCTGAATCCCGCCCCGGGATCGGGGTCTGTGAGGGAATGAGAGCAGCAAAGGTCACCACAAAAAGAGTCAGTCCCCAGATGGAAATATGTTCAATAATCGCCTGAGACTGAACCTTTGCTGTTGCTTTCATTAAAGTATCCAGAGCCGATGTTGCGCCGGATTGAAAAAAAAGTCCCCACTGGACATGAATGCCGATGACAACAAAGACAGTGAGCACAATCAGAAAAGGCGGAAAAAAGACCAGATATCCCCAGCGACTGCTCACCTCCATGCGTTTGTGAAAAATCCGGTCTCTCACCAGCAATGAAGCATGCCAGATAGCGCCGATGGAAAAAAAGACGCCAATGGACACCGCCGTAATCCCGTGTATATCGGCCCAACGCCAGGCTCCCAGAAAGACAGTGCGGGAATAAGGAAAAAAACCGGTCAATGCAATGGCCAGAGATCCGGCAAGAAAGAAAATACTTCCCACCGTCGCTCTCCAGGAAGAAATGATTTTCATATGGCGGCGGATATAGAGCATGACCGGTGCCATGACAAATCCACAATAGACCATAGCCAGAGAAAAGAGCCAGAACCATTGTGGATTGCAGCGTGCGTCAAAACAGCCCAGAGCGCTGAGCATGTTTCTGGTGATGGAATAATGATTGGCCGGCGGATATCCCAAACGCGCCAGAAGCACCAGACCCCAGAAGCCGCCTGTAAGAATCACCAGATGCCAGCGAATTTCTTTCGGCGTGTGATCGCCTTTCAGATAACGCAACATGCGCTTCATGGCTGCTCTCCCTTCCAGCCTTCCGCTCTGGAAGCCTTCCTGTTACCAGGCGGCCACCAGAGCCGGAGCGGGCTGATGCATGACGTCAACCATTTTTTCCATCAGAGTTGTGAAAAAAGATTCCATATGAGGGCCGAGCCAGGACAGTTGCCCCGTCTCATAGCTCAATCTTCCCTTGTGATCAAAGAGCTCATGATAATATTTATCGGGCGAAATATAGCCCGCATAATCGCCGGAAAAACCGGAGACCCATAGACTCAAGCCCTGCGCTTCTCCCCAGTCCTGCCAGTCGGCGGCAATCTCACCACTGAAATCGCCCGGCGTATTCACGAAAAGAACATCGCCCACTTTAACCGCGCCAACCCAGCCGCGATTGCTCAATCCGACGATATGGCGAACGAGGGGCGACAGGCGCCAGTTGGGACTGAAGAGCCGCACTTGCAGCGAAGGCAGTTCCATGGAAGCGCCCACACTGGCCACATCAGCCCGGTCAGTATAGTCCAAGTCAGCCTCTGTGGCATCCAGAACCAGTTCTGCCAGAGCATGACCCAGCAACTCACATTTCTCAAAATCGATTTCCGCCTGGGGCGCGCGGGGGCTCATGCTGCCCACAGCTCCACCAAGATAAACCGCTGTGGCACCCGTTTTCTCTTCGAGCCTGCGCTGCAAGTAGCCGGGAAATTCCGCTGAGACTTCCATGGTGCTGCTGTTCAGAATGGTGGGATGGGCTGAAAAACGTGTCATGACACAGCGTTCGCCTCCTTCCTTCTCGATCATCATCCAGTTCAGAAGCGGATCCACCCCGGCATCCCGGGTCCGGTTGCGGATATAGTCCGTCGCATCCACAGCACCCTGTGCGAATTTCGCAGGTGCCAGAGAGTTATAAGCGTCCAGAACAGCTTTCGTGAAAGCTTCGGCCAGAACTGGAGGCACGGCCGGATCATAGGGTCCGAAAGAAATGGAAGCTATGAGTCCCGGTGCGAAAGCACCCACACTGTTGTGGCTGTGACTGGCTGTGAAGAAAATATTCGATGCCTGAAGTGGTGTTTCCCGTGCCACAGCCTCCCGAACCAGATCAGCCACATTGGTGGGGATGAGCAGCATATCTGCGCCCACGATGACGGCTGTGTCTTCTCCATCACTGAAAGCAACCGCCTTCACAAATACATCATCATGAATCCCCGTGGAAGGAGCTCCTTCCCGGGCACTCAATCCAGCCAGAGGCACTCCTTTCGGCGGATTCAGATTGGCAACGCCCCAGCCGCACAAGAGTGCATCAGGCTGGTCAGTGAGCGTATTCAGAGTAGCGGCCTGGTCTATAAGCTGCAGGTTCCTGTTGAAATAAGCGGTGTTTTCAAAACTGGAAGTATAAGCGGGCCAAGGCCCGATAAAGGTTAAAAAGAGACCCGCGATCAGCAGGAAAACAACAAGAAGACCTGAAACAATTCTTTTGAACAAACGCATCATCGAATCCTTCCAGCAGGCTGGGAGTTATTTTAAAGAGAAGACATTCTTATCAAAGAAGGTCTCAGAAAAGAGACTGGTCTTTTATGGCTGTGGTTTCATTTTTTTCTAAAAACAGTTCCTCCTCTTTCCACGTAATCACAGCCCAGTGCAAGGGGTGATCACTGTGGGAATGAGAAGGCGGGATAAAATGACTTTCCAGAACCTCAACCGATTCTGTCACAAAAATGTGATCGATATTCTTGTCAGGCATAACACTTCCACTGACTTTCTCCGCAGCCGTAGCAGGAAAATGGGAAGTCAGAAAATCACGATAGGCCTCCTGCAAAGTAAAGTTGAAGTCGCCCATTGCAATTGCCAGGGGATATCCTTTCTGCTTTTCCAATACTTGTAACACATGGGCCGTCATGGCTGCCTCACCACCGTCGGGATGATTGCAACTCACAGAGAGTTTTTTTCCTCCAATAGACAACAACACATGAAGCGTAGCGATTTCATCTCTGTCACTGAAGGTGTAAACGATCTCACCGCTGTGAATGGGATAACGGGAAAGAAGAGCTGTTCCGAAGCTGCCGGAGATGGTGCCGGGACCATAGCAGACATAATACCCGAGCGTTTCGGCGAAATAACGTACAGGATCAACGAAACCTCCGGAAATCCGCGCCGTGTCACTCTCCTGCAAAGCAATGATATCCAGATCGAGCGATTCCAGAAGCGCACATTGTTCTCTGTAACTGATTTCTCCCGAAAGGTTGGAGCCCTGTTGAATGTTGTAAGTGCCTATGCGCAGGCTTTTTTTGTCTGACATTATTTCCGGGTGGATATAAACCATTTGAACCAACTGAAGGCCAAAAGTGAAACCTGCCAGAAGAATAAATACAATGCGCCCTTGTATACCAAGCCGTTGACGGGTCAATACTTTTGCACCTTTCCTCCAGGGAAGCATCAAGCTGAGACCCATGAGAAGGAAGGGAAGATAAAAGTGGTTTCGTAATACGCTACCCCCCGGCACATAACCCCATACATTGATGATTATTGACAGCAAGGCCAGAGTCAGCAGAAAAAGAAAGGTGGGCACCACTCTTAAGAGAGCAGCTTGAGGATCAGGAAAGGTACAGCGTGCCTGAATCTGTCGAATATTGACAGGGAGAACCAGGGCAACTATAAAGGAACAAATTAATAAGAAGTTTGGCGGCTCGTGTAGAGCTATCGTATTTACATCCGCAACAGTCGCAGGGAGTTGCGGGCGACCCAGAATGAGACAGGATACCAGAAGGCCTGCGAAAAGTGCATTGTAAATAATATTTCCTTTCCCCGAATGAAGTGACAGCTTTTCCGTATCAGTGAGAACCAGCCAAATCAGCAAGGCCGAAACATAATAGCGGCCTGGTACGTGAGCATCTTCGTACCCGAACCAGCAGACCAGTGTGTGTGGAACAGTAAAAAAGAATACTACCAGAGCAAAATTGCCGAAAGCACTCAGTACGTCCATCCAACAGCCCGAGGACTCATTCTCCTGTTTTTCAGTCAGCTCCTCCTCACATTCTTGAGGGGCAAAATGTCTCCAGGTAAAATAAACAGCCATTGCCACAAGGGCTGCACAGGCCAGCACCGATGAACCATCCATGGATATATCCACGGAATATCCCAGCGACCGCAAGAGAATATAGCTGAAAATACTCAGGATGAGTGCATAGCCTGCATCCCCCTGCAGATGCCTGTAAGGTTTGCTCAGCCAGGCAGCATAAAGAATGAGAAAGTTCGCTACGCCCAGTCCCGCCACAATGACCTGTATCCTGATGGGCAAAAAAGGACAGAGGAACCTCAAAAGAAGAAAGAGAAATACGCTTCCTTTCAGAAACAAACTTTCCTTCTTCTTCGGAACCACCAGAAAGACAAGGGCATAAAGAAAAAGGAGCAGCCCTGCTGTTTCCAGCCCCGGATCAAGCTTAATCAGACTCAAGCGGTATATACTTTCAATCCACCGACCGAAAAGCTGGAAAAAGAAAAGAAGCAGCAAAGCAAAATAGAAGGTCTTCTGATTCTTCTCTCTCAAGATATGTCTCTCATCGGATTTCGACAAAAGCATTACTCCTCTTCCAAAAGCATAATCCCTTCTTCAATCAAGGCATCCACTTCATGACGGGCCCGGACAAGCACTTCCGGATCCTGGCTGTATTCTGTCCAGGAACGGGTCACCTCTTCTTTCACCTGCAACACAAGCCTGGCTTTCTCAAGAAATGCGGCATGCTCTTCAACGGAGGCCCGTCCGGCAATCTCTTCCAGCATGGCCAGGGCTTCATAGTCTTCAATACCGTCACGCAAGTTTGCCATGCGCATACTCGCCAGAGGCTCCCGCTCCGGTCCGGGATACATGAGGATGCCATCGCTGTTAGTCTTGAATGAATAAGGGTTCCAGGGACGTTCAGGCCACTTGGGTCCTTCCGTATTCCAGTTTTCCTGGCCGTCATAAATATTGATGAGGTAATACAAAAAGCCGGTAATACCCTGTTGGTAATATTGCCAGGGCAGCATGCGCGGATCCACACCGGGAAAGTCGATGAAGAGATTCGCATAAGGCTTTCCCGGCCCGCAACAGACATAGGCCCAGACCTCATCTCCCGCCACCTGCCGTTCCCGAACGGTTTCCATCTTTTCTTTCGGCAGTTGCTGCGTCAGAGGCGTCCACACATTGATGAGGCCATAATGTTTTTCGTTGATGGGGTTGGCGCTTTCCCGTTTCAGCCAGGGAAACTCATCACGGAGCATGCTGAAAACACGCTGGATGGAGGGATCCACCTTGTTCACGGGATCCTCACGCATTTCAGATTCATCAAAGCCATGGACATACCAGCACATATCCGGCCAGTCCTTTTCCTGAATGAAAGTTTCCCAGGAACGGATCCACGCTTCCAGTTCCTCCATCTGACGATCGGCCACCTCAGGATCAGCAGAGAGAACATCCACATTGGTCAGGCAGGTGGCGTTCATTCCCCGTTCATAGCAATAGTCCATATGCTCCGCCGGAGGCATGACACGGCTGCGCCCGTCCTTGATTCGCGAATAGATTTGTGTCGGACTGAGCCGGTGGGCCAGCAGAAAATCATAGAGCCTGTACCAATCTTCACGGCTGAGAATATCTTCACATTCCGGAGTACTGTACAAAGGTCCATGGTTGGCTTTGTCAGTCAGGCCCAGGCGCGCTTTCACAGCCTCGGGGGCATACCACATTTCCCAGATACCGGGTGAAAAACAAAAGGCCGTCTTCAACTTTCCACGGAGAGGCAGCGAAAAATTACGTACCGTCAGGCTGAGGGGCACACACTGCTCCCCTTCGTCACAGCGAATGGTGATGATGCCCCGGTATTCCCCGGCCGGACAGCCGTCAGGCACGGAAACGGTGAACCACAGGGGCTGGACATAACCGGCTTCCACATCCACTTTCCCGGCTGGCATGAGCACATCGGGCCACCACCAGCCCGCACGGCGTATGGAGGAGTTGGATTCACGGGTCTGTATATACCCCACAGGATTCCAGCTGACATACTCAGCGCCCAGACGGCCTTCCCCGCCGCTTTGCAGCAGGTCCGTGCAGGATGCCTCCAGCCCATGAAGAGCGTTGCCGGAAGGGATGACGACAATCTGGAAACTCTCTGATTCTCTACCAGCCGCCGCAATAGCTGCAGAGCCGCCCAGAATACCTTGAAAATCGCCCGCTTCACGAAAAACCTTTTCCATGGGACTGGTCACAGCTGTCAGAAACGCCGCTTTCTCGTCGGCTTCCACAGCCCGGAATTCCTCTATTCCGGACAGCTTGAGTTGTAGCGGATCCTCCGGTATGACTTTGCTGATCCGCAGCCATTTCCACAGACTTTCGCTGGCGGATTCTTCATAATCAGCCAGACAGATGCGACCCGATTTATACCCCTCATGCCATACGGGCACAGGGCTTGTCAGTTGTTTTTCGCCATTGATTTTCCAGTCGAAGACCTCATAGCGGTTGAAGTCGCAGGACATGACCACCTCTTCACCCCGCTTCAGCTCTGTCCCGGCTCTGTGTCGGGCGTTCAAGGTAGGACGTGTTCCCGTAAACTCCACCACGAAAGGGCCTTCCATATCGATGTGCTGGCCCCAGCCGCCGATGAGCAAAGGGGCTACGGCCCATTCAATCCGCAGCAGATAACCATCACGGGCCGAGGGGATATCTTCTTTGAGCACACTGCGTGCGCCGTGCATGGTCTTCCCTTCGGCACTGAGCGTATGCAAGCCGCCCTTCTCAAAAGCCGCCTCTCCCTCCGGCTTCCAGGCCTCTCGGTCAAAGGCATCATCCAGGCGATACTCCCAGATCACTTCCACCTTCTCCGCAAAGGACGACGAAGGCAACACGAGCATACACAGCAGAACTGCAAAACAAGTCGTAAAGGAAATCCTCTTCTCAGTCTTCATCATCATGAGTCTCCGTTTTTCTGAGATCAAAGCGCAAGGTAGCAAACAGCGCCGGATGATCCGAGGCATCCTGTTGCGGATCACCGTAAGAGTTGTAATCCATGATCCACTCACCGACACTCACTTCACCCGGTCCGGCCACCAGAATATGCTCTATGGCCTGATCATAGGCGGTGAAGCTTTCCCGTTCCGTATTTCTCTCGCCAGCCGTATAAAGCTGCATTTCCAGCGCCGGAGCCAGATCAGCAGCATTCGTGAAAACCTTCACCCCTTCCGTCCCGCTCAAGAGCTTTTCATAACGTTCCGCCCGGAGATCCGTATTGAAATCGCCTGTGAAAACAATGGGCAGTCGTTCCCCATGCTTCGCGAAATTGTCATACATGATGGGCGCTGTCGTATCTTTATTGAGCGAATTGTTGTCGAAATGAGAATTCATGAAAAGAAAGGTGAAGCCATTGCTTTTATCACGGAGACAGGCCCAACAGGCATAACGGGGCATGCTCAGGCGCAACCACCCGAAGCCGAAGGGCAGGTTGTGTTTGGGGTTCAACCAGAACTGACCGGAGTCGAGCAGTTCAAAGCGTTCCTTCTTGAAAAAGAGTGCTGAGTCCGCATAGGTCCAGGGCCCGAAAGTGAAGGTGACCGTCTCATATTCTTCCGTATCGGCCAGAAGCTCTTCTATATCTTTCCAACCGCCCAGCTCCTGGGACCCGAAAAGATCCGGATCATAATAGGCAATGAGCCGCCGCAGATAAGGCAGTCTTTCTTCCCAGGGCTGTTCCGGTTCACAGATGCGACAGAGAATGTTGTAGCAGAGGACACGCAATTCACCGCTGGAACACTCTTCCTCACCGAAACAGTTTCGGGCCGGTTCATACCCTGAAGAATCAAAATAAGGGTCACGAATGGAATTGGTGAGCAATCCCAGCGTGTACTGGATCCCGTTATAATTCACATAGAAAAAGAGCAGTAAACAAATCAGCGTTATACGTATCAGATAACGCAGCACTTTACGCATGATAAAAGATCTCCCTGTTTTATTTTTCGTGGCAATGGCTGAAGCATGACCCGACACTCACTGCATACTACCACCCTCCCCGCTTCCATTTAAACTATATCGCCCCCTGATTTTTATGCTACCATGGGTTTTTGATGCAGACCAGGGATCTGGAAGCATTTACAGTCCCCGGCAACGATAAGGAACATCTGTCATGAAAAGAAGAACATTTCTGGAACTCACCGGTGCCGCACTGGCCGCAACAGCCTTTCCGGCAAAGGCACAAGATACCTGTGTTTCACTGAATACAATCGCCTATAATGTGCTCGCCTTCCGAGGCTTTCCCCGTACTGACGATAACAGGCATACCATAGGCGCCGCTCACAGCCGTCTTCCCGAAATCACGGCTGAAGCACTCAGAGTATTCAAGCCCGACCTCATCACCTTCAAAGAAGGTCCCTATGAAAAGAAAGTAAAACGTTTCGCTGATGCGCTGGGCATGAACTACGCCTTCTTCCCCGGAGGCTGGAAAGGCGACTACACCTATCCTGGCGGCTTTCCCGGAGCCGTCATCACACGCTATGAAATACTGTTCAGCGAGAACAGACCCACAGCGGGAGAGCCCCATCCCGACACTCTCTATACCCGCCATCTCGGCCGTGCGGTGTTGTCCACGCCCTTCGGGAAACTCCATGTCATCACCACCCATTTCCACGCACACAAGGAAGAGGTGCGCATTGAAGAAGCCAAAAAGATCATTGAGCTCATCGACACGCTGCGCGATTCCGCACCCGTCCTGCTCCAGGGCGATCTGAACCATCGTCCCGAAGGGCCCGAATATAAACTGTGGGTCGATGCGGGTCTCGTCGATATCGGCCTGAAAATGGGCATAGGCGAGGAACCCACTTGCCCCACCACAGGCGGCCGTGCTCGAATCGACTATATCTGGGCGACTCCCGATCTGGCCGAAAAAGCCACTGGAGCCGCCGTCCTGAACAAACCGCCCTTCGTTCCTGACCCTGAAGACAAAACTTCTTTCGCTCTCAGTGATCATATGCCCGTTATGGCAAGCTTTTCAGGTTGATTCTTCTACCATCGGAAAGGAAGTTTTTCATGCGCTTTCAAACAAGCACAGTCCTCATTCTTTTTATCGCTTTGAGTCTGTCAGTCTCCGCCACGGCCGATACGAGCCTCTGCGAGGCGGAAGTCCCCTTCATGGCCCTGACGGAAGGACCTATGGCCCACTGGTTCGCTTATTACGATAAATTCCAGTTCGATCCCTCGGATCGTTATGTGCTCGCCATGGAAGTGGGCTTTGAAGACCGTGCGCCCCGGGCCGATGATGCCATTGTTCTCGGTATGATCGATCTTCAGGATGGGAATAAATGGATTCCCTTTGCAGAAACGACCGCCTGGTGCTGGCAACAGGGTGCCATGCTTCAATGGCTGCCCGGCTCCTCCGAAGAAGTGATCTATAATATCCGCACAGAATCAGACTATGCCTCCGTGATCCACAATGTATTCACGGGAGAAAAACGTCAGCTTCCCCGGCCCGTATATGCCGTGAATCCCGACGGAAAATCCGCTGTAGGGCTCAATTTCACCCGTCTGGGCGATACACGGCCCGGCTACGGATATAACGGCTTTGAAGATCCTCTTCATGAAGAACTGCATCCCGACTCGGAAGGCATTTATCATCTGGATCTGACTACAGGTGAATCCAGGACCATCATCAACTTGAATCAGATCGCGCTGGGCTATGGCAACGAAACAACAGCCCTCGGAAAACACTGGTTCAATCATCTCTTGTACAACACCGACGGCAGCCGCTTCATCTTCCTTCATCGCTGGCACAAGGAAAACAGGAAAGGCCGCTTTACCCAGGGCTTCACAGCTGCACCCGATGGCAGCGATATCTTCTGCTTCAACGACAACGGCATGGTCTCTCATTTCATCTGGCGTGATGAAAAAGAGATTCTCGCCTGGTCAACGGAAAAAGAGACGGGCAATAAATTCCACCGTTACTTCGATCAAAGCGATCGTGTCGAGGTGGTGGCCCCGGAGGTGCTCATTCAGGACGGGCACTGCACCTGGTCGCCCTGCGGAAACTGGATTCTTACGGACACTTATCCCGACAAGGAAAGAAAACAGACGCTGCTGCTCTACCGACCTGCCGACGGGAAGCGCGTTGACCTCGGGCGTTTTTTCCAGGAGCGGGCGACGGAAGAACAATTGCGCTGTGATTTGCATCCCAGCTGGAACAGGGCTGGCACACAGATTTGCATCGATTCGTTGTGCTCCGGCCAGAGACAGGTGTATTTGCTGGATGTGGGTGCGGTAATTAGGAACTAGGGATTTTTTAACCACAGAGGCACAGAGAAAAATTTCCACCAGGTCGCAGCTCGAGCACGAAGGTTCACGAAGAAGAGCTTTTTTTACCACAGAGACACAGAGGAAGAAGAGGGAGAAGAGAAAGAAGAAAGGGACGAGGAATGAGGGGCTAAGGACGAGAAGCGAGGGCACGTAGGGGCACGGCATGCCGTGCCCAGTCTGTCCACTCTGGCCATTCTGTGCCACCCGGGCGAAAGATTTT
>LSQX01193094.1_pt1 | contig 29902 bp, 28 predicted proteins | sample 654561 | NCBI WGS metagenome assembly LSQX01 (sample SAMN04489861, study PRJNA283612) | anaerobic digester metagenome | isolation source: 4 biogas reactors fed with cattle manure at either 37C or 55C with and... | place: Denmark: Kongens Lyngby | collected 2014 | reverse complement strand
TTACGTGTATTAGAGCAATCACTAAAGGGATAATTCAAAGGGAAAATCATGCAATTACTAAAGGCTAGTAGTGAAGTTTTAATAAAGCCGTTAAATACGGTCATAGGTATTGTTGAGCGTAGAAGTACGATGCCGATTTTAGCGAATATCTTGATTAAAAAAGATGGCAACCGTGTCGATTTTACTGCTACTGACTTAGAGGTGGAGATTAGTACTACCGCCGATATTGGTGTAGGTGATGAGTCCGCTCTAGTGACCGTGTCCGCTCGTAAGTTTCTTGAAGTATTACGTGCGCTACCTTCCGGAGGTATTGTTGATATTACCTTAGAGGATAGTAAGTTGCAGATTGTCTGTGGCCGCAGTCGTTTTAGTTTACAAACGATGCCTGGCGAAGATTTTCCGCCGGTTGAGCAGCCAGAGAGTTGGAGCGAAAGTACTGACCCTAGTGAATTAGAAAATACCTTTGTATTACCGCAAAAAACGCTTAAACGCTTATTTAATATGGTCTCCTTTGCCATGGCTAAGCAGGATATCCGTTACTACTTAAATGGTATACTACTCGTTGTACAGCCAGGTAAGGTACGCGCGGTAGCAACTGACGGTCACCGTCTTGCTCACCTATCAGAAGATATTGAGACCCCTGTTAGTGATGAGCAGCAGTTAATCTTACCTGCTAAAACTGTTATTGAGTTACAGCGTTTGCTAGACGACTCAGATGAGCCCGTTTATATCAGTCTTCACAAGGACGCTAAGCACTCACAAATCCGCTTTTCTTTTGGTGATATTGTCTTGGTCTCTAAATTAATCGAGGGTCGTTTCCCTGATTATAAGCGTGTCATTCCAAGTGATTATGACCGTCACTTGACGATTAACCGTGAGGAGTTTCAATCTAACCTTCAGCGCGCCCGTATTTTAGTGGCTAATGACCGTTTACATGGCATTAAGCTGAACTTCAGTGATAACCAACTAAAGATTTATTCTAATAACCAGGACCAAGAGGAAGCGACTAACAGCTTAGCAATTGAGTACCCTTTTGAGCCATTAGAAGTTGGTTTTAATGTTAATTATTTGCTAGATGTACTGTCTGTGATTAAGGATGAGGAGATCTCTGTCTCTGTTAAACCAGTTGCAGGTTCATCAGTTATCATTAACTTACTAAGCGACGAAAACTTTAAGTATGTCGTGATGCCATTGCGCATTTAATCAATCAGTAAAAAATTATGAGTGAAAACACAGAAAATAAAAAAGTCGAAGGCTATGGTGCCAGTAGTATTCAGGTTCTGAAAGGTCTAGAGGCTGTTCGTAAGCGTCCGGGGATGTATATTGGTGATACATCCGATGGCACCGGTTTACATCACATGGTTTTTGAAGTGGTTGATAACTCAATTGACGAGGCGCTAGCCGGTCATTGTGATGATATCGTTGTGACCATTCATGCAGACGGGTCTATTTCTGTTGTGGATAATGGCCGTGGTATTCCTACCGATGTGATGGAGCATGATGAGCTTCACCGTAGTGCGGCCGAGATTGTTATGACTGAGCTTCATGCTGGTGGTAAGTTTGACCAAAACAGTTATAAGGTTTCCGGTGGTCTACACGGGGTAGGTGTGGCGTGTGTTAACGCGTTATCTGAGTGGCTACGTTTGACAATTCGTCGTGATGGCAAGGTTCATCAAATTGAATTTTCTCAGGGCGTGCCACAAGGTTCTGTTGAGGTGATTGGTACGACCGACAAAACCGGTACCAAGGTGCACTACCTAGCTGATATCGAGATTTTCTCTCACATTGAGTATCACTGGGAGGTGCTCTCTAAGCGTTTGCGTGAGCTATCTTTCTTAAATAACGGTGTGGCTATTCGTCTTGTTGATGAGATTAATGGTCGCGAAGAAAACTTTGCTTATGCTGGTGGTGTACAGGGTTTCGTTGAGTTTATTAATAAGAGTCGCACAGTCGCTCACGAAAATATTTTCTATAGCACTTCTGATTCAGACGCCGGTGGTGTTAACGTAACTGTCGATGTGGCTATGCAGTGGAATGATGGCTATAACGAACAGGTTCTTTGCTTTACTAATAATATTCCACAGCGTGATGGTGGAGCCCATTTAACCGGTTTACGTGCAGCAATGACTCGCGTGGTTAATAAGTACATTCTTGACAATGAGTTGTCAAAGCGCGCTAAGGTACAAACGAATGGTGATGATATTCGTGAGGGTTTAGCTTGCGTATTGTCAGTTAAAGTGCCTGAGCCTAAGTTTAGTAGCCAGACTAAGGATCGTCTAGTTTCTAGTGAAGTTCGTCCTGCGGTTGAAGACGCAGTAAGTAAAGCGCTTGAAACTTGGTTATTAGAAAATCCTCAAGACGCACGTGCTATTTGTGAAAAGGTAGTTCAAGCAGCTTCTGCACGCGAAGCTGCTCGTCGTGCCCGTGAGGGTACGCGACGTAAGGGGCTATTAGAGGGTGCTGGTCTGCCAGGTAAGTTAGCGGATTGTCAAGAAAAAGACCCAGCTAAGTCTGAACTCTATATTGTGGAGGGGGACTCTGCGGGTGGTTCGGCCAAGCAGGGCCGTGACCGTAAGTTCCAAGCGATTTTACCGCTGCGCGGTAAAGTACTTAACGTTGAAAAAGCACGTTTTGACCGTCTAATCGTCAGCGATCAAATTACGACCTTAATCACTGCGCTCGGTACCAGTATCGGGCCTGAGTTTGATATTGATAAGTTACGCTATCACCGTATTATCATCATGACGGATGCGGACGTTGATGGTGCCCATATTCGTACGCTGTTATTGACATTGTTCTATCGTCAAATGCCTGAGTTAATTGAGCGTGGCTATGTCTACATCGCCCAACCTCCTCTATATCGCGTTAAGTTTGGCCGTGAGGAGCGTTACCTTAAGGATGAAATTGAGGAAATTGCTTTTATGAAGCAAGTGGCACTTAAGGATGCAGGTATTACTCCATCTGAAGGGGCTGAGTCCATTGAGGGTGAGCGTCTAAAAGAGCTATTTGAGCTTTACTATGAGGTGGACGCAGTGACTGAGCGTTTATCGCGCAGTTATGATGTGGATACGTTATCGGCTATTGCTGAGGGTGTGAGCATTGATTTGAGTTCTGAAGAGACTGCACAAGCGAGTATAGATGCCTTAGCTGAAGCGCTAGTTGATCCTGCTCATCCTCATTTAGTCAGTTTTAAGCTTGAGTTTGATCCTGAGCTTAATAAATACCGAATCCTAGTGAATCGCAATCACCACGGCAATATCCGTGTGACTGTGCTGGATATGGAGTTTGTTGAGAGTAAGGATTACGCTTTACTCAATCGTGCTGCTCAAACCTTTAGCGGTTTAATTGGCGAGCGAGCGATTGTATATCGTGGTGAGGGCGATCGTCGTCGCCAAGAGCGTATTGAAGATTTCCGTGATGCCCTAAAATGGCTAAACTCTGAAGCCGATCGTCAGGTGACTAAGCAACGCTATAAGGGTCTGGGTGAGATGAACCCTGATCAATTGTGGGAAACGACCATGGACCCTACAGTACGTCGCTTATTACGTGTACAGGTTGAGGATGCAATTAACGCTGATATCGTTTTTAGCACTTTAATGGGTGATCAGGTTGAGCCTAGACGTGCCTTTATTGAGGAAAATGCGCTATTAGCAGCTAACTTAGATGTTTAGTTAGTATTGCTGTTAGGAGCAAAGAAGGACCTTAGTTTGCGAAAGCAGCTAGGGTCCTTTTAGATCGGGCTTATGTTAGTTAATTAAATCAGTTTATAAACCTTTGCAATTAGCGTAGTAAGTCACTGTCGCCGGCCAATCACTAAATATACCCACTACTTTAAGCTCTTGAGCAAGGAAGTCGATAAGCTTTAGCATATCACTGTCTTTTGTGGTGATATCGTTGATATTGGTGTAGTACCAACCGCCACCGCCAGCAAGTGGACCGGATCGGTCTAAAGACCAAGCGATTAATTTAAAACCGGCTTCTTTGGCTGCGACGGCGTAGTCAGAAGGAGCAATTTTACCGTCTTTTGTAGTGACCAATAGTGGAGTTGCTGGAGCTAGGTATTCTAAGCCTGCGTTACGCATATCGGCCATCTCTTCGATGCGCTTTGCTGTATCGAAGTCTTCGTCAAGAAAGACAGCTTGTTTACCATATTCTTCACCATTTTTTAGCCAATATTCAATATCGCCATATTCGAATGATTGAGGAAATAAATCGGTTGTAGGAACATCGGCAGCTTTGTACTCATCTAGTAGCTTTTGAGCGTATTGCTCTTGGGTGAAACCATCAAAAGGCATGTCAACGACTGGTTTTTTGAGCTCAGGAGTCATTTTAACGCCAAGCTCTTTAAAGAGGGAGATAGACTCTTGGTGCGTCATTAGCGTACCATTTTGAGCGTATAAATCAGTACGCCATGATGGTGTGGAGTTCATATACTCTTCAACCGTGGTCGCTTGATCATTACCAGCGTCCATTTTACCTTTAAGGCTTTTAAACTCAGCCAGTGTAATATCAGAGGTACGGCACTCGGCATTAGCCGCTTTGACTAATTTGCCATTTTCATCAAACTCAGCCGGCGTAAAGGGTACGCTACATTGGGCAGCTAAAGGTGTCGCTAAGATATTTGTGGTGGTGTGTAAGTCATTTTGAGAGTGACGACAAACCAATTCCTTATCTTTGGTAAAGGAAACATCACATTCTAAAATACCGGCACCCATACGAGCACCAGCGAGGTAGGCTTCTTTAGTATGCTCAGGAAACTGTAGCGGAGCACCGCGGTGGGCAATTGAAAGCTCAGTGCGCTTAGCAGTCTGAGCGCTGCACGCCATGAGTTCCTCTTTAAGTGGGCTTTTATCTAAATCATCAATTAAATAAAAAGGGCGCTGGCCGTAGGTAAAGCTATCGATAGGAGCATAGCTTGTATCAGATGCAGCCCACGTCATACTAGGTAACATCGCTAGGGCTAATAGTACTGTCTTTTTCATAGTTGAGACCTTTTCGAGTTGGCGATTGTAAGCAAGCTACACCCTACATGAGAGAAGTGACGTCATAATGACAATAAGTAGTGTTCTGATCTAATAAAGGAGTCCAAAAATGTTTAGCGGTCTTAGTGCATTCCCCCTTACTCCGTTCAGTGGAGACAGTATTGATGAAGCGGCATTCATTTCTTTGATTGGTCGTTTAAGAGAAGCAGAGGTTGACTCTATCTGTGTTCTCGGTTCAACCGGTAGCTATGCTTATCTCACAATAGCAGAGCGAGCCCAGTTAGCTCGACTTGCACTTGAACATGCTGGTAATGTTCCACTTATCGTTGGTATTGGTGCTATGAGCACTCGTGATGTATTAGCTTTAGCTACCGACGCACAGGAGGCAGGAGCTAGTGGCGTATTGTTGGCTCCGGTATCTTATCAAAAATTAACTGATGATGAAGTTTTTGGTCTTTATGATGCTGTTACGCGTCAATTGTCAGTCCCGTTGTGTGTGTATGACAATCCCAACACGACCCATTTTGAATTTAGTGATGAGCTTCATGGTCGTATAGCGCATTTACCTAACGTGCGCTCCATTAAGATCCCAAGTGTGTCGGCCGATCCAGTTGCTGCTAAGGTGCGAGTTGATCATTTGCGGCGTATGATTCCTGCACATGTCACGATTGGAATTAGTGGAGATGCCAGTGCTGTAACCGGTCTAAATGCAGGGTGTGAGGCGTGGTATTCGGCAATTGGTGGCTTGTTTCCTCAAGTTGCTGTAGCGATCACACGAGCCGTGCAAAAAGGTAATACGGAAGAAGTTGTGAGGTTATCTGAGCGTTTGCATCCATTGTGGACTTTTTTTAATAAATTTGGAAGTCTGCGAGTTGTTGCAGCGGCAGCCGAGCTACGTGGTCTAGTGCCTTCGCCCTGTCTTCCGCTACCACTTATGACTGTGAGCGGAGCGGAACGCCAACAACTTGCCTTGTTGTTGGATGAACTGGAATTAGTATGAGGATGTTCTTTTTAAGTTTGTTTAATATCGACAAACAGGAGAGCTACTTTACGCGCTATGGGTAGTATCACTAATACCACTGGAAATCCTATCGCCCACGAAAAAAACCAAGTAACTAGATAATCTTCAAAATTAAAACCGCTGAAGCCGATGGCACGTAATGTACTGATTAGTGAAATAACGCCAGACATGGCAAAGGAGAGGAAAAAAGGGATTAATAAGTGTAAAGCTTGAGAAGGTAATTTTTTAAATTGTTTCATACTAATAAGGTAATGACTGTACTTGCAAATGCTATTAAATTTTTTTAATTTATGATTATAAACTATTAGATATTAATGTATTCATTAAATCTAATATAAATTACTAGTTAAGCTTTAAATTTAAATGGCCGAAATTCTAATGGAATTTCGGCCATTTTTCTTGGCTAATAGACGTTTTAGTTGATTAGTACCCCACAGCAGAACCGTCCGGATTACGAGGATCGGAATAACCGTACATGGTGTCGTCGATTATTTGGATTGTTTGAGTACGGCCCATGCTAGGCTTCACACTTACTTCGTAGCCAGCATTCTCTAATAGTTGAATAGTATCAGGACTAAAGCCGACCTCTAAGCGTAACTCATCAGGTAACCACTGGTGGTGGAAACGCGGTGTGTTAGTCGCTGCGGCAGGGTTCATACCAAAATCAACGGTATTGATGATCTGCTGCAGTACGGTCGTGATAATGCGTGCACCGCCTGGACTACCAGTGACAAGCCAAGGCTTGCCATCTTTTAGGACCATTGTCGGGGTCATAGATGAAAGGGGGCGTTTGCCTGCTTCAATGGCATTGGCAGAACCACCAATTAATCCAAAGGCATTTGGTACACCGGGCTTAGAGGAAAAGTCATCCATCTCGTTATTCATGAGAATACCGGTTTCACCTGCGACTATACCGCTACCGAAGTTTAGGTTGAGGGTGTAGGTAACCGCCACTGCATTGCCTTCTTTGTCAACAACCGAGTAGTGAGTGGTTTGATCACTCTCATAAGGGGCTAAGTCACCAGGTTTAATTTCTTGAGCTGCTGTGATTTCTCCTTTGAGAACCTCATCAGCAATAGCTTTAGCATATTCTTTGCTGGTTAGCTCTTGAATAGGTACATCGACAAAGTCGCTATCACCTAAATATTCAGAGCGATCGGCGTACGCACGCTTCATAGTTTCAGCCATTAGGCTGATGGTTTTTGCGCTATTAACACCAGACTCTTTAATGGGTAAATGCTCAAAGGCATTGAGCATTTGTACAATATGAATACCACCGGAGCTTGGTAATGGCATTGAGACAATTTCATAGCCTCGGTAGTCGCCACGCACGACCTCGCGCTCGATAGCTTCGTAACTTGCTAAATCCTCTTTGGTAATTAGACCATCGTGGGCTTCTTGGTCGCGCACGATTTCATCGGCAATTGCGCCTTTGTAAAAAGCATCAGCGCCTTCTTGAGCGATAAGCTTTAGGCTTTCAGCTAAATTCTTTTGTACTAAGGTATCGCCAAGGGCTAATGGCTCATCACCGTCAAAGAAAATGGCTTTGGTACTTGGCCATTTACCAAGGTTATCTTTTTCTACCTGGAGTAATTTGGCCATGGTAGGAGAAACCTCATAACCCTGCTCGGCTAATTCAATAGCTGGCTGTAAAACGTCGGCTAAGGGTAGTGAACCCCATTGCTCTAAGGCCTTGGTTAGGCCAGCTACAGTACCTGGGACTCCTATGGCTTGGTGAGTATACCAAGACTTACGTGGAATGATTTCACCATTTTCGTCTTGATACATAGTCTGTGTGGCAGCAGCAGGTGCTTTTTCACGGAAGTCGAGGGCAACTGTTTTATTGCTTTTGGCATCATGCACAAGCATAAAGCCGCCTCCACCGATATTACCTGCATTAGGTAAGCTAACAGCGAGTGAAAAGCCAATGGCAACGGCGGCATCGACCGCATTACCACCATTTTTTAAAATCTCTAAACCGATTTGAGAAGCTAGATTTTGCTCAGTGGCGACCATCCCATTAGTGGCTTGAACCGGATGGAAAACGTTCATCTCATAATCGTAATTATGAGTAGCGACTGCGCTAGTGGGGGCAGTGATTTTAACATTAGCTTCGCGAGCCCAAGAAGTGCTGGAAGCGATTGCTATGCCGACGGCTAAAGCCGAGACAAGGGCGAGCTTTTTGGGATTGCTTATGTGAAGTAATTGCTTCATACAGTCTCCTCCATGAGAGAAAATAGTGTAAGTTTTTATCATTTTTAAATTGCTAAATAGCCTTTTGATTTTAATGACCATTGGGGGGTAATTGGAAGAGTTAATAATGTAACTCATGGTTAGTCCTAGTACGTGAATAGGCTGAAGCACTCAAGTATCTGTTGGACTACTTATATACGTTATACTTAGAAGTGAGATTGATTATTTAATTTGCAGATATGAAGCATCAAGTATTATTTTTCGGCGACCTTCATGGCGGCTTCGATCATTGCTTACCCATTGTGGAGCAATATCGGCCGAAGGCGATCGTATTGCTTGGTGATTTAGAGGCTCCGGAGCCTTTGCAAGTGATGTTTCATGAGGTTAGGCAGCTGACCGAGGTTTGGTGGATTCACGGTAATCATGATACAGATAAAGAGCATTACTATACTAATCTCTTTGATTCTGAAATGAATGAGTTTAATCTTGATGGCCGCGTTGCTGAGATTGCCGGTTTACGTATTGCAGGCTTAGGTGGTGTTTTTAGGGGCAAGATTTGGCATCCAGGTGATGAGTGTTGGAATTACTTTTCACACGAGGACTATGTCAAGGACGCCCATCCACGTCAGTTATGGAATGGCGGTGTGTCTTTGCGCAACCGTAGTTCTATTTTTCCTGAGACTTATATGGCCCTACGCTGTTTAAAGGCGGATATTTTAGTCTGTCACGAGGCTCCGTCCTGTAATCGCTTTGGCTTTTCGGTACTCGATCGCCTAGCTAGACAGATGGGTGTTAGCGCCATATTTCATGGACATCACCATGACCATTATGACTATAGTCCTCACTTTCAGCGGATGGGTTTTGAGAGTTATTCGGTTGGTCTGCGTGGTGTTTGTGCTTTAGATGGCTCAGTCATCAAACCTGGCGAAGAGGATGGTCTCAATGAGTGTCGAATCGCGCGTTGTAATTAGTTTTCTTTATTATTTTTTGGGAGATTGTGATGGAAGAAAAATTTGTCAGTATTAAGGGCATGTCATGCGGCAACTGCGTTAAGCACGTTGATGAGGCATTATCAGAGGTGCCTGGTGTTGAGTCGGTTGAGGTTAGCCTTGAAAAAGCTGGTGCAACGATTAGCTCCAACACAGCTATTGATATTGAAGTAATTCGTAAGGCTTTAGATGACGCCGGTTACGATCTAGTGGATTAATAATTACCCGATATATTCTATGAAAGCACCATTGCCCATGCGGGGTGGGGTCAATCCTAGTCGTTTGTATTTACCTCGCGATGGCCAATGGCCTGACCTTTTAAGCTTCTTGCTTGAGCGCTTCCCTTATATGCCTGCCGATATTCTCAAGGCACGTTTAGCCGCTGGTGAAATGGTTAATACAGAGGGGCAGCCTTTTTCTTTAGAGAGTGCTTTTGAGCCTGACAGTTGGCTCTGGTATTACCGAGAGGTACCAGATGAGGTGGAGGTACCTTTTGATATTGAGATCTTATATCAAGATAAGCATTTATTAGCGGTAGATAAGCCACATTTTCTAGCTAGTATTCCTAGTGGTCGCTATGTACATGAAACAGTTTTATCGCGTTTGCGTAAGCAGTTCGGTTTGTCCGAAATTTCACCTATACACCGCTTAGATAGAGAGACAGCGGGCGTATTACTTTTTAGCTTGCGTACTGAGGACCGTGGCGCTTATCAAAGCCTTTTTCAAAGCCGTCAGGTGACTAAGTTTTATGAAGCCATTGCGCCGACGATTGAGGAATTAGCGTTTCCTTTGGTTTATCAAAGTCATATCGTTAAAAGTCCACAGTACTTTACGATGATGGAGGTGGATAAGCCAAGTAATAGTGAAACAAAGATTAGTATCTTAAGGCGTGGTGATAGCCTATCACATTATTATTTAGAACCATTGAGTGGTCGTAAACATCAGTTAAGGGTGCATATGAATGCGCTCGGTATACCTATATGCGATGATAATTTTTATCCCGTGCTTGGTGAGATGCGAGCGGCGGATGATTTTAGTAACCCTTTGCAGTTATTAGCACGAGCGATTGAGTTTCAAGACCCCATTACAGGCCAGCGGCGTCGCTTTGAAAGTAAACGCGAGTTGGCACTTCTAAGTAAAGTGAATTAGACCATGAGTGATACGTCTTTTTTTGTAGCGCAAAATAAGTCCGCCATTTTAATTGAGGGTGTGGCTGGTAGTGGTAAGTCGACGTTGCTAGCTAAGCAAATGGAGTTGCTGCGTGATGAGCCGGGTAAGCGTTTAATGCTCGCTTTTAGCCGTGCTGGAGCTGGTGTGTTACGAGATTACACGGCGAACTTAGGACTTTATTTAGACCAGAATAATAAGATTTCCACCATTGATGCCTTGGCGATGGAAGCCTTGCAGGAGCTGGGTGATGAGCGGACGGTGTTAAGTTCTAATGAGGTTGTAGAGCGAGTTTTACCGGACTTGGTTGAAGAGGTTTGTGAGGGGTTATATGATTTAGATTTCTACGCCCCCCAGCTAAGTGATCAGGACTTATGGTTGCTTTTGGAGGACTTTGATTATTTCCGCGCAACGATGGCCTTTAAAGCCGACTCTTTAGAAGAGCAGCTGGATATTTGTGGTGACCGCCTAAACTTCGATATTCGTTTGGTGGCTAGATGCTTTAAGCGCTATGAGGATTTACGTTGGACTTGGTATAGCCGTAGTGATGCGAGTTTGACCGGTTATCGGGAGCGTGAGGGCTTTAGACGCTTATCAGAGGCGGTGAGTGATTTATATCATCATGAGTATTTTGAAAATAGTGCCTGTCTTAAGGGCTATCGCTTTGTCTTTATTGATGAGTTTCATGATATTTCACCACTACAATTAGATTTTATTCAGCGGCTTATCAAGTCTAACTGCTTTGTGATGGCGGTAGGAGACCGTTATCAAAACGTCTTCGCGTGGCGTGGGGCTGATACAGAAGTCGTTTTTAAGCAGTTTATTGAGCATTTTCAAGCGGGTGTAGTTGAGCAAAACTTCAGCCATCGATTTGACCAAGGAATTGCTTCTTTGGCTTCAAAAACCAGTTTAAAAAGCATTGAGGCGGCAGAAAAACCAGCGGTGACAATTGAGCATCGACCTAAAAATCAATTTCCTGAATTACTGACTAAACCACGTAAACGCGTTGCTTTAATTGCTCAAAATCAATTGCAATCGATGAAATCGGCTTGGCAGATTTGGATGCATACGCGTGGTGACTATCGGATGAGTTATAACTTGTCACAGCTTTATGTAGTTAGTTTGGTCAATGTCCTGTTTGCGTTAAAAACTGCTCAATTACCTTTATTAGCTGGTACAACGCCTGATACTCCTAGGGCCTCAAACAGTTCAGCTAAAAAGGCATTTTCTTATGATGTGAAACGTTTTTTTCAGGGCAATTATTGTTTCTTAAGTCCTGAAGCTAAGGTAGAGGTGATTAAATCCGAGAATGCTAAAAGCTTTCAGACTTATACCTTTATGCATCTATCAAGTAATCAGGGGGGGCCGGCTTTTAGTGAGCATATGGTCACTGCGCTGAGGGGTGTTTTAAAGAGCAATATGGAGGAGCCACTGGCGCCTTTATTAGCTAAGTTTGCAGAACAGGCTGGACTTTTTAGAGTGATTGAGTCGGCCGGGTTAGCTTCAGAGTATCACTACACCTCATGGCGTATTTTATTAAAGCTATTGCATTCTTTAAATGTTACTTTTGAGAGCTGGCCACAAATCAGTCAGTCGCTTTATAAGTCATGGAATGACCGCTCAGGTTTACAGTGCCTAACAGTAGCCCAAGCTAAGGGTAAGGAATTTGATTTTGTTGTGCTTTATAGTGCTGATGAGGAAAGCTTTTTACCCAGAAAGGTTGGTGAAGAAAGTGCCCGTAATGAGTATTACGTAGGATTAACTAGGGTAAAAAGACATTTGCAGTTTTGGGAAAGTTATTTTTAATAATGGTAAATCGGTCGGATTCTAAAGTCCGCTTACTTTGCTATCTCTGGTAGTTCATAGGGCTGTGTTGGCGTTGGAATTTGATTATCCTCCAAAGGATTGCCTAGCTTAGGTGTTTGACTTAGTCGTTCTGCCATGAAGGTGATGAAGGCGCTGAGTTTGGGTTGAAGGTGTTTGGTTGGAGGGTAAAGTACCCAAGCATCACCGCAATAGTTGGTTGTGAATGTCCAATCTGACAAAACGTGTACGATTTGGCCTTGCTGTAGCGCATGCCTTGCTGTGAAGGATGGAAGACTACCAATACCGAGGTGATGGAGTACAGCGTCTAAACGAGCCCCCGTATGGTTAACTGCATAGCGACCAGATATGTTTACAGTAATTTTTTTATTGTCTTGAAGAAACTTCCAGTGTGAATCACTAGGCTCTTCTCCTAGAAAAATACAGTTATGATTTTTCAAGTCGTTTGGATGAGAAGGTATTCCGTGAGCAGCAAGGTATTCCTTTGTTGCACATAAAATATGGTCTATCTTTAAGAGTCGCCTACCCATCAATCCAGGCGAGGGGCGATCGGTAATACGAATTGCTAAATCGACTTGATCATCAATTAAGTCGACATAGTTGTCTTTGAGTTGTAGTTCTATATCAATCTTAGGGTATTTCGCTAAAAAGTCAGGAATATGAGGGTGAATAACAAAACGACCTACAGCCTTGGGTACGCTGATTCTCACTCGTCCTTGCGGCTCTGGGTTTATTTGTCCGGAAGCAGCCATAACCGCCTGAGCAGCGCTTACCAAATCCACGCAGCGAAGATAAACCTCTTGCCCACTTTCACTTAGACGTAGCTTGCGAGTAGTGCGTTGTAATAGTCGTGTGCCTAATGCGTTTTCAAGGCGAGCGACGGCCCGACTAATAGCCGATGGTGTTGTTCCCAACTGGCGTGCAGTTTCTGAAAAACTTCCTGTTTCGACCACCTTGACTAAAATGGCCATTTCTCCCATTAGAGGGATTATTTGATTTGTGCTCATGAGGCAAAGAACATTTGAATTTTGGCTATATTATCACACGCTGATTTCCTTAATATAATTATTAAGGAATGAATAGGAGTAATCATTGCATGACGAAAAATGTATTGGATAAGGAAACTATGGCTAAGAGTTTGATGTGTGAAAATATGTCGGTTGACATAGGACAATATTATGTCTGAGTACTTGGGTGAGTTTTTTGCGCTTGCCAGTATCCATTTTCTTGCAGTAGTGATGCCAGGCCCGGATTTTGCCGTCACAACTCATCAGAGCATACGCCATGGCCGTAAAGCGGGTATTAGTACCGCCTTGGGCATTGGGGCTGGTATTTCAGTGCATGTCATTTATACTTTACTCGGGGTAGGTGCTTTAATGCACACTATGCCTTGGTTACTTAAAGTGGTCGGGCTGGTAGGTGGCGTCTATTTACTGTATCTTGGATTTACATTTATCAGACAGGCGGGTGGACAGAACGTTGGACTGCCGTTGAATAATGACAATGTAGAGGTAAAGCTAAGGAATTGGCGTCAATCATTTACGTTAGGTTTTTTAACTAATGCTATTAATCCCAAGGCGACGCTCTTTTTTCTAGCGGTTTTTACGACAGTGGTAAGCACATCAACTCCGTTGCGCATCCAGGTTTTTTATGGACTGTGGATGTGTTTTATTAACGCTGCTTGGTTTGTATTAGTCAGTTTGATATTTACCAGTCCACGTATTCGTGAACGATTCCTGCGTATTAGTCATTGGTTCGAAAGATTGATGGGGCTACTTCTGATTGTATTTTCGATGCGCTTGTTATGGGAAAGTATTACGTGGATTCTTTCTGCATTTAGCTCATGATGCAATAAAAAACGGCAAGGTATTTAATTTTTACCTTGCCATTTTTTCTAAGACTTAAAGATCTTATTGCTCTGCGAATGCACGTTCGATAACGAAGTGACCCGGGGTAGAAGTATTACCCTCAACAAAGCCACGAGCCTCGACCATTTCCTTAAGCTCACGTAGCATCTCTGGACTGCCGCAGATCATCACGCGGTCCTCTTCAGGGTTAAGTACTGGTACACCTAAGTCCTCAAATAACTTACCAGTCTCAATGTGGCTAGTGATACGACCCTTGTTAACAAACTCTTCGCGAGTGACTGTCGGGTAGTATTTAAGCTGTTTAGATACCATCTCACCTAAGTATTCGTGATTAGGTAACTCTTTGGTGAACATATCGTAGTAAGCAAGCTCAGCAACTGTACGCACACCGTGAACTAAAATAACCTCATCAAATTGCTCATAGGTCTCAGGGTCACGCGTGATACTTAGGAATGGAGCAAGGCCGGTACCGGTAGAGAGTAGATATAAGCGCTTACCAGGTAATAAATAGTCGAGTACTAGTGTACCGGTGGGCTTACGACCGACGATAATGTTATCGCCTACTTTGATGTGCTGTAAGCGAGAGGTGAGTGGGCCATCAGGGACCTTAATGCTCAAGAACTCTAAATGATCTTCGTAGTTGGCACTGGCAACACTATAAGCGCGTAAAAGAGGCTTACCATCGACTGGTAAGCCAATCATAATGAAGTGACCGTTTTTAAAGCGTAAGGCCTCATCACGTGTGGTGGTAAAGCTGAATAATGTATCTGTCCAGTGGTGTACGCTAAGTACTTTGCCTTCTAAAAAAGCTGCCATATTATGAATTTCCGTATGTGTGGAGATTTGTTTTTTATAAAGCGCTTTAATTATAAAATATAAAGCGAATCTCTAATTTCAAAAAAGATAACTCAACTCAATATTAGTTCTTACTTTATAATACAGAGTCATTGAATAACCATATGATTTTAAATCATTTACAAGAGGTAGTAAACGATGGCCCGCTTCTCGCACTTATTTAAAGCAGCATTGCTCACTCTTTCTTTAGCCGTATTGAGTGGTCATGCTGTTGCAAAAGATGTTATTAAGGTTGGTGAAATTAATAGCTACAAAACCATACCGTCATTTTTAGAGCCCTACAAAAAGGGCATTGAGTTAGCTGTGCATGAGGTTAATGAGGCCGGTGGTTTACTGGGTGGCAGGGAGCTAGAGGTTATTACTCGTGATGATGGAGGTAATCCCGGAGCCGCTATTCGTGAGGCTCAGAAGTTATTGCGACGCGATAAGGTTGATCTATTAGCGGGCAGCTTTTTATCTCATATTGCGCTAGCAATTGCGGATTATGCTCGTCAAAATGAGGTTTTCTTTTTAGCGGGTGAGCCATTAACTGACAAAATGACATGGGGTGATGGTAACCGTTACACATTCCGTTTACGTGATTCGACTTATATGAAAACGCGTATGCTGGTACCTGCTGCTGTTGAGTTTAAGAAAAAGCGCTGGGCTCTGATTTATCCTAACTATGAGTATGGTCAGTCGGCAATTGAAACCTTTAAAGAGGAAATGCGCAAGCATCAACCGGATATTGAGTTTGTCCTTGAGCAAGCGGTGCCTTTAAATAAAATTGATGCCGGTAGTGTGGTGCAGGCTTTAGATGATTCAGGAGCTGAGGCTTTATTCAACGTGCTCTTTAGTACGGATCTAACTAAGTTTGTGCGTGCTGGTCAAACTCGTAATGTCTTTGATGATTTACCAACCGTTAGTATGCTCAGTGGTGAGCCGGAGTATTTGGATACGCTTGGTGAGGATACGCCAATTGGATGGTTTGTGACTGGATACCCTTGGTATGCCATTGATACGCCAGAGCATGACGCTTTCTTAACAGCTTATCAGGAAATGTTCGATGATTATCCGCGGTTAGGCTCAATTGTCGGTTATATGATGGTGCAGTCTTTAGCTGCAGGGATTGAAAAAGCCGGCTCTACTGAGACAGAGGATTTAATTCAGGCCTTTAGAGGTCTTAAACATGACTCACCGCTCGGTCCAATCTACTATCGACCACAGGATCACCAATCAACGATGGGCGCTTTTGTGGGTACCTTAGATATTAAGGATGGTGAGGGTATCATGACTAATATTCAGTATATTGACGGTAAGGATGTTCAGCCCACTGACGAAGAGGTTACAAAGTTACGTCCTGTGGATGACTAATCAGTATTTAAGTAAATGGACGCTTTATTAATTCAATTGCTCAATGGCTTAGCGAGCACTTCTACGCTATTTTTAGCGGCCTTAGGTTTGACTATTATTTTTGGAGTCTGTCGCATTGTTAACTTTGCGCACGGCTCCTTTTATATGCTCGGCCTGTATATTGCCTATAGCTTTAGTACTACGTGGGGGGCAGATACAGGGTTTGGTTTTTGGGGCAGTATTGTTGCTTCTGCCCTCATTGTCGCCGTGGTTGGGACCATTGTTGAAATAGTTGTGTTGCGGCGTATTTATAAGTCGCCGGAGCTATTTCAGTTATTGGCAACTTTTGCTATTTTATTGATTATCAGTGACTTTGCCCTTTGGATGTGGGGGCCTGAGGATTTATTAGGTCCTAAGGCACCTGGTTTAGAGGGTGCTGTAGATATTTTAAATCGCTCCTTTCCTGAATATGATTTATTGTTAATTGTCTTGGGGCCTGTCATTTTGGTGGCGGTTTGGGCCTTATTACGCTTTACTCGTTTTGGTTTATATGTGCGTGCGGCGACTCATGATAGGGAGATGTTGAGCGCCTTAGGTGTTAATCAGGCTTGGTTATTTACCGCTGTTTTTGCGCTAGGCTGCTTTTTAGCAGCGCTTGCTGCAGGACTAGAGTTACCACGTGAACCGGCCAGTTTAACCATTGATTTAAATCTTATCGGAGATGTGTTTGCCGTTGTTGTTATCGGTGGTATGGGCTCGATTCCTGGTGCTTTTTTAGCCGCCTTATTAATTTCTGAAATTAAGGCGCTTTGTATTTGGCTAGGAACGCAGACTATTTTTGGCATGACCATTGAGTTTAGCCAATTGACCTTGGTGATGCAGTTTGTGCTGATGGCACTGGTATTGATTTTCCGTCCGTGGGGGCTACTGGGTAAGGCTCAGGATACTATGCCCCGTGCGTTACACAATGAGCCACCGTTACTTCGAGCTTCTAGTCGTTATAAGCTTTTTGCGGCGTTGATTATTGTAGTGCTTGCCAGTTTCCCTTTACTCGAAGAGCAATGGCCGTATTTAATGCTGATTATGCAAGATGGTCTGATTATGATGCTCTTTGCGAGTAGCTTGTACTTTATCGTTGGGCCTGGCGGTATGAGTTCTTTTGGACATGCGGCATTTTTTGGTGTGGGTGCTTATACAGCGGCGATCTTAGTTACTCAGTTAGCTTGGCCAATGTGGCTGGTGGTGTTAGTTGCTCCTTTAGGTGGGCTTGTTACGGCACTCGTCTTTGGTTGGTTTAGTGTACGTCTAACCGGCATATATATGGCCATGCTGACACTTGCCTTTGCCCAGTTTGTCTGGTCAGTTATCTTTCAATGGGATGGTTTTACAGGTGGTTCTAATGGGCTTATCGGGATTTGGCCGGAGGGTATTTTAGATGAGCCACGTAATTTTTATTACTTTAGCTTAGTGGTGGTTATTGCTACTGTACTGATTATCCGTCATTTGCTGTTTACCCCCTTTGGGTATTCAATGCGTGCCACTCGTGATGCGCCAATGCGTGCTCAAGCCCTTGGTATTCGGGTTAAACGGGTGCAATGGCAGGCTTTTGTGGTGTCCGGTTTTTTTGCCGGCATTGCCGGTATTTTATATGTCTATGCTAAGGGTAGTATTTCACCCGATGAGCTTAGCGTTGCCCGTTCAGTCGATGGTTTGGTGATGGTACTGTTAGGCGGGATTCAGTCAGTGGTCGGTCCTTTAGTGGGGGCGGTCAGTTATGTCATTTTACATGATTGGGTAACGTTATTTAGCGATTACTGGAAGGCGTTATTAGGTGCCATTATTTTAGTATTGGTGTTGGTATTGCCGGGTGGTTTGGTTAGTATTAAAAACTGGTTTAGGCTTGGCGCTAAGGATGAACAACGCACACCGACACGCTCTACCTCAGCAGCTCCTGAAGAGTTAGAGGAGTTGCAACTTGAGGTACCGAGTAAAGTGAATAATCTGTCGCCGGAAGTGATTTTAGAGGTTCAGGAAATTAGTAAGCGCTATGGTGATTTCTGGGCCGTTAATGACACCTCTTTTGATATTAAACGCGGTGAAATGCTTGCTTTAATCGGTCCCAATGGCGCAGGTAAATCGACCATTTTTAATATGGTTGGCGGTCAGTTCGAACCTAGTGGTGGTGAGATTTTATATAAAAACAAATCGTTAAATGGTTTAGACGCTGCAGGTATTTGGGCTAAGGGCATTGGCCGTACTTTTCAAATTTCGACGGTCTTTAACTCGATGAGTGTTTTTGAAAATATGCAGCTAGCCTTGCACCAAGCGCGCTCACAAGGTTTTGAGACACATCATGATGTGAGTGAGATGTTGCGGCAAGTCGGTTTAGTACATTTAGCAGAGCGTTTAGCCAGTGAGTTGGCTTATGGTGATGTGAAGCGTCTTGAGTTAGCAATGGCTTTGGCCCATAGTCCAGAGTTATTGCTGATGGATGAGCCAACTGCCGGTATGGCACCGGATGAGCGTCATTTGTTGATGAAATTAGTGAAGTCTTTGTCGCTACAACGGCAAATGGCAGTGCTATTTACTGAGCATAGCGTAGATGTTGTTTTTAACTATGCCGATCGTATTTTGGTGTTGGCTGAGGGTAGTTTAATCGCCGAGGGTGGAGCAGCAGACATTGCTGAGAATGAGCAGGTACGAGCCATTTATTTAGGAACCAGCCTTTTTGCAGAGGGAGCTAAGGTCTAGCATGCGTGATTCAACTACGTTACTTAGTGTTAATAACCTTTCTGCGTGGTATGGGCGAGCTAAGGCTATTTTTGATTTATCTTTTGAGGTCAAAAAAGGTGAGGTAGTCGCTCTGATGGGGGCGAACGGTGCCGGTAAGTCGACGACACTTAAGGCCATTATGAATATCATGGACCGCAAAGAGGGCAAGGTGATTTTTAATGGTGAGAACATTAGTAAAGCGCCGTCTTATAAAATTGCTCGTGCGGGCCTAGGCTTTGTACCTGAGGATAGGCGTATTTTTAGTGAATTGACGGTCAAGGAAAATCTGCTGACTGGTCGACAGCCTGAGCGATATTGGCCCGATGGAGAGGCTGCTTACTACTGGACTGAGGAGCGCTTGTACCAACTCTTTCCCAATCTTGGCAAAATGATAGACCGACCCGGCGGCAAGATGAGCGGTGGTGAGCAGCAAATGCTCAGTGTGGCCCGTAGTCTGATGGGTAATCCCTTTATGTTGTTGCTTGATGAACCTTCAGAAGGAGTGGCACCGGTAATTGTCGATCAGATGATTGAGATGATCGTGGAGCTCAAGAAAAAGGGCATCAGTATTTTAATTTCTGAGCAAAATTATCATTTAGCCAAGCAAGTGGCTGATCGTTATTACACCCTAAGTATGGGTGAGATTATAGAGGAAGGGATGATGTAATCCCCATCAAACTCTACTTGTTTTCACACGTATCTATCTCCGCTGTGTGATCTTCTAAAGTTATCAATTCTTGTTACATAATTTGTGTCCTCTCTACTTAGTAGATGGTAAGGGCTTCTCATCTTTTGCGCAATGTAAAATTCGGGTAAACGATTATATGCTCTAGAACGATGGTTCTAGTAATATTCAAATCTTACGATAAGTTGATTTGGATCAGCATATGGTTAAATCTTTATCGAAATAAACAAGATGCTATTGACTAACCCCTGCGCTATTTAACATCTAGGCGCCTATAAAGTAGAGAGAGACAAATGAAAGTATTTACTGAAGAAAATACCAGCAAACGCATTAAGACTAAAAACTGGGATATCCACTATAACGAAGCGGGTGAAGGAACCCCTTTAGTTTTAGTACATGGCGGTGGCCCCGGTGCTTCTGGTTGGAGTAATTTTCATCCAAATATTCCATACTTATCCGAACGTTTTCGTGTTTTTGCAGTAGACCTACCAGGTTGGGGTAAATCACAGTCAGTTAAATATGATCAACGTGATAACAGTGGTGCGTTAGCTGAGTTTATTGAAGCTCTGAATCTAGGTCCTGTTGCTATTGTGGGTAACTCTATGGGTGGCTCTTCTTGTATTCGTCTGGCCTATGAGCGTCCTGACTTGGTAACCCATTTAGTCACTTTAGGTTCTTCTGCAGGTGTACCTAGTATTTTTGACCCTGTCGGTTTAAGCGAAGGTGTTAAAGCACTAGAAGCGGCTTACTTTGAACCTGGTCCGGAAACAATGCGTAAGTTTATCGCTACTATGGCCTTTGATAGCAGCTATGTAACAGATGAGTTTATTGCTGAGCGTGTTGAAATCTTGAATTCAAGACCAGAGCATATTGAGGGTTGGATTAGTGGTCATGGTAAACCGATGGTTCGCATTGATCAGACCCGTCTTGCAGATATTAAGGCGCCGACTTTACTGATTCATGGCCGTGATGATAGAACCGTACCTTTTACTGCAGGCTTGCATTTAGTACGAAATATACCTGATGCGCGTTTATTGCTTGTCACTCGTTGTGGTCACTGGGTGCAGTTAGAGCATACAGACGAGTTTAACCGTTCTGTCGCTTCATTTATTCTGGGCTAATAAAGGTGATGGGTGGGAGAGTTATTTACCAATTTTTTTCACTTCCACCTATTTTTTTAATTTTTGTTAAGTGATAGTTCTAGATTATGTATTCAAAGAAAGTAAAAAAGGAAAAAGTATGATTACTTCTCTCGCTTATTGTGGTGCTACTTCATCTAACTATAAAGAGTGGGAAAACTTTGCTCCTTCCGTTCTAGGGGCTGAATTAGTTGAACCGGGTCCTGATGGTGCTGTGCGTTTGCGCTTTGATGAAATTGCTTATCGATTAGCTATTCATCCTGGCAAAGAAGATGCGCTTGCATATATCGGCTGGGAAACGACTGGTATTGAAGGTGCTGAGCAAATAGTGGATCGTCTGCAAGCTTATGGTATTGAGCCACAACGAGCATCGGAAGAAGAGGCTTCTGAACGGAAGGTGTTAGGTTATTACTGGTTTATTGATCCTGTAGGGATCCGTCATGAATTAATTTGGGGACATTTGCGTTCCAGAGCCCCATTCCTTCCTGGTCGGGCCATGAGTGGTTTCCGTACGGATGAGCAGGGTCTAGGGCATGTTGTGTTGGCGGTTCCTGATTTAGAGAAGAGCGATCGTTTTTATCGTGATGTTATGGGCTTTAAATTATCTGATACCGTGGATATGCCACCAATTTATGCTTTTTTCTATCACGTAAATGGTCGTCACCATTCCTTAGCAATAGCTCGTGCTCCAAGTGATAAAGCAGCGTTTCTACACCTAATGGTCGAGACTAAATCACTTGATGATGTAGGAAGTGGTTTGGATTTGTGTTTGAAGCATAATGTTCCGATTACCCGTACCCTAGGTTGTCATACAAATGATCGCATGGTTTCTTTCTATCTTCATTCTCCAGCTGGTTTTCGTATTGAGTATGGCTGGGGAGGTTTAGATGTCGATGATTTAAAGGCACCACGCTATTACGACCAAACTAGCTTGTGGGGGCATCATCATCAACATCCGGAATTATCCCCATTTTTACCCATTAAATCAGCTGAGTAACAGGACTAGGTCCCATTTTGCAGCAAGAATAGTTAATAAATTTTAAATAAAAGGAAGTCAATCATGCAGACTTTAGGTAAAGAAGAGTTAAAGACATTAAGCGATGCCGTCGCTAATGAAGTTAGTGCTAGTGAAGAGTTAGGTCGTATTACGGATGAAGCTGCTCGTTTATTGCGTGAAGCAGGTATAGTCCGCATGTTGCAGCCTAAAGACTTTGGTGGTGAGGAAGTGCATCCACGTGAGTTTTATGAAGTACTTATGGAGCTAGCTGCTAGAGCACCATCAATTGGCTGGGTAAGTGGCGTAGTGGGAGTGCATCCATTTGAGTTTGCACAAACAGATCCACGAGTTCAAGAAGAGGTATGGAGTGAAGATCCTGATACCTGGATTGCTTCACCTTATGCTTTTATTGGTCGTGCTAAACGTGTTGATGGTGGCTTTATTTTAAATGGGCAGTGGCCATTTTCTTCTGGTACTGACCATTGTGACTGGGTGGTGCTAGGTGGTCGTGCTGAAAAAGAAGGAGGTCCGACTGATGAGTTCACAGAACCATACCACTTTATCTTGCCTCGTGCTGATTATGAAATCCTGCAAGATTCTTGGAAAGTAATGGGCTTGGCAGGTACTGGTAGTAAGGATGTCTTGGTTAAAGATGCTTTTGTACCAGATTACCGGACCTTGGAAGTAGGCCGTTTGAACTCGAGAGAGTACGCTTCTAAATATCGTCCCGAGTCGCCTTTATATCAAGTGCCGTTTGATTTGTTATTCCCTGGTGCTATTGCGGCTGCAACCATTGGTATTGCAGATGGCGTAGTACGTCACTTCTCAGACTACTCACGTGATCGTGTATCTCGTATGGGCGTGAAAGCTACGCAAAACCCTTATCATATGGCTTCTCTAGGTGCTGCTATTGCGGACATTGATGCAGCACGCAATCAGGTACTTAATGATATTACCGACGCTTATGAGTTTGTCTTAGGTGGCGGTCGTGTGACTAGTGAAATGCAGGCACGTGCGCGAGTTCACCAAGTGCGCGCTGTTCATCGTGCTGCTGATGCTGCTGCGTCAGTATTTAAAAATGCAGGAGGTAATGCGAATCGCTTATCGAACCCAATTCAACGTCAATGGCGTGATTTGTCGGTGGCTTTAGGTCACGCATGTAATGTGCAAGAGCCAGTATATTCAGCTTTTGCTGGTTCCTTATATGGTATTCCAACACCAGCAGGTGTAATTATTTAGTGCAATTTAGGTCGAGTTGCGTGAAAAGTAATTAGTCATGAGACTCGACGTAACATGACTTAGAAAAGGAAAACATTATGGAAAACAGGAACAGCCAAGTTGACAGTGAAACCTTCCGGGCCGTATTAGGTAATTATCCCACGGGTGTTGCCGTAGTGACTGGGCTTGATCCTGCGGGAGAGCCAATTGGAATGGTAGTAGGTACGTTTACTTCGGTGTCATTGGAGCCACCTCTAGTTGCTTTTTTGCCTATGAAAACGTCTCGTACTTTTAATCAATTACGAGAGGCTTCGGCGCAGTTTTGTATTAATATTTTAGCGGCAGATCAAGAGCCTATTTGTCGTCATTTAGCCTCATATAGTGAGAATAAATTTGCGACGGTACCTTGGCATAAGAGTCCTGCAGGTAATCCTGTGATTAATGACGTAGTAGCTTGGATTGATTGCGAGTACGCCAATGTAGTCGACGCGGGCGATCACTATATTGTTCTCGGTGCGGTAAAAACTATGAGTTTAGAGCGTGATTCCTCACCATTACTCTTTTTTCAACGAGGCTACGGTCGTTTTTCTGCTAGTTCACTCATGATGGCGAGTAATAGAGAGGTTTTGCATCAGGTGCGTTTGGCAGAAATGGCACGTGAAGAAATTGATTCTGTTGCTCGTGAATTAAGGGCTGGTTGCAGTGTAGTTAGTGCAGTAGGTCAGGAGTCCGTGTATGTCGCTGTAGCGGATCATTCTGAAGCGCAATTAGGTAAAAATCGCTTAGGTGTACGGGTTCCTATTGTGCCGCCGCTTGGCACGTTGTTCGTGGGTGCTGGCAATGCTATTTCAGTAGCTGATTGGTTAGCGCGATTAGGAAAAAATGGTGCAGAAGCTGCTGAACGAGCACAGTTGCAATTAGAGCGAGTGCAAGAACGTGGTTGGTCAATCGCTTTACTCGGTGACTTGACTGCTGATGCGCTTGAAAAGGTGGTTGAGTTGTATTCATGTCCACATCGTACGCCAGAACAAGAGCGTCAATTTTTAAATACCTTGTCTAAGATGTTTGACTTGCATGAGCCAGTACAAATTGATCAAAACAAAAATTATGACGTTTTGCATTTGTCTGTACCAGTTCGCTGCTCATCAGGTGAGACAGCTTTTGTGCTGCGACTTAGTGAGTTACCGAGTTCTTTGCTGGGCGCTGAGGTTGATCGTTACTTAGAGCGTTTACGGATGGCAGCGGCCAAGGTAGAGGTGTTGCTGGAAAACTTCTCAGGCTGAAGTTTGTGGTGGTCCAGCAAATAAGTGTAGGCTTTTTTATTAATGTTTGAATTTTTTCCAATAGGTAAATTTGTATTATGGCTTCCTCTGTTGCTATGGACCTTGCTCAACTTCGTTCTTTTGTGGCTGTGGCTGAAGCTGGTAGTTATATCAAGGCTTCAGATTTATTAAATATTCCTCAACCGACCTTGAGTAGGCAGGTGAGGGCTCTGGAATTGGAGTTACGGGCTAGTTTGTTTCATCGTCATGGTCGTGGAGTGCGTCTGACGGAGCGAGGAAATACCTTTATTGAGTATGCTCGTTCAATTATTCATACCATGGAAACGGCTATACACTCTGTGAGAGACTCCAGTGCGATGTATGCCGGTAATTTAGTGATTGGTCTGACGCCCAGTATAGGGCGAGTATTAATTCCTAAATTAGCACCACGTTTGAAAGCAAAGTTTCCTTTGGCTTCAATACGTTTAACTGATGGTTTGTCAGGTGCTTTATATGACAAAGTATTGTTAGGTCAGGTGGATTTTGCTTTGGTGCTTAGCCCAGCTGGTTCGCCAAATTTGCAAATTGAACCGCTAGCGACGGAGCAATTATATTTAGTAGGTCCAAAGGGAGAAGAGGCTTTGCCAGCCACTATTGCGCTCAGAGATGTTGTGCAATACCCCCTGATCTTGCCCTATAGCAATCAGTGGACTCGACCTACGTTAGAGACAGAGGCTGCGCGTTTAGGTTTGCAGTTGAATATTATCTTGGAAATTGATTCGACTGCTTCAACGATAGAAATCGTGACCAAAGGGGGAGGCTATGCGATTTTACCAGGTAGTTTACGGAAATTAAGTAGTTTGCCTGATTTAAGTTGGCAAAGAATTGTAGAGCCACAGCTTGAATCAACCATCAGTTTAATTTCTCAGACGAGACAGGCACGTAGCTTACTTTCTCAGGCTGCTTCTCCTGTGGTTAAAGAGAGCCTATTGGAAATTTTTAGTGATGTATCAAATAATGAATATAAAGGAGGAGTAAATCAATATGAATGATCGTTTAATTCAAGACTTGGCAGCGCGTCTGCGCAAAGCTGAGCAAACAGGTAAAGCAATTGCACCGATTAGAGATGAGTTAGTCGATGGCAACGAAGAACAAGCTTATGCCATACAGATGGTCAATGTTGAGCATGCAGTGCAGCAAGGTCGACGCATTGTAGGTCGTAAAATAGGTTTGACTTCAGCGGTGGTGCAAAAGCAATTAGGTGTAGAGCAGCCTGATTTTGGTACTTTATTTGCTGATATGGTGTTTGGTGATGATGAGGAAGTTCAATTAGAACGTACGTTACAGCCTAAGGTAGAAGCGGAAGTGGCGCTAGTATTAGGTCAAGATTTAGTGCGTAAAGATACCACTCTGATTGAGTTAATGAATGCAGTTTCCTACGTATTACCGGCGATTGAAATTGTGGGTAGCCGAATCGCTAATTGGGATATTCGTTTTGTGGATACGGTAGCTGATAACGCTTCCAGTGGCTTGGTAGTCGTTGGTGGTGCTCCTATTCCTTTACAGGGTCTGGATTTGAAATTAGTTCAAATGAGTATGACTAAAAATGGTGAGGTGGTTTCTGAAGGCAATGGTGCAGCTTGTTTAGGACATCCTCTTAATGCGGCGTTGTGGTTAACACGAAAGCTTGCCCAATTAGGTCAGCCATTACGAACGGGTGACTTGGTCTTGACGGGAGCTTTAGGACCTATGGTTCCAGTGAGTCCTGGTGATTCGTTTGAGGCAACGATAAGTGGTGTAGGTCGAGTACGTACTCGTTTTGCAGCGGCTTAATTATTTGTCATTTTTAGCTAGGGTGAATTTTCACTCAGTACAGATTTTCTTTTGAAGGTGGACGCTATGACGCGCAAATTAAAAGCTGCCATTATTGGTAGCGGTAATATTGGCACAGATTTGATGATTAAAATCTTGCGCAATGGTAAAAATATAGAAATGGGGGCCATGGTAGGTATCGATCCTAACTCCGATGGTTTAGCCCGTGCTGAACGAATGGGAGTAGCGACAACGCACCAAGGAGTAGAGGGCTTGTCCCAGTTACCTATTTTCTCTGAAATTGATTTTGTATTTGATGCGACAAGTGCTGGGGCTCACGTAAAAAACGATGAGTTTTTACGCAGCATTAATCCTAAGATTCGCATGATTGATTTAACACCTGCTGCAATCGGTCCATACTGTGTGCCCGCAGTTAATGGAGAGGAGCATTTGGAGGCTCTGAATTTGAATATGGTGACATGCGGTGGGCAGGCAACGATTCCTATGGTCGCAGCAGTCGGTCGTGTGACCAAAGTACATTATGGTGAAATCATTGCTTCAATCTCAAGTAAAAGCGCAGGTCCTGGAACGCGCGCCAATATCGATGAATTTACTGAAACAACGTCTAAAGCAATTGAGGTGATTGGCGGTGCTACCAAAGGTAAGGCCATCATTATTCTGAACCCTGCTGAGCCACCTTTAGTGATGCGAGATACAGTTTACACCTTTAGTGATTTTGCCGATGAAGCGGCAATTGAAGCTGCTGTAGAACAAATGGTGACTGCTGTGCAAAGCTATGTACCAGGTTATCGCTTGAAACAAAAAGTACAGTTTGACCGAATTGAAACACCTATCCGTATTCCTGGTGTTGGTGACGCGGTGACCGGGTTGCGTACGAGTATCTTTTTAGAGGTAGAGGGTGCTGCTCATTATTTACCTGCTTATGCGGGTAACTTAGATATTATGACTAGTGCTGGGCTGCGGACTGCAGAGCGAATGGCTGAACGTATTTTGATGAGCGACACTATCGCTGCACAAGGAGTATAAGCATGACAACAAGTAAAAAAATCTATATTTCTGACGTGACTTTACGTGATGGTAGTCATGCTATTCGTCATCAATATAGCATAGAGAATGCACGTCAAATTGCACAGGCTCTTGACAAGGCTGGCGTTGATTCAATTGAAGTCGCTCACGGTGATGGTTTACAGGGCTCAAGCTTTAACTACGGTTTTGGTGCACACACTGACTTGGAATGGATTGAAGCGGTAGCTGATGTTGTGGAGCAAGCCAAAATTGCTACCTTATTGTTACCTGGTATTGCGACTGTTCATGATTTAAAAGCGGCTTATGATGCTGGTGTTAGCGTGGTTCGCGTAGCAACTCATTGTACCGAGGCTGATGTTTCTAAGCAGCACATCGCATATGCTCGAGAATTGGGTATGGAAGCGGTGGGTTTCTTGATGATGAGTCATATGACTAGTCCTAAAGAGCTCGCGCAGCAAGCCAAACTGATGGAGAGTTATGGTGCTACATGTTGCTATGTGGTAGACTCGGGTGGTGCCTTGAGCATGCAAGATGTACGAGAACGTTTCCGAGCGTTTAAGGATGTCTTGAAGCCCGAAACTCAAACTGGTATGCACGCTCACCATAACCTAAGTTTAGGCGTTGCTAATTCGATTGTAGCGGTAGAAGAGGGTTGTGACCGTGTTGATGCAAGCTTATCCGGTATGGGGGCAGGAGCTGGTAATGCACCACTAGAAGTATTCGTTGCTGCAATTGACCGTATGGGTTGGCAGCATGGAACAGATCTTTATAAGTTAATGAATGCGGCAGATGATATCGTTCGACCATTGCAGGATCGTCCTGTGCGTGTAGATCGTGAAACTTTAGCGCTAGGTTATGCTGGTGTATATAGTTCATTCTTGCGTCATGCTGAGGTAGCCGCTGCTAAATTCAACTTAAAAACAGTCGATATCCTTGTAGAGCTGGGCAAGCGGCGTATGGTTGGAGGCCAAGAGGATATGATTGTGGATGTGGCCTTAGATTTACTTAGAAGAAATAATTGAGTAGGAAAAATGACTAAGCAGAAAGAAATGCACTGGGAGACGGATTACACTTTAGGATACGACCCGATGGACGATATCCATGATGAGTTTCTGGAATTATTAGCCTTACTTCAAGAGGCTTCTGATGAGCAGTTGCCAGAGCGACTCAAACAAATGGAAGACCATTTAAAGTCTCACTTTGGGGAAGAAGATAGCTGGATGGAGAAGTCCGAATTTCCTCCCCGTCAGTGTCATATGGACGAGCATGCTGAAGTTTTAAAATCGGTAGCTGAAGTTCGGGTTTTGTTGGCAGAAGGTGATACAGAGGTCTGTCGCTCTTTAACCCAGGCTTTAGCAGAGTGGTTTCCAGGGCATACTTCCCATCTAGATTCTGCTTTAGCTCACTGGATGGCTAAGGATAAGCTTAAGGGTAAGCCCATGGTCTTTAAGCCTATGAAGCGCGTCTAAATCGACGAGCCATAGGTAACGTAGTTCTGTTCCTATGGCTTGTACTACATACTATTGTCATCAACTATAGCACCAAGTCACTTGGTGCCATCTCTCCCTGTCTGACACATTAAATATACTACTTTTTAAGTGTGCTAATTAATACGTGTAAATTTTCTCAAAGCTAGAGTTTAAATGAAGCTATTCAATTATTGAGCAGCTACGTTTCATATACTGTGATGGCTGATCATAATGATAACAATTATAAATAAAAATCTATTTATAAAAAGGAGGACACGTTATGATTCAAGCAAATGATTCGCCTTGGAAGTATTTGATAATGTGGTTGCGGATTTATTTTGCTATACATTATTTAAAGTCTGGTTTGTATTTTGTTGTTTTTGATTTCATACCGGATTTTAGCAAGGCAGGTGATGTAGGTGCTTATCTCTATGAAATGAACAATATTGGCTTTTACCCTTTTGTGAAGTATTTAGAGGTGGTCTTAGGCACATTATTATTATTTAACCGATTTGTACCTTTAGTCTTGATTGTTATGGCCGGTATTACGGTACAAATTTCCTATCTGAACTTAGTTGTCTCACCGCATCCTAGACAGAACTTTACGGGTACGCAAGAGCTTTTACTTAATGGATCGTTGCTACTTGCTTACGGTGGTTACTATGTTGAATTTTTGCGGAGTAAAACTCGACCTTATTTTTTGTGGGAAGGATTTAAAGACCGTAAACAAAGTGAACATAATAAATTATAAAAGGAGGATGCTATGTCTAAAATAAAATCAGTACATTTTTTTACGGTTTTTATTGTTGCTTTAATTTGGACCTTGATCGTGATAGGTTTTTCTACCTCGTTAGGTGAAAGGCCATTAAGGATTTATGATTGGGGACCACCTGCTTTTTCAGGTGTATTTACGTTGATTTATATGTTCATTCAAAAAAATAAAACAGAATAGTTTTTGAAAAGTAGGTGTTTAGGATAAGTAACTAGGTGAGTAGCCGAGTTACTTATTTTTTTGTCGTTATCCGTAATGAAATAAAAATTGCGCAATCTAGAATTGATATTCTAAAAAACTAAATGATGGCAGAAATAATACTTAATTAATACAAGAGTAAAGTTATTAGTCATAAAAAAACAGCTCTAGTGCATAGAAATAAAAGAGTTTAGAATAATCAACTGACTTTGCCAACAGTACTGTTTATCAGTGTTTTGAGTGTGTTAGAACTATTATTCAAAAATAAATTCAGCACACTGCAGAAATCAGAATATAAGA
>LSQX01198682.1_pt1 | contig 29923 bp, 32 predicted proteins | sample 654561 | NCBI WGS metagenome assembly LSQX01 (sample SAMN04489861, study PRJNA283612) | anaerobic digester metagenome | isolation source: 4 biogas reactors fed with cattle manure at either 37C or 55C with and... | place: Denmark: Kongens Lyngby | collected 2014 | reverse complement strand
GCTGATTGCGGAAACGATTAAAGGAATGCAAAAGGTGGCTGAAGAGATCGGGCTGAAAGGTTCGATCGAATAAACGCTTTTTTTCTTGTAGGTGATGACTGACCCCTGGCTCCTGTCATCCTTAGCGCAGCGAATGCCATCCTGAACCTAGCGAAGCATCTCAACCGGGGCTGCTGCGAGTTCCTTCGGGCTTCGCCCTCAGGATGACAAGATGTAACCCAGGATTATTTCAAGGGGCTGCCTTTTTGAGACAGCCCCTTTTGTTGTTAATTACCATCTAATCGGATTTGCTTTAAGGTTTTACTGATTGGCCAACCGCTGCATAATCCTTTGCTTTGCTTTCACTGAAGAAAACCCCAATGATCATGATTACGGCAAAGACAATCAGGTAATAAACAACCGCCATGCCGTGGGCAAGGATCGCGGCGACTACCATGAAGATACAGCCGATAATGGAAAGCACAGGCATGACGAAGCGCTGAAATGCAGGCAGATCCTTTTCCTTTACCATCAACATGATGAAAATGGGAATATACGCGGCGTAGAGCGTTATGATCGGCAGCTCCGAGGTGTCAAAATTGAACGGGGTGAACCATAACGGATCCGTCAAATTCGCTCCATAAAAATATAACAGCCAAAAACCGCAGAGCAGCACTCCCAAGACAGAGGAGTTTGTCGGCATATTCGTAACATTATCTACCTGCTTAAAAGTATCCGGTAGAACGCCTCGATTGCGAACGGCCAGGGCATACATCCCGCGGGTGCAGCCAACCATCAGTCCATTGAGTGTCCCAAGGCAGGAGATAATCACAAAGACGAAAATCAATGATCCGGCTACCGGACCAAAAATATTCTGGAAGGCCAGCTTGGCTCCCGCTTCGCCACTTTCCATCAACGCTTCAGTGGTCACGGCACCGGCAAGGCCAATATAATAGAAAATATAGACAAAAATGACGATCAGGGAACCGATGATCAGCGCCCTGGGTAAGTTCCGCTTCGCGTCTTTGAGTTCTGAATTGATTGAGGTGGCGATGATCCATCCTTCATAGGCGAACGCGACCGCCACCACAGAGGCAAAGAGTCCGCCACCGACGCCGATGCTCGCATCAGCCACGTGTGTGAAGTTCCGGACGGTCATCCCATTGATCAGGCCGATTACGGTACCGGCAACCGCCATCAGCATTAATGGGATCAGTTTGATAATCGTAGTGGAAACCTGAAATTTACCGGCCAAGATCGGAGAAAGCGCATTCATGGCATAGCTGGCAACCAGGTAAAAACAGGCGATCGTCATGCAGGGACCACCGGTGATATCCCAGCCCAGAAGGACACATGTATAGCGGGCGGAAACCCAGGCCAGCACAGAGGTAAGCGTTGGCGTATAGATGACGGCCATAAACCAGCCTACATAATATCCATATCGGTCACCGATTGCTGCCTCGGCATAGTCCACGATACCATTTACCTTCTCGTATTTGGTGGCCATGATCGCAAATGTATACGAACATACGATCATAATAAGTCCAACAATACCCCACGCGGCAATGCCTAACGGCATGTTGCCGCCGGTTGCTTTTAAGACAGCCTCTGCCTTAAAAAAGACCCCGCTTCCGATCACGATCCCTACTACCATAGCAATAGCGGTCAGTAATCCATATTTTTTCTTCAATTCATTACCCACCAGACTACCCCTTTCCTTGAATTTTAATATTTATTTTACTACATTACTCCCAAAAATGATATCTAAAATTGATTATTTATATTTTAAAATAACTTTTATAAAGTTAGGAGTTTATACCCTCTTTTGCTGTGTTGTTCAAACGCGAAGTTTAGCTTTGTTTAAGCATCGTATCCGCAATGGACAATACTTCGTCAGTGGCTTTTAAGAGTTTGTTTATCTCCTCCCCGGTTACGATCAGCGGCGGGGCAAACTGAAAAATAGCATCATGGGCCTGGACATAAAATCCCCGCTTCAGGAACTCATCAAATAAAACAGCCAGGCTTTCATCGTCCACAAACGGCGGGTGCAGGTTGAAGGTGCACATGAGCCCAATCCCACGCACCTGATCTACGCTCGGGTGCTTTTTTTTCAGTGCGCATAAACCTGCATACAAAATGTCCCCCATCTTGGCGGCATTCTGCAGCAGCTTTTTATCCTGGTATTCCTCAATGCATGCCAGCGCAGCAGCGCAGCTTAGGGGATGGGCGGTACATGTGAGCCCGCTCTGGTAAGTAATTTCATCAAAATATGCAGCGATCTCTTTACTGACGATTACCCCGCCTAAAGGAGCATATCCGCTGGTGATCCCCTTCGCAAAGGTTATCATGTCCGGCTTGACATCGAAGTGCTCAAAGGCAAACCATTTCCCAGTGCGGCCAAAGCCCATCATGACCTCGTCACAGACCATGAGAATACCATATTTATCGCAGATTTTGCGCACGCCCTTGTAGTAGTCTCGCGGCGGAATAAAACCACCGTTGCTTCCGGTAATGCTTTCAAAGAAGATGGCCGCGACCTTTTCCGCACCTTCCTGAACGATTTGTTTTTCCAGAAAATTCAGCAGAAACTCCGTATATTCTTTGTCTGTTTCAAACTTCTGCTTAAGATAATCTCCGGCGAAGCCAAAAAACTTAACAAAGCCAGCGATTGGGGGCTCTACACTCCCCCTCGCCGCTTCACCGTTCAAGTTGCAGGCCCCATATGTGGCGCCGTGATAAGAGTAATACTGTGAGAAAACTTTTGTTCTGCCGGTATACTCCTTGGCAATGCGAATGGCATTTTCATTGGCATCGGATCCGCCCAGGGTGAAAAGCACCTTTCCCATATGGGGCGGAGCAATTTCTTCGATAATTTTTTTCGCCAAGGCAGCCCTGACGTCTGTTACCCGGAAAGGGCTGATATAGCACAGGCGGTCGGCCTGTTCTTTGATGGCTGAAATAACCTTCTCGTTGCCAAAACCGATGTTTACATTTACCAGTTCGGACGAGCTGTCAAAATACTTGTTCCCTTCGAAATCCCAGAAGTAGCAGCCTTTTGCTCCGGCAACTGCCAGGGGTTTCGCTGATTTTTGGCTGGCCCACACATAAAAATTGTATCGATCGCACCATGATTTTACTTCTTGATTCGATGCGGGTAATTCCGTATGCACCAGATTTGCACCTCCTCTTCTGATGCCTGGGGGCATATTTCCCGCCTCGTTGGTTAATAACCCGAAAACTCCGCCAGCTTCAGGGTCCAGGGTTTAATTTTCCGGCAGCTATTCGCCACCGGATCTATGGCATCTGCTAAAGGCTCTGCTCCAATGTATCTAGCCGTAGCGCTTGCTCCCCAGGTAAAACACGGTTAAAAGGCCGGGGCCGCAGTGGGAGCCAATCACGGCGCCAAGAGTCATAATCGTGATTTTCGCAACCGTGGGAAAGGCCTCCTGGATCATCTGCCGCATCTGTTCCGCATCTTCCAGGCAGTCGGCGTGATGAATGAACACCTCTTTGCCGTCCGGTTCAGTGAAATCGGCTTTCATCTTCTCCAGGATGCCGCGCAGGGCAGCCTTCCTGGCTCGCACCTTGGAGTCGACAACGAGTTTGCCCTCGTTTGAAACATAGAGAATCGGCTTAATCGACAGGAGGATTCCTGCTATGGCGGCCAGGTTCGAGACCCGCCCGCCCCGCTTGAGATAAATGAGATCGTTTACGGTAAACCAGTGGATAATTTTAAGCTTATTGGCTTCCGCCCAGGCGATCACTTCATCGAAACTTTTTCCTTCGTCGCGCATCTTGACCATGTAATGCAATAGCAATCCGAGCCCGCCGGATACGCAGCAGGTATCCACAAGGTAGAAGCGCTGATGCGGGTATTGCTCTTTGATCTGCCCGGCCGCTTCTTCGGCATTCAGAAAGGAGCGGGATATCTGGCGGCTCATATCGAGGTAGATTACGTCTTTTCCCGTATCCATTAGCCCCTTAAAAAACTCATAGTAAGCATAGCTATTGATCATGGAAGTGCTGGTGATGGCGCCTTCTCTCATGCGCTTGTAGGTATGCGCTCTTGTCTCTTCCTTGCAGTCGTCAATAAACGGTTCATCGTTAATCGTATAGCTGTAGCTAATAAACGGCACATCATGTTTCTTTAAGTACTCTTCCGGCATATCGGCAGTGGAAGCCGTGGCAATAATAAAGTCGGACATAGTGTCCCTCCTCACACCAATTTTTAACCACTAAAAATATTCTATACTATTTCCAAAATTATTCAATACCGTGAAACCGTTCAGCCTCATTTTGTGCCGAGAACTCTCGCCGCTACGGCGAGGACTTGCTCCGGCTGAAAGGGTTTGATGACAAAATCTTTCGCTCCCGCATTCAAAGCATCGCGGATAAAATATTTTTGTCCCATGGCGCTGACCATGACGATGCGAGCTTCGGGATCAAACCTGATTATTTCCTTAACCGCTTCGATCCCACTGATACCCGGCATGTTAATATCCATAAAGGTAAGGTCGGGCTGCCACTCCCGGTAAAACTCTACCGCCTGGTGACCGTCTCCTGCCTCGCCAATTACTGTATATTCATGTTTTTCCAGCAAGTGACGTAAAATTAAACGCATAAAAGCGTTGTCGTCGGTGATCAATACTCTAGGGGGCATGCAGGATCCTCCATTGCTACAATCGATTTTTGTCTTTTCTCAAAGTTATTTGGAATAAATAGTTCTGTATGTGCAAATTTCGGTAATATAACAGCTACTAACATTATAATCATGCTGTTAAGTTAAGCAGGAGCGCACACCGGAATCCTCCGATATTTTAAATTGTAGAAAGGGTTTTTGCAAAATTCTGCAGAAAAAGGTTCCGATAAGAAAAAATACTATAAAGCAGGTGTGTGCAATGACGGCTCATCATATGAGCAAAACCGGGCGCGCTTTAATTTTGCTGGTTTTTGCCGCCGTTGTATTGAGCTTCGCTTTCTTTGCCATTTTTGCAAACATTATTTTCCAGGAAGGCAACCCGCTGCCGCTGCTGAGCGTCATCATGAAACTTGAGTTTTCAGACCAGGATATCATCCGGATGAACGGACAAGGGTACCGCTTGCTCCAGAAATACGGACCGGAAGATCAACTGACCGAGTACCTCGCCGGCTTCGATTGGATTTTATCCGAACGCCTTGGCTCGTGTCTTTGCTATGAGAAAAACGGGCAAAAGCTGACTGCCGAAGCGCGCATGTTTACCCGCCGTTATGTGGTCTATGAATTGGACCGGGAGCCATAAGCCGTGCGCGATTATTATTGAGAGCGGCGGTTACTCAAGCAATTATGCCTCGTGCGATAAAAGAGGCCGAAAAGGGAAGCATCTATAGGCCCGGAAAGATAAACTAGCTTATAATACAGCCACAACCCGGGTCCCCGCTTTGCCCTGCAACGCCCTGGTGGCACTATCCAGCGCCGTGATGATGGCGCAGCGCCCTTTTCCCCGGGACACAAACCGGATTGCCGCTTCAACTTTCGGTCCCATACTGCCGGCGGCAAAATGACCGGCAGCAGCATAGGAGGCAATCTCTTCAATTGTTACTTCGGCCAGCAACTGCTGGTTGGGAGTCCCATAGTGCAGATAAGCACCGGGCACATCGGTCAGGATTAGCAACAACTGTGATTCCACTGCATCGGCAAGCAAGGCAGCGGCCAGGTCTTTATCGATCACCGCCTCAATGCCCTGGTAGCCGCCGCCCGGTTCTTCCACCACGGGAATGCCTCCGCCGCCGGAAGCGATCACCAGGCATGAACTTTGCACCAGTTGCTTGATCACCTTTTCCTCCAGCAGCCTTTGGGGCTGCGGCGAAGGAACCACCTTTCGCCATCCCCGGCCCGAATCTTCAATCCAGGTTTCATTTTTCTCTTTCATATAATGCGCCGCCACTTCGGCACTGTAGAAAGAACCGATCGGCTTGGTTGGATTCTGAAAGGACGGATCATCTGGATCCACTAGCACCCGCGTGATCAGGGTGACGACCTCGTGAGGCGAGCCTGCCGCGACCATAGCCCGATGCAGCTCCTGCTGGAGCAGGTAGCCAATTTGGCCCTGCGACATGGCACCGCACACATCCAGCGGCATCGCCGGGGTTTGATCGGCTGCCATTTCGTTTTGCAGCAGGATTTTCCCAACCTGGGGCCCGTTGCCGTGGGTGATCACCAGGTCATGCTCGCGCGCCAGCTCCACCAGTTGCCTGCAGGCAAGGCGAAGATTGACCAGTTGTTCCCCCACAGTCCCCTCTTGTCCCGCCTTGAGCAGGGCATTGCCACCGAGAGCTACGGTTATACGCATCTGAGATCAAATCTACCTCCTGTCTTCTTGGCTGGGTTTATTTTATCTAAAATATCCTTAACTTTAAGTAATGACCACTCCTCTGAGGAAGCGTCTTCCATTATGCAGCCATTTTCCATTTAATTGTGATAAGCGCACAAAAAAATTGACAAATGCTGTTCAGATTTGCTAATCTTTAATCAGGATCTCTTAAGGAGGAGTAGCGGTGCATATGCCATACGGAATCACGATTAGGGAAGCGCTTTCCTCGAGCCACGCCCGCCGGCTTCGTCTCTTGGGCGGCCGAAACGGCCTGGAGCGAGTGATCAAAACAGTCGCTTTGCTAAATTCCCCGGCGGCGCTGGATAGTTTCACCAGTGGCACCCTCCTATTGGCCCCTGGAGAGCTTTTATCGCAAACTCCCGGGCTAATCGACACGCTGATGCCCCGCATGGCGGAAAGCGGCGGCGCCGGCCTGGTCGTAAAACCGGGACAAGCGGACTCCCCCATCCCGGAAGCGCTGGTTCGCAGTGCCGACCGCTATAACATCCCGCTGCTGGCGATGCCCGCAAACCTTTCCTTTGCTGAAATTACCGCGTCTCTCCTTTTCCTGATCTTAGAACAACAAAATAAAGTGCTGCAAAATCTGGAACAGTCCTACCAGGAACTGAAGCGAAAAATGCTGGCGGAAGCCGAACAAAACTACCGCACGGCATTTATCGACATTCTCCTTTGCGGTGATTATGAAAGCGAAACAGAGATGATCGAGCAAGGCCGCGCCTTGAATCTTGACCTGTCGAAACCGGCGGCAGTAATGATCATCAACGACAATAATAGCTCCCCTCTAAAAAGTCCGGCTAACACCGAAATCATGCTTGAAGCGATCAACGGCTTTCTCGAAAACCAGCAAAGGCGCTATCACCTGGTAGCCGGAATCAAAGGCAATAAAACTGTGATTATTACTGAAGCCGGCGGAAAAAACTCCCTGGACAATCTGAAAAATCTTGCTTCCGCCCTGGTCGACCACATCAATGCTGCTATTGACACGAAACCGGCCTTAAATGTAGGTATCGGCCGGCCTTACCCCATCAAAAAAATCAACCGTAGTTACCAGGAGGCCTGCGAGGCGCTGAAAATCTGCCGCCTCTCAGATAGTATCAGCCCGGTTCACTTTGATGAACTGGGATTCTACAAGATCTTGAGCGAAAAAAATAGGCAGGAATTGGAACAGTTTGTTGAAGATCTGCTCCAACCTGTTTTCAAATACGACCGGGCCAAGAATGGCGAACTGATCAACACGCTAAAAACCTATTATGAGGTTAATCGCAATTTAAAAATGACTTCCAAGAGAATGCTTACCCACTATAATACCATTCTCTACCGGATCAGAAAGATTGAAGAACTGACCGGGGTCAACCTCTCCAATCCGGAAAGCGCCCTGAATATGGAGATCGCCATCCAGATTCTAAAACTATTCCGGACAGACACCTAAAGATTTAGGCCGGTGCCCGGTCGTCTTTCAGGCTGATGCCTCTGCGCGCCTTCTCGGCCCCACTTAGAGATTGTTGGTAAGGTAGTACTGCAAAATATTTTCCGCGCGGCGGAAAATTTTCGCAATCAGGGCCACCCGGATCCACATCCCGTTGCGGACCTGGCGCCAGTATCCGGCCCGGGGATCCTTGTCCACTTCCACGGCAATCTCCTTCCGGCGGGGCAGCGGATGCAAAATTACCCCGTCTGCCTTAAGCAAGGAGAGATGCCGCTCTTGGAAGGAATATTTATCGATATCGATCACGGCGTTAGTATTGTCTACGGCATCCCACTCATCCTGCAGGCGAGTCATGTAGATGGCGTCCACCTTGGGAATCACGGATTCAAAGTCCTCGACGATTTCATATTCAGCACCCTGTTCATCAAGGTAATCGAGGATATCCTGGCCAATCTGGAATTCCGGCGGTGCTACGAAATACTGTTTGACCCCCTCAAACCTGGTCAATAAACCGGCCAGGGAGCGCACGGTGCGGCCCCGCTTGAGATCTCCCACAAAGGCAATGCTCTTATGGTCGATTCCATCCCGATGCGCAAAGCTGCGGCGCAAGGTGTAGATATCCAGAAGCGCCTGAGTGGGGTGCTGATCCTTTCCTGAACCGGCATTAATCACCGGCACCGGCCGCGCGGTTTCGTCAAGCAAGTTGGCAATCTTTTCGGCAAAATTAGCGCGGGGGTGCCGCATGATGATCAGGTCGAAATAAGAAGAAAATGTCCGGACCGTGTCTTCCTCCGATTCTCCCTTTACCTCCGAAGAGGTTTTCGGATCGCGCACCTCGGCGCATTTAATGCCCAGTACCTGGCAGGCGCTGTAAAAAGAGAGGAAGGTTCGTGTCGACGGCTGGACAAAATAGAGCATGGCCCGTTTATGATTCAGGGTCGAACCAAGATACTCCATGCCCGCCTTGGTTTTGGCGATTGCCCGGATCTTATCGGCCAGATCGCTTAGTTCTTCCAGGAAAGCGCGGCTGAACTGCTGGACATTGATGCAATGATAAATGTGGTTGCTCTCCGCCATGAAAAACACTCCTTCTTTATTACATTCCGGACCGTTCTTGCCACCGCTGCGGCAAGGGCTCGCCATTGGAGTACAGGTGTCTTGCTAAGTCCTATTTTATCCCCTTTACCCCTGCAATAAGTTACCACAAATCTTCGCCACGGGCAACAAAAAAATACATTTTTTTTCCCAATCAATCTCCCAAACACCTGTTCTATTTTGGGTGGCGATCGTGTATAATGATTTCAGAACAGATGTTCTAACACCTAGCCAAAGGAGCGACCGCGTTGACCCAAAGCAGGCGCACGATTTTCCTGGCGGATATGCAATCGTTCTATGCCAGCGTGGAGATCGCCCGCAACCCCTCCCTGCGCGGCAAACCGCTAGTGGTCTGCGGCGACCCGGCGCTGCGCCACGGCATTGTGCTCGCAGCCAGCCCGGAAGCCAAGGCTTACGGAATCAAGTCCGGGCAGCCGGCCTGGGAATGCAGGCGGCTTTGCCCCTGGACCGTGTTCGTGCGCCCCCACATGCAAACCTATATCGACTATTCGCTCCGGATTACGCGCATCTTCGAGCAGTTCACCGATCGCGTGGCCCCCTACTCCATTGACGAACAATTTTTGGATCTGACCGGCTGCGAAAAGATTTTCGGCCCGCCCCGCGAGATTGCCGCCGCCATGATCAAGCGGGTCTGGGAGGAAACCGGCGTCCGCTGCCGCATCGGGCACGGCGAAAACCCGCTCCAGGCCAAAATGGCCTGTGATCGTTTTGCCAAGCACAGCAAAGCCGGTTACTTCGAGCTGAACCATGACAACTACAGCGTTTACACTAAGGATCTACCAATCGGTGATCTCTTCGGGGTGGGGCACCGCATGGAACGTAATTTTCACCGCATGGGTGTGCGCACCATCGGCCACCTGGCGGGGCTGCCGCGGGAAACACTGGTCCGGCGCTGGGGGGTAAACGGCGAGCTGCTCTGGTTGAACGCGCACGGCATCGATTATTCCACGGTGCCGCCCGCCGTCGGCAGCGCGGCGGTGCAAAAGGGGGTCGGCCAATCGCTGACCCTGCCGCGGGACTACGCGGCCCTCAAGGAGATCGAGGTGGTGCTGCTGGAGATGACCGAGGAGGTTTGCTACCGGGCGCGCGCCCTGGGGCGGAGAGGTACAATCGTAAACGTCTACTGCCGCGGCGCCGATTTCGACCATCCTTCCGGCTTCTCGCGCCAAAAAAAACTGCCCGAAGCCACCGCCTTCGCCACGGACGTTTATCCCTTTGTCTGCCGCCTTTTCCGCCGGCACTGGGACGGCAAGCCGGTACGCACGCTGGGGGTGGCTTTAACCGGGCTGGTGGACTGCAGGGAGCAGCAGCTTTCATTCTTCAGCCGGCAGGAGAAAAAAAACGCTCTCAACCGGGCCATGGATGTGGTGCGTCAGCGCTACGGCAAGACCGGCCTCTTCCGGGCCGCCTCCCTGACCCCCGGCGCCCAGCTCTTCCCCCGCGCCACCCGCATCGGGGGGCACGAGGCATGAGCAAGAAGCTCTACCACCAGTTCGCCTGCAGCAGCCTGATCCTGCCGGAGCACCGCGCGCAGTTGCAGCACGCCCGCGATCAAAAGCGGCGCCAGGAAGAGCTCCGCCGCCCGCTGCTAGATGAACAGGAAGCAGAGCAGTTTCAATACGCCCTGGAGCAATCGCAACACTGCGGCCTAGCGCTGCGCGTCACCCTCCTTTCCGGCGACGGCTACCGCACCGTTACCGGCATCGCCTGCCGCACCGACCCCGTTTCCGGCAAAATTTTCTTACACACCGCCTCCGGAATCCGCGCCGTCTCCACGGCGGAAATCATCGCCGTCACCCTGGAAAAGGAGGGCGGGGACAGTTCATAGCGTTGCTTACTTGATGAAGCGTATGGCCAGGGGATAGCGGTAGACTTCGCCGTTGCCGGCCTTGATCGCGGCGGTGATCGTAAATACCAGGTGGACAATCAAGAACGCGGCGAACAGCAGCGGGATGAAGACCAGGGCAACCCGGGGGAAATATGCGGCTGTGACCAGGTAAAGGCCCATTAGCACGACCACATAGACGATGGCGGTAATAACGGCAAATAACATCAGCGAAATTTGAAAATTCAAGGACTGTTTGCCGTGCTCGTCCACCAGGGGCAGGTCGTCTTTTTTAAGCAGCCAGATGATCAACGGCACCAGGATATTGCCCAGGGGAACCCCGAGATATATGGACAGCGCCCCCAGGTGGCAGAATATTCCCCACGTACGCCCATCCCTTTGATCAATTTCTTCCACGCTACGACCTCCTTTTTCAGTTAGATATTATTAGATACTATAGTATTTCTCATAAAGAATACAGCCTGGCGTCCCCGTATGACTTTACTGCGGTTCGCCGGGATCGTATTCGAGCAGATCGCCCGGCTGGCAGTCCAGCTCACGGCAGAGGGCTTATTAGCTTAAAACTGGCGGAACCTCGACCCGGGCACGCCGCAGATTGGGCAGCGCTCGGGGGCTTCATCTTCTACAGTATAGCCGCAGGCAGGACAGATATAAATTTGATTCATATCGATGTCTTTGCCTTCTACAGCAGCCTGCAGCGCTATCCTGTACTTTTCTGCATGAATTTTTTCCGCTTCCAAGGCATAACTGTGGCTTTTTGCCGCCGCATCCTCTCCCTGCAGCTTCGCCACAGCCAGGTAGGCCTCATACATCTCATCAATTTCAAAATTTTCTCCGTCCAGGGCGTCCTGCAAGTTATCGGTTGTGGCCATCTTTTTCCCCATGGCCTTGAGATGATTGCGGGCATGCACCCTTTCGGCGTAAGCGATGGCTTCAAATAGCCTGGCGATATTCTCTAGACCTTCGTTGCGCGCGATTTCTGCATAAATCTGATACTTGGTGTTGGCCTGGCTTTCACCGGCAAACGCCTCCATCAAAGTTTTTTCAGTCATTTCGCGCACTGCCGATCACTCTCCTTTTTGTTTAATTATACCATAATCACCTCTTCGCCCTCAGGATGACATCAAGGGGCTGCCCTTTGTAGACAACCCCTGAATCTCTTCATTGTGCTTTGCCGTCAACAAAACTCATATTTTTTCCAGCACTCCGGCCAGGGTCGGCTCGCCGATCTCCTGCAGCTCGTAGCGGACCCGCACCGAGGGTTTATTGATGGTGATTAGCCGCCGCAGATCAATGGGGGTAGCGATCACCACCAGGTCGGCATCGGAGCTGTTAATCGTCCGTTCCAGGTCTTGCATCTGCTTGGCGCCGTAGCCCATGGCCGGCAGCAGCGAGCCGATATGGGGATATTTTTCAAAGGTGGCTTTGATCGTGCCAACGGCAAAGGGGCGGGCATCGATCATTTCGGCGGCGCCGTATTTCCGGGCTGCGATTACACCCGCGCCGTAAAGCATTTCGCCGTGGGTCAGGGTGGGACCGTCTTCGATGACCAGCACATGTTTACCCCTGATCAGCTCGCCATCATCCACGAAAATTGGTGAAGCGGCCTCGACCACGATGGCTTCCGGATTAGCGAGCCTGACATTTTCCCGCACCGTATCGATTCCCCTGGCATCCGCCGTTTCAACCTTGTTGATGACCACGACGTTGGCCAGGCGCAGGTTTGTTTCTCCGGGATGGTAAGAGAGCTCCTGGCCCGGGCGATGGGGGTCGACCAGGGTGATATGGATGTCGGGCTTGTAGAAAGGAATATCGTTGTTGCCGCCGTCCCACACGATCACGTCTGCTTCTTTTTCCGCTTCCGCCAGTATTTTGCCGTAATCAACGCCGGCATAAACGATCACGCCGTGGTTGATATGCGGTTCATATTCTTCTCTCTCTTCGATTGTACAGTTATGCGCATCGAGATCTTGATAATCGGCAAAGCGCTGGCAGACCTGCTTGGTCAGGTCGCCGTAAGGCATGGGATGGCGGATCGCCACCACCCGCTTCCCTCTTTCTTTCAGCAACTGGCACACCCGCCGGGTAGTCTGGCTTTTACCGACACCGGTGCGCACCGCGGTGACCGCCACCACCGGCTTTTTCGACTGGAGCATGGTGGTTTTCGAACCCATCAGCCGGAAGTCGGCGCCAGCAGCCAGCACCGTGGAGGCGCGGGACATCACATACTGGTGGCTGGTGTCGCTGTAGGCAAACACCACCTGATCAATGGCGTATTTCTTGATCAGGTCGGCCAGTTCGCTTTCCGGATAAATCGGAATCCCTTCCGGATAGAGGCTGCCGCATAGCTCCGCCGGATAAACCCTTCCCTCGATGTCGGGAATCTGGGTAGCGGTGAAAGCAACCACCCTGTATTCCCGGTTATCTCGAAAATAAACGTTGAAATTATGAAAATCCCGTCCCGCTGCACCCATGATCAACACTTTTTCCGGTTCCACAACACATCACCATCCTAAAATAAAGTTTGCTGGTTCTTTTTTATTACATCACCAGAGACAGGATTGCTTTTTGTACATGCAGCCGATTTTCAGCCTGGTCGAAGACAATGGAGTGCGGCCCATCCATGACGGCGTCGGTGATCTCCTCCCCCCGGTGTGCCGGCAGGCAGTGCATCACCAGGACATCGCTTCGGGCCTGAGCCAGGAGGCTCTCGTTGACCTGATGGCGGGTGAAAGCTTCAATCCGGCGGGTATGTTCTTCTTCCTGCCCCATGCTGGCCCAGACATCGGTATAGATAATGTCAACATCTTTTACTGCTGCGAGCGGGTCATCGTGTATTTCAATCCGGGCGCCGGTTTGCGCGGCGTCCGCTTGGGCTAAACGGAAGATTTCAGGATTGGGTTCAAATCCCGCAGGAGAGCAAACCGTCACATGCATTCCTACCTTGGCCCCGCCAAACATCAGCGAGTGGGCCACATTATTACCGTCACCGATATAAACCAGCTTTATTCCTGCCAGGCAACCCTTCTTCTCTTTAATCGTAAACAGGTCCGAGAGGGCCTGGCAGGGATGCAGCAGGTCTGTGAGGCCGTTGATCACCGGAACAGTGCCATACTTAACCAGATCGAGCACATCCTGGTGAGCAAAGGTGCGGATCATGATCCCGTCCAGGTAGCGCCCGAGCACCCTGGCTGTATCGGCAATGGTTTCACCGCGTTTCAGTTGGAGATCGCCGGCATTTAAAAAGAGGGCGTAGCCTCCCAGTTGCCACATGGCCACCTCAAAGGAGATGCGGGTGCGCGTAGAAGGCTTCTGAAAAATCATGCCCAGTGTTTTTCCGCGCAGGGGATGATAGATTTCACCGAGTTTTTGCTTCATTTTAAGGATATGAGCCGTATCCAGAATTTGATTAACCTCTTCACGGGTTAAATCATGGATGGAAACCAGGCTCTTTCCTTTCATATCTACCGCCATTTTTATAACCCCCCTTGAAAGAAGTCTCATTTTCTTGCCTTATTTTTCCCGCTTTACCGGCAGCTATGAAAACGGTCCCTGGTACTTTTTGACCTAAACATATTCTTCCTGTTAAAAACAAATCCTGCTTAATCTTGCAAAGTAAAGCTAAAAAACTCCGGCCGTGGCGGCCCGGGGCAGCCACGGGATAAAAATCCTGCCAAGATCAAGATCTAGCTACTTAGAGCGAAATCGAAACCATAGCAACCAATTGATAGTAATTCTGACAAAACCTTTACATATTCTTGATTATTACGTTAATCTTCTCCGGTAAAATTAACTCAGAAAGGATAAGGAGCTGCAAGTTCATGAGCTTGATCAAAATATTACAATGGCTTGTGTTCTTGTATGGCCTTTATTTTTTATGTATCGCCACGGCGGGGCTTTTTAATAAACTCCCCTGCCGTGAACATAAGCCTGCCTCACGCTTTGCCATCATTGTCCCGGCGCACAACGAAGAGCTCGTCTTGAGCAAGCTGTTGTCCAACCTCGCGGAACTGGATTATCCCAAGGGACTGTACGATGTATACGTCATTGCCGATCACTGCACCGACGGGACCGCCCTGGTGGCGCGCCGCTACGGCGCCATCGTCTGGGAGCGCTCCGGGGGGCAAAGAGGCAAGGGGCGCTCACTGCGAGAGCTGCTCGCTCACTTAAAATTTACCGGCTGCGGTGAGCCCCGCTACGATGCCGTGACGATCGTCGATGCCGACAATCTTGTCGCTTTAAACTATTTACGGGTTATGAACAACCATCTCCTGGAAGGAGAGAAACTGATCCAGTGTTTTATTGACGCCAAGAATCCCAATGATAGCTGGGTCACGGCCGTTTTCAGTATCAACTTCTGGCTGAACAACCGCTTTATCCTGCAAGCGCGCCATAACCTGGGCTTAAGCTCCCTGACGGCCGGTTCAGGGGTCTGCATCGCCGCGGAAGTCCTCAAGAAAACCGGCTGGTCAACGGAAACGCTTACCGAAGATCTGGAGTATGCCGTCACGGCGCTGCTGCACGGCTACAGGGCGAGCTTTGCCCGTGAAACCAGGGTTTTCGATGAAAAACCGCTGACTTTTAGCGCCGCCTGCAGGCAGAGGCTGCGTTGGGCGCGCGGCCAGTTGAATGTGGCCATAAGGTTTATCCCGCGCCTGCTCTGGAAAGGGCTGGTCCATGCCGACCTGGCCAGGCTCGAGGGAGGAGTGCGCCTGATGCAACTGCCGCTTCTGGCCCTGGGTGTGCTCATGACCTCGCTGGCCCCGCTGCAGCCTGCTCTCTTCCGGGACACTTCGCTTTACTTCCAGGTAAGCAAACTCTGCCCCCCTCTGGCTCTCTTTTTCGCCTCGGTCCCCTATCTCATGCCGTTTGCCGTGCTGGCTTTAGACCGCTTGCCGCTTAAACCATACCGCTACTTCTGCTTTTATCCTTTCTTTTACCTGAGCTGGATCGGCCTTATTCTCTACGCTATTTTTACCTTTAGAAAACAGTTATGGGTCCCGACCAAGCATACCTGCAACCTCGATCACCGCCAATTGCCGGCAGCATTCCGCTATAATCCACGCCTGCAGCTCAAACCGCGCCGCCTGGAAATTAAAAAAGTATAAAACAGCGGACAAAAAGAGGCAAATCTGCTAAAATGAAGTTTAGGAACTTCCGCAGAGGAGATTTGCTTGTATCGTCCGTCTATTCTGGTCATCGAAGACGACAGCCATATCCAGGAACTGCTGCGGCTATGCCTGGAACAGGAAGGCTACCGGGTCGTAACCGAGCATAACGGCGTGCAGGGCCTGGAGAGAGCGCTGCAGGGCGGATTCGATCTGATCATCCTGGATCTGATGCTGCCGGGATTGGACGGTTTTTCCATTTGCCGGGAGCTGATCGCCAGGGACGAGAGCACGCCGATCTTGATTTTAACGGCCAAAGGCGATGAGGTTGACCGCGTCCTGGGGCTGAAAATGGGGGCAGACGATTATGTGGTCAAACCGTTCAGCCCCCGGGAACTGGCCGCCAGGGTCGAAGCAATCTTGCGCCGCACCGGGAAAAAGCCTTCCCGGATATCAGAGCTCTCCTTTACCGGGTTGAAAATCTCCCCCGAACAGCACTCCGCTGAGTTTAACGGTCAAAAAATAAATCTTACCCCCAAAGAATTTGACCTGCTCCACCTGCTGGCCGCGCATCCAGGGCGAGTTTTTACCCGTGAAGAGCTGCTGCGGCAGATCTGGGGATTTGATTACCTCGGCGGCAGCCGTTCCGTAGACGAGCATGTGAAGAACTTGCGCCATAAGCTCAAAGAGGCCGGCGCGAAAAGTCAATATATTGAAACGGTATGGGGTGTGGGCTATAAATTTAATGAAACGGAATAACCGGCTGCCTCTCTTTCCTTTGAAGCGCTTTTTTACCCGGCTGATGCTCAGCTACCTCGTCGTGACACTCGCAGGGCTCGGTGTAGTCAGCATCATCTTTTTAACCCTCTTGCAGCGCTATTTCTTCAGCATTGAAGGATGGCAACTGGCCACCAGAGGAGAAAAGGCGGCTGCCGTGCTGCAGGAGCCTTTATTGGAAAAGGACCTACCAGTGCTGAAGCGCCTCACCGAAACCCTGGCATTTTCCTATGACGCCTGCCTCTGGGTGACCGATCAAAGCGGTAAAATTATGGTCAATGCGGGAGAAAACCCCGACAAACTGGGGTTGCGCCTGGAGCCGAATGAAATCCACCATGTTCTTGACGGCAACATTATTACCAAACAGATTACCGGACCGGATTATAACAGCCTCTTTTATGCTACTCCGGTTTATGAACCGGGCTACGATCCCGAAGAGCACGATGAAATAGACCCTGCGAAAAGCGCCGCCCATGTCATCGGCGCCCTGGTCGTCAGCTTCCCCCTGGGGCCGCTGGCCGGGACCATCGCCGGGGTGACGCACCTGGGTTTTTACGCCGCCCTTGGTGCCGCGGTGCTGGCTCTCTTAATTGCCTATTCCCTTTCCCGCCAGATTGCAAAACCGGTTGAAGAAATGGGCCGGGTCGCCCTGGACCTTTCTGAAGGCCGATTTGAGCAACGAACTACCTACCGGGCCGCTGATGAGCTGGGGCAGTTGGCCGAGACCCTGAATTTTGCCGTGAAACGGGTTGCCGGGACCATTGAAGAACAGCGCCGCACCGTTAAATTGCAGCGCGATTTTATCTCCAACATTTCGCACGAATTCAGGGCCCCCCTCACCTCCCTGCGCGGTTTCCTGGAAATGATGCAAAGCGGTAAAATTAAGCCCGAAGACTATGGCAAATACCTGAAGATCATGCATGAAGATACGGTCCATCTAAGCCGCCTGGTACAGGATCTGCTCGATCTGGCCGACCTGGAATCGCCCCAGATCACCCTGCACAAGGTAAAACACGACCCGGAAGCGCTGCTGCGAGCTGCCGTTCAACATGCGCATCTGGCGGCTGCCGCGAAAAAAATCACCCTGGAAGTGCAGGCAGAAGGAGGCCTTCCTGCGGTAATTGTCGATGAAAGGCGCTTCAACCAGGTGCTAATCAACCTGCTCGATAACGCCATCCGCTACAGCCCCCCGGGCAACAAGATCGTCATTGGCGTATCCCGGAGCGGGAAGGAACTCCACTTTACGGTCAGCGACAACGGACCCGGTATCCCCGAGGCGGATCTGCCCTATATCTGGGATCGTTTTTACAAAGTGGATAAATCCCGCACCCGCGAGGATCGGGGCTCCGGCCTGGGCCTGGCCATAGTGAAGCAGATTGTGGAGCTGCACGCAGGCCGGGTAGCGGTCACGAGTACCCTTGGTAAAGGCTCCACCTTCAGTTTCTTCCTCCCCGCCGCAGAGAGCTAAACGGCGCCTGAGCGCGGCAAACTACCGGCTACGATCGCACTGCGAGCATTTACCGTAGGCCTTAATGGTATGCTCTTCAATGGTGAATTGGGCTGCCTTTTCGATCTCGGCGGCTAGCTGCTGAAAATTGCAGTTGCTAAATTCAATCACCCGGCCGCAGACGGTACAGATCAGGTGGTGGTGGTGAGCATGGGGCCAATTGATTTCATAGTGCAGCCTGCTGCTTTCGAGGGTCAAGACCCTGACCAGGCCGAGCGACGTAAACAGATCCAGTGTGCGGTAAACGGTGGCCATCCCGATGCCCGGGTGCTTTTTTCGAATTCCTTTGTAAATCTCCTGGATTGCGGGGTGGCCGTCATGCCTGGCGAGGTAATCCAGGATGGCCAAACGCGGTTCAGTTAGCTTATAGCCCCTTTCCCGCAGCGCTTCCCCGGCAATTTGCATGAACCTGGATCTCATCCTCATTCTCCTAAATGATGATCGTCAATTCATTTGTCCTGTTTAGAAACGCCCAGGCGCCGCCGCAGGAGCAGCGACGCGGCAAAAAGCACGGTCAGAATCAGCACAATGGCGGCTCCGGGAGGCACCGGGTAAAAATAGGACAGCACCAGGCCGCCTACGCTGCCCAAAAGGCCCGTGACCAGGGATACGGCCAGCATGCCGCGGTAATTGGCGCAGAGCCGGTAACCGGTAGCCCCGGGGATCACGATCAAAGCGGCCACCAGGACCGCACCCACGAGCTGGACCGAAACCATCACCGCCAACCCCATCGCCGCCAGGAGTCCCAGGTAGAGGGCTCTCACCGGCAGCCCTCCGGCCATGGCCATTTCCTCATCAAAACAGATGGCGAGGAGCTCTTTAAAAAAGAGGGTAAAAAAGAGCAGGATCAGGACCAGCGCTCCCGCGATGATCAGCAGCTCCTGCGTCGATACAGCCAGGATGTTGCCGAAAAGGAGGGAAAAGAGCTCCGGGTAATAGCCCTTGAAAGTGCTGATCAAAGCGATACCCAAAGCCATGCCGGAGGCGTAAAAAATCCCGATCACCGTGTCTTCGCTGAGTTTCCCGATTCTGCTGATCGAACCGGCGGCCATGGCTGCCCCAACAGCAAAGAGGCAGCCGGTCAAAATGGGGTTTACACCGAAAACCAGACCGATGGCCATGCCGCCCAGGGCCGTATGCGAGATGCCGGCGCCGAGAAAAGAGAGGCGCTTTAACACCACAAAAAACGAAACGGCGGAGCAGAGCAGCCCTACCAGGATTGCGGCGGCAAGGGCTTGCCGCATAAAACCGAACGATAACAGTTCGCTCATCTTTCACTCTCCTCTGCTCTTCCGGTTTGCCTGAGAAGGTCAAACTGGCAGCGGTAAGCTTCTTTCAACCCGGGACTCTGCATTACTTCCCCGGGATGGCCGTGTACATGCATGGTGCGATTGATGCAGATCAGGGTGTCAGCGACGGAGGCTACCGAAAGCAGATCGTGGGAGATCAGCAATACGGTCAGGTCTCGCTCCCGGCGAAGCCGGAGCAGCATTTCGTAAAACTGCTGCTGCGCCGGAAAATCCAGCCCGGAGGTCGGTTCATCGAGCAAAAGCAAAGTGGGATTGCGCACCAGCGAGCGGGCCAGCAGTATCCGCTGCTGCTCGCCGCCCGAGAGTTCCTGGAATGGCCGGACGCCATATTTTTCCATCCCCACCGATTTTAGTGCGGCGGCAACCCGTTCCCTGCAGTCACCGGTTGGCCGCAGCAGCGATTCCGGCGATAGAAGCCCCATGGCGACCACATCGGCAACGGATAAGGGGAAACGCCTTTCAAAGGACTGGTTCTGCGGCATGTAACCGATCCGCCGCCGCACCTCCTTTATTCGATGCGGTGGCACCCCCAGGATCTTGATGGTGCCGGCATGAAGCGGGACCAGGCCCAATAGGGCCCGGAACAAGGTTGTTTTACCGGCACCGTTGGGGCCGATAATCCCGGCGATTTCACCGGTGTTGACGGTAAAACTGATCTTTTTCAATACCGCTTTGCCGTCAAGGATGACCGCGAGGTTGTCAACGCTTATCACTGCTTCCATAGTTCATGCCTTCTTCCAAATGAAACCTTATTGCAGCGCTCGCTCCATTATGTCAAGATTGTAAAGCATTAAATCGAAATACGAGTCCCGGCCGGGTAGAGCCTCGCCGCCCAGCGGGTCTAAAATCAGCACCTCGCTCCCGCATTCCGCAGCAAGCCGCTCGGCGAGGGCTGTAGAAAACTGGGGTTCGGCAAAAATGGCGCCGATCTGTTCCTCTTTAATCAGGGCCGCCAGCGCCGCCACCTGGCTTGCAGAGGGTTCCTGTCCGTGAAAGCCGGCAATCACACCCGCCTCATGCAGGCCGTAACGGCGGGCGAAATAGCCCCAGGCAGAATGAAAAGAGATAAAGCTGGTTTTCCTGAAGCCGGCCACGGTTCCGGCGACCTTTTCATCCAGAGCGGTCAGCGCCTCCTGGTAAGCATCCAGCTTCTCCGTAAAGTAAGCCGCATCTTCGGGCGCCAGCTCGACCAGCGCTTCATAGATCCGGGGGCAGATCTGATCGCGCACCAGCAGCGGATCAAGCCAGATATGGGGATCAACGGCCTCGTCATCGTGTTCCCGCCCCTCTGCGCCGGGCGTCTCCCCGCCTAAAGGATCGCGTTCCGCAGGAAGCAGTTCGACCTGTTCCGCCAGTTCCAGGATAGTCAGCGCCGTGCCCGCCGCTTCTGCCATTTGTAGCGCCCAGTTGTCCAAACCGGCGCCAACATAGACAAAAAGATCCGCCCTGGCGAGCAGCCGGGTTTGTTCTACTGTGGGCTCAAAAGTGTGCGGGCTGGCGCCGGCGGGAAGGAGATATGAGACAGCGGCCCGATCGCCTCCCAGCTCCCCGATGAGATCGGACAGGGGGAAAATGGTGGCCACCACGTTGAGAGTGCGGTTGTCAGGCTCGGCGGAGAACCCGCCTTCACCGGTGCAGCCCACTGCCCCCACCAGGATCAGGATAACCCCTAGCCATAAAACGATGCCGCGCAATACCCCCGCCTCCCAAGAACAGCAATGATCAGTACTTGCTATAAAGGCAATATTGTATGTTTTTCTGATGGTAACTGATAATGATTATCATTACCTGCCCTTAATTATACCATGTCGAGATAAAATGGGAATGCATGATCATAATACCCTTCCGTAAAAAGCGGGCGATTAAGCGCGGTTAAACAAGGGGAAGATGCTCAGGCGCGGAAAAATTTAGTCTACCCAAACAACATCGGAAAGATCCAGCGATTTAATATAGCTTGAGAATAGTTCTTCTTCCGAGATCCCCAGTTTCTTGGCAATCACGCTGGCTTCATGCCACTGGCCCTTTTCATAAAGGGTAACCAGTTCATAGATATCTTTAAATATACTCTCTTCTCCCAACAAGGCGCCTTTAATTTCGTCATCCAGGGGCAGCTCCTTGATGACCTTTTCCATAGGCTGGTTTAAAAAAACATCAAGCAAAGATAAGAGTCCCATCAAGAAAAAATCGGCACTCCGCTCTCGAAGATCGGTTAGCTGGGCGAGCGATTCGCAAAAACGTCCCCGGGAAACCGCGGTAACGGTCAGCTCGTCAGGCTTGTCTTGTCCAATGCTTCTTAAGGTAACCAAAGAGACCCATTTGACGATCTCCTTTTCACCTAAAAGTGCTATTGCCTGCCTGATTGAACGGATGGGGATCCTGACCGGAAAGGCGGCGGAATTGATAAAACGCAGCAACTTGTAGGATAAGGAAAGGTCCTCTTTAATCAGTGCTTCCAACTGGTCAAAATCGATTTCTTTTTTACAAATTTCCTGAATTAGCTGCAGATTATGCGATTTAAAACCGCTGATTTCCTGCCCTTCAATCACCAGGGGCTCACAAAAATAAAAACCCTGATAATAGGAAAAACCTTTTTGTTTGGCTTCTTCAAATTCCTGCGATGTCTCCACCTTTTTAGCCAGCAGCTTGACCGGATACTGCTTTAGATACTCGATCATTTTATCCCGTTCAAAAGCCCCTGACTTCTGGAAATCGATCTTTACGATATCTGCCATCTCGAGCAGCGGCATCGCGAGCGATTGTAAATGGAAATCATCGAGGGCAATCAGGTAGCCATTTTTTTTCAGCTTGGCACAAACTTTAAGCGTTTGTTCATCGGGTTCCACATCGCCGATGATCTCAACCGCCATGGCGCTGGGAGGGAACATCAGGGCGGTTTCATCGTTGAGCAACTGTTTTGTAAAATTGATAAAAGCCCTTTTCCCCCGGGTAATGGAATCCAAGCCAATCGTAATAAAGCTATTCACGATCACCGCTGCGGTGGCCTGGTTGCCTTCAAGGCCGGGGAAGCAGTTCTCTTTTCCGGAACGGTAGAGCAATTCATAAGCAAAAACCTTCTGGTTTTGATCAAAAATCGGTTGTCTCGCTACATAAACCTGCAAAAGAATAGCCTCCTTTGACCAAAAGATAAGCTAAATCCGAGTTCTGTGCAAATTTATGTACGATTGTTGCGATAGTTTTATACCGGAAGCTTCTCTTTAGCATCATTGCGACTGGACATAGTCACAAACCACTTGTATTACAAATTTCTACACATTCCAACAAAATCCTTTTAATAACTATTTTTTATTGCAATAATTTCGGAGGATGGTAGAATAATGATTACGGTCGCGCTAGCGATAAAACCAATCGCCCTGGCCTGGCGGTCCAGTAATCTAAAAGAAGAATTTAGAGATGCGTACTGCTAAACCGGTAGCCATCATAGAAATGGAAAGCGGTGGTGTAATTAAGGTGGAGCTGGATCCTGAAAATGCTCCCAACACTGTAAACAACTTTATCGCTCTCGCCGGACAGGGGTTTTATAACGGGTTGATCTTTCACCGGGTTATTCCCGGGTTCATGATCCAGGGGGGCTGCCCGCAGGGCACAGGCATGGGAGGGCCCGGTTATACAATCAAAGGAGAGTTTAAGGCCAACGGTATAGATAACAGGCTGACCCATGAGCGGGGGGTTATCTCCATGGCCCGGTCCCAGGCGCCGGATTCGGCGGGTTCGCAATTCTTTATCACGGTAGCGGCCGCCCCCCACCTTGATGGACAGTATGCCGCTTTTGGCAGGTGATCGAAGGGATGAATGAGGCGGACCGCATTGCGGCTGTCAGGCGAAACCGGGCTGACAAACCCCTTGAAGATCAGCGCATCAAGCAGGTGACCGTGGAAACATTCGGCGCTGTCTATGGAGCACCGGGAAAATATAGCCTTCTAATAAAACTTCTCTGGACGCACGCATGGCCCAAAAAACACCGGAAGTGCGGTGCTATTATGGCCAATGCGTATACTATAAATCATTCAGTAGCTGCGGCATTCGGTCAGAATGCTTTCGATACAGGCGTTAGCAAAAAAAATCAGATAAAAGGTATGCAAGCTGCATACTTTTCTTCTGACGTATGGTCCCATCATCGCCCGCGTTGTGTGGGAAAAGGGAGCTATGGAGGAACAATTAAAAAACGGGTGGCCATACAACGATCAGATCTGTATGACCACCCGGTTTGGTGCGAGCGAGAGGACTTGAACCTCCACGGGCGTAAAGCCCACTAGGTCCTGAACCTAGCGCGTCTGCCATTCCGCCACGCTCGCGTATCGATTGGTTAAATCACGATGTTATTATAGCGCCTTTCGGCGGAGATATCAAGGGGATCTAAATTATTTATTTTTTCTGGCTTGCAGGAATGCGATCACAAACTGCAAGACAAAAGGCCCGGCTTCAAGCCGGCCTTCACCGGAAATGATCGCTACGCCAAGCGGGAAAAGGCCTACCTCCTTCAGTACGGTTTATAAGGGCAGCCGGCTGCGTCTCTACCCCTGTTTGCACAGCCGCTTCGACCGGCGGTGGGGCCAGTATAGTGAGGACACCCGGGCAGACTTTGATTTTTGCAGGCAGGGACCCTTTTATTTCACCGTCGATATGGACCGGGATATTTTCTGCCGCCTTGATTTCCAATTCCGTGGCTGGAGCAGTGTTTACCGCGCCGTGGCTCAAATGCTTCCGGAAAAAGGCTCGCACGACCAAAGCTATAGTTTGCAAATACTTTGTTTCCCGGATTATGCTGAGGTTTAAACGGCCGTCGTCAAGACGGGCTTGCGGCGCGACACAGAGCTGTCCGCCGTAGTAGCAGCCGTTGGATATCACTGCCAGCAGCGTGTTCTCTTCGTGCATAATGGCATCGTCGCACTGCACGGTGAGCGAAAAACTGTTAAATCGGGCCAATTTAGTGAGGAACGCGCCAACATAGGCCGGGTAACCGCGCAGGATACGGCTGTCCACACAGGCTTGTTTGGCCACCGCCGCATCCAGGCCGAACCCGACCACATTTAAAAAGTAATAACCGTTTATCATTCCTAAATCTATTTGGCGCGGCTCCCACTTCGAAATGCCTTCCAGGGCTTTAACGGCGTTTCCGGGTATTTTTAGCGAACGGCGAAATCCGTTGCCCGTACCTGCCGGAATAATGCCAAATATATTTTTTTTCAAATCGATCCCGTTTACTATTTCCTGAAGGGTGCCGTCCCCCCCGACTCCCACAATCAACTCAGCCCCATCGGCCCGCAGTTTGGCGGCAATGTTGGTTCCATCCCCAGAATAGCGTGTATAATGAACCCGGTACTTTCCTCGTCCCATCCGGAGCAGGGGCTCCAGTTGCTGCCACACCCTGAGGGAACGCCCTCCGCCAGCCTTTGGATTAATAATAAAAGCTGTTTGGTAGCGGATCGTAATTGCCTCCTTCGACAAATGCAGCTATTAAAAATGCAGCGAACAGTGATGCGCTTTTTAAAACTGTGATCTCAGCAACAGCTCGCTGCCATGATTTATTATAATATTATTCGTTACTATTCGCACTCTCCTGCGGCTCGCGTTCTTTTAATGCCGGCAATAGATGCCGCAGCTCAACGGGCAAGGGAAATGCGATGATCGAACCCTGCTGGTTGGCTATTTCAGGCAAGACGCGCAGCAGGCGCACGAAAAAGCCGCCTTCCTGGCTGTTCAAAACTGCCGCCGCTTCCGCCAGCTTTTTGGCGGCCTCTTTTTCGCCTTCTGCCTGAACAATAATCGCCCGGCGCTCCCGTTCCGCCGTGGCCTGGCGAGATATGGCCCGCTGCAGCCCTTCCGGTATGCCCACATCCTTGATCTCCACGGCAGTAACCTTGATTCCCCACGGGTCAGTGGCTTCGTCCAGGATCTTCTGAATCAACTGGTTCAGCTTGTCGCGTTCCGCCAGCAGCTCATCCAGCTCCGCCTGTCCGGCCACGCTGCGCAAGGTGGTTTGAGCAAGCTGCGCCGTGGCGAACCGGTAATCATCCACGTTTACAACAGCCCGGTGGGGCTCCACCACCCGGTAGTAAACCACAGCATTGACAGAAGTGGTAACGTTATCCCTGGTTATTACCTCCTGTGTCGGCACATCGAGGGTGATAATGCGCAGGGATACCCGGATAAAGCGGTCGATGAACGGGATGATGAATACCAGCCCCGGGCCTTTTTCCCCAATGAGCCGCCCCAGGCGGAAAACGACCAGCCGCTCATATTCGCGCACCACTTTAATTGACGAAAACAAAAAGAAAGCCACCACAACAACAATGGGCAACAATAGCCCTCCCAAATCCAGGTACATATCTTTTGACCTCCTTAGACATTCTTTTGTTCAGCCGCCGGCCGGACCCACAGCGTGAGATTCTCTGCACGGACCACTTCAACCTTAGTACCCGCAGCGATAACCGCGCCACTGTCGCTGACAGCCTTCCACAGCTCGCCCCGCGCCTTGATCAACCCCTCCGGATCGAGCTGCTCCACTACCACCCCTCTTTCCGGCGGCCTGAAAAAGGCGCCTCCTTCTTTGTGACGCCTTCTGCTGGCCACAATCCGCTGCACGACCAGGAGGGTGATCCCTGTGACGGCGATCACTGTGCCAAAAACAATGCTGCGAAATGAATTGTACCAATCTGCGGCCATCAGCGGTTCCAGGGGCAGCAAGATTGCTCCGATCACCATGCAGAGCGCGCCCCCAATGCCGAGGATCCCAAAACCGGCAGTAAAGATCTCCGCGATTATTAAACCTATCCCCAAAAGTAGAATTAGTATACCACCGGTATTGATATCAAACAAACCAAAGCCGTAGACGCCCAACAACAGGAGAATCAGGCCGCCTATTTCGGGGACAAATGTACCGGGCGCGTTTAATCCAAAATAAATGCCCATAAGACCCAGCAATAATAAGATGAGCGAAACTTCCGGATTGCTCAGCCAATTTTGCAGTTGTTCGCGAAGATTATGATTCTCTTCCCTTTGCGGCGCCCCCGCCGTGAAGAGGGTATAGGTGTTACCTTTTTTTTCAATTTCAACACCATCCAGTTCTGTCAATAAAGCGTTCAGGTCAGCCGCCAGGTAATCAATGACCCCGCCCTCCAGGGCTTCCGCGGCGGTTAAAACCAGGTTTTCAGTCACAAACCGCGCTGCAACATCCCCGGGACGCCCCTTCTCGGTAGCGAGACTGCGCAGGTGGTTTGCCAGAAAGTTTACGGTTTTTTCATCTGCAGGCGTGGCCCCTCCCGGGGAAACCGCCACCGGATGGGCTGCACCAATGGTAGTTCCCGGGGCCATGGCGGCAATATCGGCGGACAAGACGATAAACGCCCCTGCAGAAGCGGCAATCCCTCCCGAAGGGGCAACCAGGACGGCCACCGGCACGGGCGCATTCAGGATCGCTTCGTTGATTTTCAAGGTAGCATTGACAAGGCCGCCGGGTGTATTCACAACGATTACCAACAACTGGGCCTCGTTCCGGACGGCGCTTTCAATTTGCCTGCTTAAGTAGTTTAATTGGCCGGGGGTAATGGTTCCGGTAACCTTGGTCACGATTACCGGCCGCTTCTCCGGCGCAGCGCTGAGCGGTGTTACCGTCATGGCAAGCAGAATCAGGACGATTAATAGTACTGTTACCCTGTAAAAATATTTATTCTGCTGAAGCAATTGATCAAACTCCCCCAGATGGTTTACTCCTATTTTAATACAATTTTACGAAATTTAAAACCTTCTGCGCGGATTTGACAAATATCGTTTGCAGCCCCGGCAGCTTGACATCATATTCAATTCTGCTATAATATTACTGTCTTGGTTATAAATAATTAAAGGAGCTCCTTGCCGATGATTAGTAAAAAAGCGGAGTATGCCATTGCCGCCTTGGCCGATCTGGCGCGACTAAATGACGGTGAAAAAACTACCACCCGTTCCATCGCCTGCCGGCAAAAGATACCCGGGAATCTAATTCTACAGTTAATCGCCAGCTTGCGGGAGGCAGGCTGGGTAGCCTGCAGCCGCGGCCCCGGCGGGGGAGTAACCCTGATCCAGGGCCCGGCAGGCATATCGCTGCGCCAGGTGATCGAACTCTTTGATGGACCGCTGGGCATCAGCCGCTGCCTGGCTGAAGACAAGCCCTGTCGCGACAACTGTTCCCTCCGGGGCATTCTGTCCGAAGCCCAGGGGAAAATGCTCGCAGTGCTGGAACGGGTGACGATAAAAGATCTAATCGCAAGCACCGGGCAAAATCATTGTACAAACTAACGTTCAAATAAAAAAGCCCGCGTGTGATGCGGGCAAAAACTTAGACTGCTAGCGCTGTTAAATTTACGCTTCAATCTCTCCCCCAACCGTTACTGTAACCTCCTGCACCGGGATCTCCTTGCCTGACCTCTCTAATGCAGCGCGGGCCAGGCGAACCAGCCCATAACAGCAGGGCACTTCCATGTGGGCCAGGGTAATACTCTTGATCTCGTTTTTTTCGAAAATGGCGGTTAATTTGCTCAAATAGGCCTGCACATCGTCCAGCTTCGGGCAGCAGATGATCAGCGATTTACCTTTGAGCATCTGCCGGTGAAAATCGGCAAACGCAAAGGGCACACAATCGGCGCAGAGCAAAAGATCCCGGCCCTGCAGGAAACGGGCTTGCGGTGATACAAGATGCAGTTGTATCGGCCAGTGGCTGAGCTCCGGCTCCGGTGCATCCGCCTGTTCAATTTCTTCAGCTTCCACCTTCACCGGCTCCTCTGTTTTATTTACACTTCTTTCTGCACTGCCCGGGCAACTTCCGGCACAGGCCGCTGCGGCTGCAGCGCTGTCTTTCCTGTGCAGGTGTTCTTCCACCGCCTTTTCATCGAATGCCTCCGCCTCGCGCTCGATTATACTGATCGCTCCCTGCGGGCATTCGCCGAGGCAGTTGCCCAGACCGTCACAAAAGCGGTCATCGACCAGGCGCGCCTTGCCGTCAATAATTTGCAACGCCCCCTCGGCGCAGGAGGGGATGCAAAGTCCGCAGCCGTTACATCTTTCTTCATCAATTTTGATAATTTTCCGCACTTGCCTCTCCATTAAGCTTAGCCTCCCTTTTATTTTTCCGGTCGACCAGATCCATTAATAATACCGCCGCTTCCCCTTCCCGGCGTTCCTGCAATACGGCGTTAACAAGGCGCCGCGCTTCTTCTACGGCTTCCGCCGGAAAATGATGTGCTGCGGCCAACTGCTCCAGAAACCAGCCTGAGTCTATCGCTCCAGCTTCGCGCTGCAGGATCAAGAGCACCAGTGCCGTAAGGACTGAAAGCGGTTCAAGCTGCCGGGCCAGAGCTTCTCTTTCCACAAGGCTTATTTTAGCCCGGGCTGCTTTTCGCTGCAACGGGTCCGTCAATGCCCGGTCAAGCTCGCTCTCCAAGATCTGGCGCAACGGCCGCGGTGCCATCTCCCTGACCGCAGCGCCAAGGCATTGCTCCGCATAAGCGCACCAGGCGGCGCAGCCGAGGTCGAAGCGGGAATTAACAACTTTTTGTTTACAGTTGGGACAGCGCACCCGGATGTCGGTCTTCCAGAATTCAATGGCCGCCCCACAATGCAGGCAATCCTGTTCATGAATATCGCCCGCAGTCCAGTAGCGGGTATCCTGTCCCGGACACCTGCGCATGAGCATTGGCGCCGCCTCCCTTTTTATTTATAACTTAGTTGGTTATATTTTATACCAACTTTTCCAGTTTGCCAACCGCTGATTTAAAAAAAGCTGTTCCAAAAGGTGTTTTAACCAGGTTAAAGATGGGAACGTGAGTGGAATACGGAAGAATAAGACCGTGCCCCCGCGCATGCCATCCTAAGCGCAGCGAGGGATCCCAACCGGGTTGCTGCCATCAATAATGAGAGTTGCGCCGGGCTTCACCCTCAGGACGATAACAAGGAACCCGGGATATATTAAGGGACTGCCCGTTAGGACAGTCCCTTTACAAATTAAAACATTTTATCGCTACTAGCCGTAGATCCATTTTTCCTGGTTTAAGCGGTAATCGCAAAGCTCGGATGGCGCAAAGAAGAGCGCGATTTCCCGTTTGGCACTCTCCAGGGAATCTGATCCGTGCACGATGTTGTTGCCGGTAAAGAGCGCCAGGTCACCGCGCATGGTCCCCGGAGCCGCCTTTTGCGGATCGGTGGCTCCGATAAGTGTACGCGCCACGCTTACCGCGTTGTCCCCCTCCCAGACCATGGCGACGACCGGCCCCGAGGTAATGAAGTTGATCAAGCTTTCATAAAAAGGTTTACCCTTGTGCTCGCCATAATGGCGCGCAGCCAGTTCCGGCGAAATTTGCATCATTTTTAACGCCACTGCCTGCAGCCCTTTTCGTTCCAGGCGGCCGATCACTTCGCCGATCAGCCCGCGCTGCACTCCGTCAGGCTTTACCATGATAAAGGTTCGTTCGCGCTGCACCGCTGCGCCTCCTTT
>LSQX01052820.1_pt3 | contig 29930 bp, 41 predicted proteins | sample 654561 | NCBI WGS metagenome assembly LSQX01 (sample SAMN04489861, study PRJNA283612) | anaerobic digester metagenome | isolation source: 4 biogas reactors fed with cattle manure at either 37C or 55C with and... | place: Denmark: Kongens Lyngby | collected 2014 | reverse complement strand
GTTTCAGTTTCGTTATCGTCTGCGGTAGTTTCGTCTTCTTCTGCTGCGGTGGGTGCGTTTAGATTTAAGATTTTAAGGTTCAATTCGGTTGCTTTAGCGATGATGTCTACTCGTTTTCTTTTTCCAACACGATGTGCAATACGGATTGCTTCGGTGTCAACATTCACTATGGATAGGTCTGCTACGTTATAGACTATTACTTCTTTGTAGCCTGATGGATGGAGGTATCGAGCGATTTTTGGTCCCTTGTAACCTGTACTTGGTCCTGGGGGCCAACCGAGAATCTTTCTACGGATCTTATTGTCTAACCCGCGTGGTTTACGCCAGCTTAGGCTGAAGCGAGCGTACTTCCAGCTTTCTGCACGTACAAACTTTGGCTTCTTGTTTCTAGCACGTGCTCTAACTTGAAGTGCTCTTCGTGATGGTGACGCTTTCTTTTCTGTCATTATGCCATACCTTCATTTCTTTCATAGGTGTAGATACCGTCAAGGAAAACCCGAGGATCTTTTCCACGGACTTTAGTGGCTTGCTCGATGTTAGCTGCTGTTTGACTTACATCCTCAAGGTTGATTCCGGTGAGGATGACGTCGTCAGGTTCAATTTTGACCTTAACGTCGCCAAGGATTTCGACTTTACGAGGTTTTCTTTCGCCAGTAAAGTTTTCGATTAGGATTGATTTGTTCTGTGTCTTGACTGTGATAGGAAAGTGTGAGAAGACTATTTTTAGTTTGTATGTATATCCTTTGGTTACGCCAGTGATCATGTTGTTTATATGTGAAAAGAGGGTGCCTACTAGTGCGGTTTCCTTTTTGCGTGGCCATTTAGCTAAAACACGCACGGTTTTTTCTTGGCTTTCTATTTCAATTGTTGCGTAAGAAAAGTCACGGGTTAAACTACCTTTTGCACCCTTTACAGTGACTTTTTTGCCTTCTACACTCAGGGTAATGTCATCGGGAACTTGTATTGTTCTTGAAACTTCTGGAAGCCGCATTATCATTGCACTCCTAATAGACGAAAGCTAAGAGCCTTCCTCCGATGTTCTTTTCTTCGGCATCCCGATGGGCAATTACGCCTTGAGAAGTGGAAACAACCATTATGCCTACATCGCGGGAGGGTAAGAATTTCTTTTCCCAATCCTCGTACTCTGTGGCTTTTACTGCAAAGCGTGGTTTAACTGGACCACATTTGTTTATTCTACCTAGGAGTTGGACTTTGAATTTCCCTTGGCGTCCATCGTCGATGAATTCGAATTCACCTATAAAACCGTTAAGTTGCATTATGCGTAGTACACGCCCCAATAGTTTAGATGCAGGGCTAATGATGCATTCGCGTTTGTTGCGTATTTCGTTGTTTATGATAGTTATGAGACCATTTGTTAAAGTATCCATTTTCTTTCTTAGCTCCTACTCATATTTCTTGAAACCTAATTTTGGGGCAGCCTCTCTAAAGCATGTCCTGCATAGATATAAATTGTAGCGTCTTATAACTGGACCAAAAGAACCGCACCGTACACATGGACGTGCTCCTTTACCGTATTTTCGTTCTTTCTTGATTTGCTGTTTTCCCATATCACGTCACTCTCAGTTTAAACGATTTCGACTCCTAATGTTTGTTTTATGAAGAGAATCGATTCTTCAGGTGTTAGTACATGTTTTGAACCGATGGGTCTGCTTTGTCGTTTGCGAATTTTTATGCGTTGACCAGGTCGATTAACTGTTACACAGATATCCATACCAAAGATTCCGACTTCAGGGTCATATTTTACGCCAGGGATGTCTATGTGTTCTTTAAGTCCTAAGCTAAAGTTTCCGCGGGCATCAAATGATCGTTTAGCAAGTTTATTGCTGACAACTGGCATGACTTTTTTTAGAAAATCTATTGCAGCTTGCTTGCGCAGGGTCACTACTACTGCGATAGCTTCACCTTCACGTATACCAAAATCGCGTATAGATTTTTTGGCACGTTTTCTGACTGGAATACGGCCAGTAATTTCTTCGAGTACGTTGTGTGCCTTCTCGAGTGGTTCGCCAGACTTGCCTACGTTGAGGTTGACGACAACTTTCTCGATATGGGGCATAAGCATTGGATGTTCTTTCCAAGCCTTAACTGTGGATTCTTCACTCAACTGCTGATGTCTCCAGTACATTTACCATTGGTGCGTCTTTGCCTATTGAAAAGACTAAGTCCATGATTGTTTGATAACGTACGCCTTTTTCGTCTTCTATCATTACTAGAGCTTGGCGACGTTTCTTTGCTACTGTTTTTTCAATCTCTATGATTTTACCAACTTTTCCTATGTTTTTTCCGCCTGTGATTATTGCCAAGTTATCTTCTTTGGTTTTAAGTGTTTCAGTAATTGTCTTTTCTGGATAGGTTACTTTTAGAATATCGAAAGTTTCGTAAGGCACTTCAATAGGGTTCTTAGGGTCTGCAACTTGAATTAACATATTAGAACCGTTATGAAGGGCGATTTGTACTCCATTACTAACGGTAGATTTATTTTCAACCCGTAGCAATGAATGATTTGATTCTTCTTTACTGATCGGTGTTAGTACTAATCCATGTTTAGATGGTATGACACGGTAGTATTTGCCGCTATCAGGTAAAGCTATTACATCCATTAAACCAACTGGAATATCATCTTTCTTATAGACTACACCGTTGACCATGACTTTTCCCTCGGTAAGAATCAATTTTCCTTCTTTTCTTGTCTGCGCAACACCTAACATTTCACGTAAAACGAGTGTTAATGGTATGCATTTGTCGAGTGAATGTGATCCTGATGAAGGTTTCACTACCCAAACAGCTTCCTTTCTATGGATTGGCCAAGATGCTGGTGCGGGTTTACGTTTTAGCCTTGCTGTCTTTCCTTTTTTACCCAAACTTATTGTCCTCCTTCTTCAGAGGTTGCTCCCTCTGTCTTTTTCACAGCGGTTTTTTTAGCTGTTGCCTTTTTTGCTTTTGATGCCGTTTCTTGTTTGGCAGCCTTAGCGGGGGCCTTTATGGCTTTTGCTGGTGTTGCCTTTGTTTTTTCCTTCTTCTCTGGCGCTTTTTTGCGTCCAAGAACTATATCCTTACGGTATTTGTCATCAAGGTTAAGGTTGCGAATTTGAACCTTTGATGGATGTACTGATAGGAATATATTTGTACCATCAACTTTTTCACGTGTTAATCCTTCAAGATATATTCTATACATTTTTCGATCAACTCGCGAAATTTTGCCTTCAAAGCCCTTGTTATCACCGCGTAGTATACGAACAGTGTCGCCTTTACGGACTGGCAGGGTCTTTGCACCTCTGGATGCTGATAGCTCACTTGAAAGTGGTGCAGCCATAATTTTTTGGCGTATGTGAGCTGGTGCGTTATGGAGCATCTTTCTTTGTTTACCAGGATTCTTTGTTTTTTGCATTCTTTACACCTAAACTATTATGCTGGAGGCGCTTGCGATTCTGGGCCATCGCTCTGCTGCCTCTCTTGCGACTGGACCTCTTATTTCTGAGCCCTTCATTTCACCTTCAGGAGTGATAATGACGGCTGCGTTATCTTCAAATTGTACCCAGACGCCGTCGATTCTGCGGAATTCTTTTTTCTGGCGTACGATAACTGCTTGGAATATTTTTTTACGCATATCTGGTGAGCCTTGGCGGACTGAAACGGTTACTTTGTCGCCTACTGTTGCTGATGGATATCGTCTTAACCTGCCTTTATAACCCATAGCTTGAATTAAACGTAATACTCGTGCACCGGTGTTGTCGGTGCATTTCAGTTCTGAACCGGATAATAAACCGCGAGTGAGTTTTTGCCCGTGTGATAGCATACCTTTTGCTGTTAGGGCTCTTTGCTTTGCTTTCGCTGCGCACATATTATCGTTCCTCACCTATTTTTTCTACCACTACGAAGGACACTGTTTTGCTGAGTGGTCTGCATTCTGCAATTTTTACGCGGTCGCCTTCTTTAACATCAATACAAGGTGGATTATGTGATGGGATATGACTATGTCTTCGTTCATAACGCACGAATTTTGACGAGAATTGCATGAATTCTCTGTCTACAATAACGGTTTTGTCCATCTTTGCTGTGTGAACGATACCTTCTAGTACACGTCCTCTTACGGCGAGTGTCCCATGGAATGGACAATTAGAGTCGTCACAGGTCTTTTTGGGTTGCTTAAAAGTCATTGACATATTACCATAACCTCTTTACGTTTTTCTTAAGCCGATCTTCTGAACGGCCGACTAAGAGTTTACCATCTATCGCAACAACGGTTCCGTCGTTGAAAGTAAAATTAAAAGTTGAGGCTTCTTTGAGTACATTCCAAGTTGACCCTTCATCTTGTAAGATGAAGGTGTTTCTTGTTTCACCCACTACAAACCCATTTATACCGATTAAATTAGAGTTTGAACTGGCTGATACTAAACCTTTAGTTCCGATGAATTCATAGCGGATTATATCAGGAGTTATTTTCATTTGGGAGCTTTCTCCTTAATTACTTCTTTTTTGGCTTTGGCTTTTTTTGCTACTTTTGTTTCTTTTTTTGGTGTCCCGGGTGCCTTGCGTAAACCAATAGCTTGTTCATTTTTTACTGTGAGGATTTGAGCGATTGTTTTTCGAAGGTGACGTATTCGGGTTGGGTTTTCAACTGCGCCACCTGCATGAACCATAGTTCGTATACGTGTAAGTTCAATGCGTAAGTCTATTAATCGTTGTTCGCGTGCTTCAGGGGTCATTTCAATAATATCTTTCATGCGCATTATGGGGGCCATTTACTGTTTTTCCTCCGCTTGTTTTGCTTCTTTTGGTTCTACAGTTTCAGGATTGCTAGTGACTTCTTGTGCTTTGTCGGTTGGTGTTGGCTCGTCTATTGGTGTTGCTTGAGGTGCTATTTTGGGGGTTGCTACCAGTGTTGGTTCTTGTGCAACTACGATTGGTTCTTCTTCCTCTGTAGGTTGGATGATTACAACTTTATCTGGGAAATATGCGTCCGGCGGCATTATTTTTACTCTTACACCAATCATACCGGGTTTTAGTTGGACGTGTGCTACGGCTGTTTTCATGGCACGTAATGCAGGTTCACCGACGATTGGGTAATGACCTGCACGGAATTTCTCAAATCGTGCACGTTCAGTAGTTAGTTTGCCGCTGATGACGATTTCGCATCCGAGTGCACCAGCTTCCATAACTTGGTTGAGCGCCCAGAAACCTGCACGCCTAAAATGTACTCCTCGTTCAAGTGCTGAGGCAACGCGATTTGCGATGACATGAGCGTTGAATTCTGGAACTTCGATTTCGGATACCGAAATTTGGGGATTGGAAACTTTGAAGTTTTGTTCTAATGAAGAGGCTAATTCTTTGATGGTTTCTCCGCCTCTGCCGATAACGATACCTGGACGCATTGCGTAGATAACTACGTGTGTGCCCAGAGGTGTCTTAGATATGTTTACTCCACCATATCCAGCCCTTTCTAGTTTCTTTTCCAAAAACTCATCGATTTCGGTTCTTTTAATAGATTCTGTTATGAATCGTTTGACTATACTCATTTATTGTTCTCCTGCGGTGGGTTTCTCTTCGAGCACAATTTCGACATGCGAAGTAATTTCAAATTTCGGTGAGGCTCTACCATGTGCGCGTGGCGTGTAGCGCTTTAGTTTGACACCTTGATAAGCTGCACTGTGCATGACTCTTAAGCGGTCAACATCTAAACCTTTATTTTCTGCGTTTGCTTGTGCCGCTTGTAACACATGAAGTATGGCATTAGCTGTTTTTATTGGGTATCTACCGACACAATGTTTTTGCATGCCACCTTTGTGGCCCAGTTTCTTAGTGTGTCTTGTATAAGGAACTGGTTTTGATTTGGCTATTACTGCTCTTAGGAAATCTTTTGCTCGGTCTAGATCCATGCCTCTTATGGCTTTAGCGACTTCCCTAGCGGCTTTGTGGGATACCTTTAATTCTCTACCGCTGGCTTTCGCTGTTTTTTCTGGATTAAGCATTTCGTTGATTATTGAGTATCCCCATTTTGGCATTATTATTTCTCCGATGCGCAATCAAACACGTAAAAGCGATTTATATGGCTTTCCGTATCAGAACTAAGATTTTGCTCTTAACTGACTAAGTGCTTGTTCCGGCGAGGAACTATTCGAACGCCATGAGGTGTATTAATTTTTGATAACGTCTACTCTTTTATAGTTTACCCAAAAAACAGGGAGAAACGAATTTTTTGCTTGTTTTTCTTTGATAAAAATTTATTGATTTAATTAGTTACCAAAGTTAAAAAAACGTTATTTGAGCAGTAATCTGAGTATAAACAAAATAGAGTCAGGGTGGTAGCTTTGTGCCGCATATAGGACAGAATTGCGCTTCTGCGCCGACTCCATTGCCACATTGAGAACAATATTCTGCAGAGGCATACTGTGTTGGCTGCGTATACTGTGCATGCGAGTGGTATTGTTGTCTTATGGTGTATGGTTGGTGTGAAATTGCGAGTATACAACCGATTAATGCGAATATGTTTAGTCCACTAAGGATTGAGAGGATAATTATGTATACACCGTATTTTGAATAATTCAGCTGGTTGCTCCAATACCCTTTTGGCATAAACAATTATCAATACATTAACTACGATAATCCATATACTACCGACCAGTAAAATTAGAGTACTCCTGCGAGTATTCATAGTATTCCGCCTTATTGTAGTGAGGTAATATGCAGCTGTTGGAGGGTTAGTCATTTGTTGATTTGACACATAGTATTGCCTCGACTTATTGTAGCGATATAGTCGAGGGGTTTGTTAAAAAAAACTTTGTTGATCTAACAATAGAAGTTATGTATTTTAATGCGATTTGTTTATGTCATTCAATCATATAAGAAGACACCAGGAAGACCCATTAATGGTTCATAAAACTGAAAAAATCACTATGTTACATGGTGCAGGCGGCACAGTAATGCATGATTTAGTCAAGAACTACATTGTGAAAGCCTTCACCGGTATTGGGAATGCAGAAATCCCACTTGAAGCCATGGATGACGCCGCAGTAGTTGGCGACATCGTTTTAAAAAGTGATTCTCATGCTGTGAAACCAATTTTTTTCCCTGGAGGAGATATTGGAAGAATCGCAATTTCGGGAACTGTAAATGATATTTCATGTTTAGGTGCACAGCCTTTTGCTTTGGCATGTGGGCTTGTGCTTGAAGAAGGGTTGCAGATTTCTGACTTTGAGCGAATTCTTGAAAGTATGCGGGAAGCTTGTTTTGAAGCTGATGTTGGCATAGTTACAGGCGATACTAAAGTAGTCGAAAAAGGCGCCTTAGGTGGTTTAGTTATGAATATAGCGGGCATTGGCAGACGAACAACTGCATTAGATAATAATCTTCAAGTTGTTAGAAAAAATCGGGAACTACAAGCCCGTTGGACTCTAGATTCTAACTTATCAAGGGGCGATAAGATTATTCTTTCAGGCAGTATTGGCGATCATGGTTTAGCCGTGCTATCGGCTCAACAGGGGCTAAATTTTGGCAGTGAAATCCGATCTGACGTTAAACCTCTAAACCAGATGGTTCAGCAGCTACTAGGCGAAGTGGGAGGTGTTGTTGCTATGAAGGATCCCACGCGAGGGGGGTTAGCAGATGCTCTAAATGAATGGAGTGAAAAATCAAAGGTTGGGATCCTGACTTATGAAGATAAAATACCCATACATCAAGATGTACAGATAGCTTGCGAAATGCTAGGCTTAGATCCATTAGAAATTGGAAATGAAGGCAAACTGATAATCGGTGTCGTCCCAGAGAAGGCGCAGCAAGCACTAGAGTTTTTGTGGCAAACACCCCAGGGTAAAGAGGCACAAATAATCGGAGAAGTCACAACACAATTCAAAGGGGTTGCAATGCAGACGGTAGTAGGCGGAAAAAGAATTATTTCTCGACCAATCGGTGACCCAGTGCCAAGAATCTGCTAGGTTTCTTTTTAATAACTACATTTTGTGCCAACATAGGATTATATCAATTCATTACTCATTATCATTTTGTCAGGTTGAGGAATACGCCTTACGGTGGTATCCAAGCTGATGTAGGTAACTACTTTAACGCTTCGGCGTAGGAGTGTAAGTGCTAAAGTTGGTAAGGATAGTTGCTGATAGGGTTTAGGCTCAACTTGACAAAATTTTTCTACTCTTGGCTCTGGAATGATTTTATAATGGAAAGTCAAAAAATTAACGGTACGAATTGCTACAATTGCATTTTTATTTCAAGAAAAGCTGAACCTGTGGATTATACATTGTTGAACCACCAAGGAGGTCTCAACCCACAAACGCAGGCAGAGATGAAAAGGGCACAAAAAGCAGATTTAATTACTTTACCTGGAGGCTCAAGTGTAGAGGTTATCAGTAAGCAATATTGCAACAATCAAGCGATAGAAATGTATGTAACTATTCGCATGTGCTGTGCATATTGGGATAGTCCGGGGGTAATAAGACCTTGGAAAAACGGAATGCTTCAGACAATTATTCAGTAGATGTATTGTTGTTGTAGAGATGCAGTCACATTTGTATTTATCCTGCATATAAAATATTATGATGATACGCGAAGTGAAAGTCCAGCATAAATAGAGGTGTTTTTCTCTCTTCCTGATCTTCATAGCTCGCATTTAAGTTACTTTCACCTCACTTTATTTTCAAATCAGAAGAATAGTCTTTAAGTTGATGTTAAGTGAGTTGCAAGTTACCCCTAATATCCATTTAATCCCTCATTTGACATTAAGAATATAAAAAGTGACGTCATTGATGTATTCTATAATTTCGAGAGGGGAATTTAACATAGTACAAATAGAAGAATTTGAGAGAAGAGAGAAAGAACGTAATTATCGTATAGATATTGGCGCTTACGGTAGCATATGTATAGAGGCGCCGACTAAAGAAGAATGTTTGGAACTCTTTAGGGAAGTAACCAGCACTAAACAAAAACTACGCATCGACGAAGCGATAAGGTAAAACCACTTTTGTGGCAGCATTATTTTTCGCTTATTCGCATATACTTTTGACTCTTGAATACAGGGCTTCTTTGGAAGTAAAACAGTTTTTTTATTATCTTCCACTATTTGATCAAGCGTTTTCAAGAAGAATTCTTTGCCCAAACTCTGCAGGTTCCTTCACTACTAACCATGCAAGCACCGACAGGTTTCTCAGGCGTACAAGACTTTAAAAACATAGGGCACTGATTAGGTTTAATTTTTCCAACAATGACATAATTACAGTGACATCCTTTTTGGATATCTTTGCCTTCAGTGAGTTTTACATCGTATTTTTTACGCGCATCATATTCTGATAAGCTGTCTTTCAAGTTTAAAGTTGAGTTATCAAGACTTCCTATGCCTCGCCAGTTACCTGCAGTGACTGTAAAAGCCTTTCGCATTGCTTCGAGCGCTTTTTTATTTCCCTCAGGCTTAACTACGCGCAAATATTCATTCTCTAATTTCGCGTCGCTTGTGCTATACTGCTTAAGAAGAAGGTAAATAGCCATCAGGACATCATTCGGTTCAAAGCCCGCGATGACTGTTGGCATACGGTATACTTTTGTGAATAATTCATAGGGTTTAAGACCAATTATTGCGCTGACGTGCCCCGGTGCTATGAAACCGTCAATTTGAAGACCCTCAACGCCCAATAGTAATTCCATAGCAGGAGGTATTAAACGATGAGAAACAAGAAAACTAAAATTCAGCGGTAAATTGTTCAGTGCTTCTATTGCAGTTATCGGGGCCGTTGTCTCGAAACCGACAGCATGAAAAACGAATTCTTTGTCACGTTCCTTTCTTGCCATTTCAACTGCATCAGAGAGCGCATAAACAATCCTAACATCTGCACCCAAGGCTTTTGCTTCTAAAAGAGAGGAAACACTACCAGGAACACGTAGGAGGTCCCCAAAACATGTAATAACTTTTCCTTTTTGCGCTAGCCACACAGCTTGGTCGATTTCAACAGCCGGAACAATACACACCGGACAACCAGGTCCAGCAATGACTTCAACATTTTCAGGTAACAAACTACGTAAACCAAAATGAGTTATCGTCCACTCATGAGTACCACAAACATGAGATATCTTCACTTGACCCTTTTTAGGCGCTACTTCACGAATTTTATCTGCAATATTCTGTGCAACCTTTAGGTCTCTAAAAGGCATTAATTGAGTCATGCCATGCACCTTATTCTTGACCTGCTTGGGCTAAAATGTCATTCCAAAGGCTCAAAGTCTCAAGCGCCTCTTGCTCTTCTAAAACTTGAATCGCATAACCTGCATGTACAAGTATATAGTCACCGAGTTTAGCTTCCACAAGCGAGACATTCACATCACGCAGAACCCCTTGACCGAAATCTACTTGAGCTTTTTCTCCTTGTAGAGTCTTAATTTTTGCAGGAATCGCTATACACATAAATATCAATTATAGAAAATGGGTTTAAGGACGATAAAAGCAGTTTGGTTTAATATTTGTAATTTGATGCTACAACTGCCTGACCAAATGAAACTCCACCATCTCCAGCTGGCACTAAGTTGTGTACAATAAACTGTAGATCGGCTGCCTCAACTACTTCTCGAATGGTTTTTGATAGAATTTGGTTGCATGACGCTCCACCAGAGAAACCTACGTTTTTTGTGCCTTTTTTTTGGGCTTGTTCTATGGCAAGAGATGCAAGACCCTTCGCTAAGTAAGCGTGTGCACTGTAGGCTAAGTCTGCAGTAGAAACTTTCCCTAGATTTTCAAAGACCTCTTTGATTAAATAGGAAGTTTGTAAAGTGTTGCCATTGATGCGGGGTTTAAGTTTTAATACGTCCTTACCGTTTATCGCCGCGGATTCTAACTTAATCGCTGGTTCTCCCTCATAGCTTCGAACAGTACAAACCCCTAATAGGGCAGAAATAGCATCGAGGACCCTGCCGCAACTGGTTGTTTGTGGTTCAACCATGCCCTTCTTAAGCTGGTCATTGATAAGGTTAGCTTCCAATTTGCCATAAACCAATAAGTCACTTTTCTGCTTTAACCAATTCGTTACGTCTATACCTGTTTTAAAAAGCATAGCTGCAACTATACGTAGAGGGAATCTGCTAGCTATATCGCCACCTAATAGCAACTGACATTCCAAATGGGCAAGTCTATTGAAATCCGTGGACATATTTTTTGTGTAGAGAATTTCGCCTCCCCAAGCCTTGCCGTCAAGACCATAACCATATCCGTCGCAAGTAATGGCAATAATGTCATCTAATCCATGCTCTGCCATCAACGCTGCTGCATGTGCATGGTGATGTTGTATTTGAACAAGAGGCAATCTGTCGGCTTCTGCTATTTCTTTGGCTAAACGTGTAGTTGAGAACTTTGGATGTAAATCACACGCGATAACATTGGCACGGGTATTAGTAAGGTGTTGTAGATGTTGTGTGGCTTCCTGGAGAAAGGTTTGTGTTTCAATATTTTCTATGTCTCCAATGTGTTGGCTTATGAAAGCTTTATCCTCGAATAGGATGGTCGAAGTATTGTTTAGTTCACCGCCTAAACATACGATGCACCTTTTAGAGTTATGTTTCAGCCTAATGGGAACCGGGGTATAACCACGACTTCTACGGATGAATACTTGGTGAATCCCGTGGACTCGCATAACTGAGTCGTCACATCTATGAGCGATTTCACGATTGTGAAATAAGAAGTAGTCTACTGTGTGACCTAGGATTTCGACCGCTGTATTGTTATCTTTCACGATGGGTTGATTGGGAGGATTTGCGCTAGTCATAACAAATGACGTGTCACCTACTTCATCGAAGAGCATATAATGCAGGCCTGAGTAGGGTAACATGACGCCGACATTATGTAGACCAGGCACAATCAGTGGCGACAAGTCGTAATTTGAATTCTTATTAAGCAGTACGATTGGGCGCTGTGGCGAGATTAATAATTTCTGCTCTTTTGAGTTTATTATGCCTATACTTTTTGCTGTTTCAAGATTTTTAGCCATTATTGCAAACGGCTTTTCCTTTCGGTGTTTGGTTTGCCTAAGTCGGCGCAGTGGTTCATTAAGCGTGGTAGATGAAGCTATATGAAAGCCGCCATAGCCTTTGATAGCAAGAATTTTACCCTCGGAAAGTAACTTCCCAGCCATTCGGACTGGGTCGATTGTTTGAACTGTTTCACCTGTGTTAGTGGTTAAGTATGCTTTGGGGCCACATGTTGAGCAAGCCACCGTCTGGGCATGGAACCGTCTATTTGAAGGAGTTTCATACTCTTCTTGGCAAAAGCTGCATAAGGAGAACTTGTTCATAGTAGTATTTTCTCTATCATATGGGAGCCGTTCAATAATAGTGAAACGAGGGCCACAGTCGATGCAAGTAATGAAGAAGTAGTTGAATCGAGGATTCGTGGGGTCTCGGAGTTCTGCCAAGCAGTTTTTGCAGATAGCAATGTCTGGAGGAATGATAGAACCTGGATTCTTTTTTTCCGTCGAACTTTTGTAAATAGTGAAAGATCTAAATTCTTTTTGACCAGATAATTCGATCTTTTTAATCTTGTCGATTCTAGCCTGCAAAGGTTTTTTTGCAATTAAATATTCCATAAATTTTTCTATTTTCCAAGCGGAACCCTCTAAGAGGATTTCAACACCAGCATCGCCCTTATTTTGCACATACCCAGCTAGACCATATTTCTCAGCAACATTATAGATAAAGGGTCTGAAACCCACACCTTGAACGATACCGGAAATATTAACTTTAACGCGCAATTAACTTTACCTTTAGCGTTATTTAGAACCTAAAGTTTTCTCTTATACGTTTCTAGGATTAAAGTCAAAAAAAACTTTAAAACAGTTAAAAAAGGTTAATCTAGCAATGAAGCCTGTAACTTTTGCCGCGACCTTCATTCTTACAGTTTGTATAGTTATTGCAGGTGTAATCAGGTACCCTATTCTGGGTCAAGCCGCAACAACTAACAATGAAATTGTCTTTGGCTTTTTTTAGGTCCATTTTTTGCATTATTATTTGTCTTTTGGTTAGGTGAGAAAGTCTTATTGAGAATTTTAAAGAAAAAATAGCAGTAGCTAATTTACTTAAGACAGGATTAAAATCTGCAATTTAAAGTTAGAACATTTTGATGTTTAAATTAGATGGAATAACTTTTTGTCGTGCGATTGTAAATGTATCAGTTCAAGGAGAAGATACATGGGTATTCTTGATCAATTTCAGCGACCAACAGGACAGTTAGGTAGGTGTGTAGCAGCGTTGATGAATAAAGACCACTATAAACTTACCACTTGGGGACTCAAACATGTAATCATAAAGTTGAGTGATGTTATACTAGACGTTGGTTGCGGTGGCGGTAAGACCATCGAGCGATTAGCTAAGCAGGTACCACAAGGTAAAGTCTTTGGCATAGACTACTCTCCTGATATGGTAGCATATGCCAAAGAAGTAAACAAGGAGTTCATTGCTCAAAATCACATTGAAATCCATGAAGCATCAGTAGATAAAACAGGTTTACCCAGTAACTTTTTTGATCTGGTAATTGCGTGTGAAACTTACTATTTCTGGTCTAACCTAACAGATGCTTTCAAAGAGTTGAGCCGTGTACTAAAATCGGAAGGACAACTATTAATGATAAATGAAATGATAAAAGACGGCGTCTATGACTTGAAAGATGCAGTTATGATTGAAAAAACGCACTTACAGCTTTATTATCTAGATGAAATACGAGATTTACTTCAATCTGTAGGATTTATTGAAGTTGAAATCTTTAGAAAAAAAGGGTCACCATGGAATGCTATTGTAGCAAAAAAACCTAGCCTAAACGATCCCTCTAAGGATACGTCTTAGTACTTTACCCTGAGCATTTAGAGGTAACCCACTGCATAACTCAACCCTATAGATAGCTTTGTAATTTCCTACTTTTCCATTAACAAAAGCCATCAACTCTTCTTTCGTAACCACTGCACCATCCTTTAGTACAATAAAAGCTACTGGGACCTCATTCCCTAATTCAATTGGTTTACCAACAACCGCACAAATCTTCACCGACGGATGCTCATAAAGTATATCTTCAAGTTCACGTGGATAAATGCTATAGCCTTTATGTTTTATGATGTCTTTTTTACGATCGATAATATAAAAAAATCCGTCTTGGTCTATACGAGCGACATCACCTGTAAGCAGCCAACCATCATGTAGCACCAAAGCTGTTTCTTCTGGTTTTTGCCAGTAACCCACCATGACTTGGGGACCTTTTATAGCTAACTCGCCCACTTCACCAGTTTTGAGAGTGCTTGTTCCTGTCTCTAAGTCGACAATTTTTGCTTCAGTATCGGGCAAAGGCAACCCGATCGAACCTATACGTAACATTTCCTTATCTATAGGATTACAATGTGTAACAGGGGAGGCTTCTGTTAAGCCGTATCCTTCTGCCAAGAAACCGCTCGTGAATTGCATAAAGCACTTTTGAACTTGAGGCGGTAATGCGGAAGCTCCCGAAATACATACACGTATTGAAGTTAAATCATACTTGGCGAAAGCTGGATTATCTAAAAGAAGCTGGTACATTGTGGGTACACCGCAGAATACCGTGACCTTATGTTGCTGAATGTATTCACACGTTTTCACTGGTTGAAACTTGGGCATCAGTACCATCTTTGCGCAAAGTCGGATAGGCACAGTCATACTAGTGGTCATACCGTAAATGTGGAAAAGAGGTAATGCAGCCAAAAAGATATCCGCACTTGTGCCACCTATCACGGTGGCGAATTGGATTGCATTAGCTACGAGGTTACGGTGTGTTAGTACTGCTGCTTTGAGTGTTCCAGTAGTTCCACCGGTGTATTGAAGCGCAGCGAGATCGTTGGGCTGAATATCTATGGGTTGTTTATCAGAAAACCCATCGGGTAAATTTAAAAAACTAATATCAGTTAGTTTTGTGGTTATCATGTTTTTTATTTTTGTTTTTTTCATAACTTTTGAAACTATTGGTGCTAAACTCTCTATGGTGACTATGGTTTCTGCGCCTGAGTCGCACAGTTGACATTCTACTTCACGTTCGCGGTGCAATGGATTAATCGTTGTGAGCGTTGTTCCGGCTTTTAATGCACCGAAGAAAGCAATAATAAATTGAGGGGTATTAGGTAAATAGAGGGCAATTCGGTCGTTCTTTTTTATTTTCAACTTTAATAATAGGTCGCTGAACTGGTTTGTTAAGTAATCGAGTTTTGCATAAGTGATTTCTTGTTCTTCATAAACTATGGCTGTTTTTTCTGGATAATTTTCGGCCGCTCGGCTGAGAAGCTCATGAAGCGGTATCGCTGGATAATTTATAGATTTAACCCAAGCTTTTTGGCAAAACTTCTTTCCGGTCACAGGTTTACACGACTATTCAAAGCTAAACTGGCATTTGCACTGAGTGCGAGGGCACGAGCTTTGACATGGTCAATGGCTTCCCAGTGGATCTTTTCGACTTCAGAAATGAAAGCAGTGACTTCACCGCCAACCATAGATTCCCAGTCCGCAACAAACTGACCAAGTATCCCTCTGGTACGTGGGGTTAAACCAGTGACTAGACCAAGGACCCGTTTGATTTTATAGCCAACTATGGTTGAGGTTGTGACAATCAGAAATTGGTCATTTTGGATTTGAGCTCCAAGCTTGGCACCGCAATTTGTGCAGAACGCTGAGCCTTCACTTATTAGACTTCCGCATTGGAGGCAATTCATGACAAGACACCGCATTTTCTATGAGGGGGGTTGCTTAAAAAACATGTCATAGACAGAAGGGGAAAACCTCTATGAGAATATGCAACAAATAGGGAGTCACCTGGAGAGTAAGCTTTGAAAAACTTACTATTTGTTTACTCATACCACCATAATAACGCTTAAAAAGTCGCGGAAGTCATAGCAAAAGTATTGGAAGCAGAAATAGTTCAACGGCAACAAATGAAGCCTCAAGGCTTATTGAATTATTACCTCGTCGGTTTCGGTGCAAGGATTGACAGCGGTAAACAGTACAAGCCTCTGCTGGACTCTGTCGACCTACTATCAAATGCAATAAAATTTTTAGAGAACATTTAAGACAGCTAAATATTTGTTGCCAGAGGGGATTAACCCAAACGACTGTAAGGGATAACCGGTTAGATGAAACAAACCATTTTTAGGGGCTGTAAATCTGCGTCGCCAGTGTAGAGTTTTGCTTTAAAGTGTCATGCAGTAGCATAAACAAGGGCATCTGAGAAATGTAGATTATATTCAAGACTATAATCTGCCGCCTCAAGAGATATTGTTGGATCAATGGGCACAACTTGTCTGGCTTAAAGCTGCAACCGCCAACAGTGCCTCTTCCTCACCTTTGACGCTTTTTATTTTCTTATAAACCTCGTATAGAACTACAACAGATGTAACAATTTCTTTGGGTTTGGTTGACTCAATTACCTGCTTGTACTGTGCCGCCTTTGATCCTTTAGTTAATCGTTCAATCCAACCAGAACTGTCAATACTAATCAATTCTATCCGACTCATCACGCAAGTTTTCGTTGTCAAGCCCAGGGATGAAGCCTTCAGTAGCCTTTAATGGACTAACGGGTATGTACTGAATTATGCCGTGTTTAGTTATGGCAACCATTTTGTCGCCTGGTTTGATTTCTGCTTTTTTGCGCAGTCTTTCTGGAATGACTATTTGATATTTTTTTGAAACTGTAACCATTTCCGTCGTTCATCATAGAGTAAAACGACATAATTATTGATATATATTTTGTGCAAAACCTAAAAACAGGTTACCAAAAAGGTTAAAAACATTTGGTGCCGGGAGCGGGATTCGAGCCCGCGACTTCTGGCAATAGGCGTTTAGCCCCGTTTGTCTCCAGATTATGAGTCTGGCGCCCTAGCCAGGCTAGGCTACCCCGGCAAACCGACGCTTTTTTGAGTGTCGTGTCTTCTTAGTCTATATCCTTTCATTTAAACCTTTAAAAAACTGGAGCATAAGAATTATTTTTGTTTATTGTTGTCATTATTACCGTTATAATCGGTTTTCAGTACGTTCATACCAGATATGACTGCCTCTATGCTAGCTTTGACAATATCTTCACGTACACCCATAGCTGTTATAGTTCGATTACCTTTACGCAAATGCACAACTACTTCAACCATAGCGTCAGTCCCACCTGTGATAGCTTTAACATTGTACTGTTCAAGGGTTATTTGTTCGTTCTCAGCTAAAGCTGCTTTGACGGCATTTATAGCTGCATCTACCGGACCTACACCGATGGCGCTACCCCAAACGTATTTATTATGAAGCTTAAGCTTAGCAGATGCAGTGGCAGTTACTTTATTACCTCCCACGTAGGTGACTTCTTCGAGCTCAATTGGTTTCGCACCACCCAATCCCAGGACGGTCTCAGCAATAGCAAGTACATCTGCATCCATGATTGTTTTTCCCTTATCACCAAGTTCTTTTACGCGTTGAAAGATTTCTCTGAATTGTTCGTCGTTTGGTTTAAGACCCATCTTTAAAAGGTCACTTTTTATGGCGTTAGTACCGCTATGTTTACCAGGAGCTATACGGCGTATACAACCGACCAGTTCGGGGGCGATTGGTTCATAGGTAAGAGGATTTACGAGCACCCCCTGCGTATGAATACCTGATTCATGAGTGAAAGCGTTTTCACCAACTACTGCCTTGTTGGGTTGCATGTGAATTCCTGTAAGACGACTAACAAGTTGACTTGTTGTGTAAAGAAGCTCAGTCTTGACGTTTAAATTCAGCTTGTATAAACTACGCAAAGAAAGTACGATTTCTTCTAAAGCTGCATTACCTGCTCGTTCTCCAAGTCCATTGACAGTTGCGTGCGCCTCCTGTGCACCAGCCCCCAATGCAGCTACAGTGTTGGCAACAGCCATACCGAAATCGTTGTGGCAGTGTACACCAACGGGAACCTTTATGATAGCAGTTAGTTTGTTAAAGTATTCAAAGGAGCGATCGGGAGTTAAGATGCCCACTGTATCACAGGGGGTTACCCGATCGACACCGGAATCAACAGCAACTTGAAAGACTTTAACTAAGTAATCAAAGTCTGATCGGGTTGCATCCTCAGCGAGAAGATCTACTTTTAGACCATGAGCTTTAGCATAACTGACACAATCCTCTGTAGCCTTTAAAACTTGATCACGAGTCTTGTGAAGTTTACAATCGATATGTAAATCGCTGGTTGGTATGATCATGCTCATAGTGGTCGCACCGCTTTTAAGAACTGCATCAATGTCTCCATGTATTCCTCTGCCAGCGCTACTGACTTCAGCCCTTAAACCCTGATTTGCAATTAACTTTACAGCTTCGAGTTCGCCATCAGAAACAGCAGCGAAACCAGCTTCAATAACGTCTATGCCGAGTTCATCTAGTCTCTGAGCTATACGCAATTTATTTTCAGGTACAAGAGATACTCCAGGTGTTTGTTCGCCATCACGCAGAGTAGTGTCTAAAAACTTTATAGTTTTAGGGAACCGGTTGAATAAAGCAATACCCCATTTAAGGTCACTCTAACACTCACAGTCAAGCGGGAATATAAGAATTATGGTGATAAAATTTACTTAACTGTTAGTTAGGCGGTTCTTAGTAGCTTCACCACAAGAAATCTAAACATACTTTCACCTGTATTTTGAAGCATATGAGAAATACCTTTAGGGCTATCAATTACCATATCCTTTTCAACCTCTTGGGTTTCTTCGCCTATCTCCACCATACCCTTTCCTTCGAGTATATAGAAAAAAACGTCAATTGACGTAGTATGACGTTTAAGCGCCTGACCGGGCGACAAAGCCATATGAATCACTTGTGTTTCAGGAGTTTCATAGATTTTTTTCGCATCAACACCATGTGCATTTTGGAAAGATACCGTATGGTCTACATTAATGACTTTCATAAGTTCATATTGACGTCTTTGAGAATATAGGTTTGCCCCTAACAGTTTAGAGAATAAAACAAAATAGCCCAGACTCAACAATAAACGCAAGCAAAAAAGAATTGTTTTGAGATTAAAATGCTGCCAGCTTTCCCAAGTTCACGTGGCCTAAGACCACACTACAGTTGGGAACGGAACACGGTTTAACTTCTGAGTTCGGAATGGGATCAGGTGGAACCCGCGCCCTTTGACCGGCAAACCTGCAATTACTGGTAAGTGTATCTTATAAGTGTTGTTTTTTTACATTGTTCGTTCCTTGCATAATTATTAACCAAATTTTTATAGATAAAAAAAATCGTTAAAATATAGTTAGATTGAGTTAATTTTTAAACAAACACTGGAATTATATTAGAGCCAAAATCTCACTTAAGGAAACTATTGTTGCTGGTTTAACCAGTCTGTTAGTGTCACTTGGTTAGTGTTTCCAGTTTTTTCCAGTGCAACAATGCTACGGTCGGCAAGTCTTGCGAGAACGCGATGAGTTTGAAGGCGGCTTAGCCCTGTTTCAGTTTTAATGTACTTTTGTAAATACTTGCCTTGATGAGTCTGCAGGACGATAACGATTTTGCGTTCGTCTTCGGTCAGGGTTTTGGCAACTGACTCAATTGCAGATAGTCCATTAGTAATAGGAGATATGGGCGACGTAGATATAGTAGTACCAATACAAATCTGTGGATAAACCAAATAATAGGCTATACCAATTATTCCAACTATAGTTAAAGCAATAAACACAGCAAAAAGAGCGCCAAAGTAGGGTAACATGTAATTTGCGGATGGTGTCGGCGTCGAAGTTTGTCCAGTAATTCTGCCCATGCCATGGCTGCCTCCATTGCCACCATTATGACCCCATATCTGATTCATCCAATCGTAGGGGTTCTGTTGTGTTGAAGAGAAAGTAGCTAATCCGATAACGGTTGTGATAGTGAGTGCGGTTATTGCGGTGATTAGTAGGATGAGGAAGAGGTTAACTCTTTTTCATACTATATCTAAAAAAGAGATATTTATTCAAAGATTTAAGGTATCTACAAATAAATGATTTTATCAGGAAACTGTTTCAATAACCGTTTCAAAACTGTTTCAGTCAACAATCAAACCACACACAGACCAATAGTATCTTGAGGTGAAAAAGAATGAACACAAAACTTGTCCTCGCAATAACCTCTATCGCCCTCGTCGTTATAGGGCTCATTGGAGTTACAACAGCACAATTCACCAGCACTCAAAACACCACTAATCAAAACATTAACCGAGCACATCCGCCATGCACAACAAATCCAGAAGCATCCCCGAACTGGAACAACACAACAACCGGTGAACCAGATTGCTACAACAATTGTACACACCCAAGCTACTGTTACAACGAAACAAACGCTGGGCACTGCCAGAACCAGTATGGGAACTGCTATGGCTACGGTTATGGCTCCAAACAAACTCAGGATTATAGCGAAGATATGGTAGGAAAGAATAGTTATGGACGGGGCTGCCACAAATAAGAGCGGGTCAACCCTGCGCCATTTTTCTTGTTTTTATTCGATTTTTGTGGGTTTATATCTAGATAGAATACCTTTACCGATTTTCGGCGGTCGCGGTTTCCAAGCAGTTAAACGTAACTTTAGCTCTTCGTCAGACAATTCAACTTTAAGAATGCGGTTAGGTATATCAATGGTTATTACGTCACCGTTTTTAATAACTGCGATAGGTCCGCCTTCGAAAGCTTCTGGCGCAATATGACCGATACTACCACCTCTAGTCGCGCCGCTAAAGCGTCCATCGGTAATTAAAGCAACCTCTTCAGATAGGCCCATTCCCGCAATTGCTGCTGTGGGAAATAACATTTCCGGCATTCCTGGACCACCACTTGGGCCTTCATATCTAATGGTGACAACATCACCAGATTTTATTTCGCCACCACGGATTGCAGTTAAGGCTTCCGACTCAGAATCAAAGACTTTTGCTGGTCCTGTATGTTTCATCATGCTCTCAGAAACACCTGCAGATTTAATAACAGACCCCTTGGGTGCAAGGTTTCCTGTTAAAATTGCTATACCACCTTCTTTATGAACCGGATCAATAATTGGTCGAATGACGCTACGATTTTGAACATGTGCATCTTTAATGTTTTCTTTAACCATATTACCATTGACTGTAGGTAAATCTAATTTTAGAAGACTTTCAAGTTCCTTCATAACTGCTGGTATACCACCTGCCGCATCTAAATCTTCCATCGCATAAACACCGCTGGGTATCATGCTGCAAATGTGTGGAACCTTTCGCCCAATCACATCAAACGCTGTTAGTGGTAGTGTTACTCCTGCTTCTTTAGCTATGGCTGGCAAGTGCAAAGTGGTATTGGTTGACCCCCCTAACGCCATATCGACTGCGATGGCGTTTTCAAAGGCTTCTTTGGTTAATATCTGTGAAGGCTTTAGATCTTGCTGAACAAGCCCAATTATTTGTTTGCCTGTGGCACGGGCTAGACGCATCTTGAATGCACTTGTAGCTAATGAAGTTGCACAGTATGGAAGGGACATTCCTAAGGCTTCAGTCATACACGCCATTGTATTGGCAGTAAACAGGCCGCTGCAACTTCCGCAGCTAGGACAAGCGTTTGATTCTAGTTCAAGAAGTTCAGTTTCTGAAAGTACACCAGCAGTAACTTGACCAAGTGCTTCAGGCATATTGGAGTAGCTGACTTTTTTTCCACGGTGGCGTCCCGCTTGCATCGGTCCACCCGTAACCATGATAGAAGGAATGTTTATTCGTGCAGCTGCCATCAGCATACCAGGGGTAATTTTATCACAATTAGAGATCATGACAAGACCATCTAAACTATGTGCTTGAATCATGATTTCTACAGAGTCTGCAACTATTTCGCGACTAGGAAGGCTGTAGCGCATTCCTTGATGCCCCATGGCAATTCCGTCGCAAACTGCGATAGTATTGAATTCAAAAGGTATGCCACCTGCTGATTGGATACCCTCTTTGACGGCTTCACCAATGCTTCTTAGATGAATATGACCTGGGACTATGTTTGTGTAGCTGTTCGCCACTCCGATGAACGGTTTGTTAAAATCATCGTCGCCTAAGCCTAACGATTTGAGGAGTGCACGATGAGGCGCCTTCTCAGTTCCAGTTTTTACGTTATTACTTCTCACTTCAGGTTCCTTCTGATATAAGCGGTTTCTGTAAAACTTATGAATGCTATGGCGGTTTTAAGTTTTGTGGGATATCTCACTTTGCGCTTTTTGTAAAACACCCTTATACACAACGAATTACTCCAGTTTATAAAGTCTGATTTTTGTGATTGTGTAATCACTACTGCAAACGCTTTTAGTAAACAAACCGCTATTTGCTTATTGACTTTACCGCAATACAGACGAGCCAGCGCTCTATAAATAAAATAAAAAGGCGGTATCTATGTTAATCACTGATTTTATTGAAGGAATAGAAATGCAAATTGAATATATACCAAAAAAGCGGTTGATAGCAGCGTGGAATACGCTTAGTAAAAAACCTTTTCCAAAAGTTCGCATGCTCCGCTTAAGTGACAACGACTTCAATCATGTATTGCAGCATAGACAGTGTATAGAAGATGACCTCCGAGAAATTGAGGAGTGGGGACGAGTATTATCCATCAAAGATACCGATGCTTGCATTTTTAACGCAGAAGACACCGACAATATGGACTATATAATACTGGCTAGGAAGAACCCCTATCATAGTTTAGAAGAAATAATCCTTCATGAACTAAGACACATAGTCAACGGCGACCTCTAACCAAAAAGACATGCACCTGCTTTTTTGAACAACCGCAAACTATCTGTATTGGGTAAATCTGCGAAGTACAACATAAAATAGGTTACACCTAAATCTGCATAAGCCTGAAAGCCCCTGATACAGTCTTCAACTGTTCCAACCAGTGTATACTGCTTGAAACTATCTATTGAAATACCCTCTGGCTTAAACTCGGCAATTTTTAAAACAAGATCATTTTGGTCATGCGCAACTAATATCTGCCCACTAGGCCAACAGGATTGCTCGATTTCGCTGAAGTCCCGACCAATAAGCTGACAGTAACGATGTAAAACATTCAATTTACGGCGATAATCCTCTATTGAAGGCAGAAAACCCCAGTCAAAACGGTCTGCATATTTTGCAACAACTCTTAAAGTATGTTTTTCACCGCTACCACCTACAACAATGGGTGGACGGGGCTTCTGTATGGGTTTAGGTTCACAAATGGCATCTTTTAAGGAATAATATTTACCTTGAAAACTAGCTTTTGGGTAAGTCCAAAGCCGTCGAATCACCTCTAAAGCCTCTTCCATTTGAGCTATTCTAATGGAGGGTTTAGGAAAACCAAAGCCATAGGCGAGATGTTCAGCTTCTTGAATTCCAGCCCCTATACCAAATTCTAACCGACCATTTGAGACAACGTCCAGTGTTGCTGCGGCTTTTGCTAGCAATCCGGGGTTACGGTGAGCACTACAGGTAACCATAGTTCCTAATCGTATTCTGCTCGTTGAGGCAGCCAAAGCAGATAACGTTACCCAACACTCAAGAATTGATGTGTTATTATACATGAGGTGATCATCGATCCAAACAGAATCATAACCCAATCGATCACACTCTTGAACAGCACTCTTTAGGCGTTGATATTGTTCAGTAGAATTGTAAGCCTTGAAAGCGTAGAAGGGAAGGAAAACACCAAACTTTAGTTTAGCCAACTAAACCCTAACCTAGTAACTATGATACATCTATTATCCTAATATAAATTATAGATTTAGTTACATCAAGAGGCACTCTTTTTATTAAAAGTCTGAAATATCATGTAGAAAACTGGTTTTAAGCTAGAAATATAATTATAATTCAAAAAAGGTATGCAACACGCGTAAAGTGATCACTATGCCCGCTAAACCGCCTTCTATATTCGACCTTATGAATGAGGAAGAGACAGCGATTAGTGAGGAAGAGGAACGCAAGAAACGTAGAAAAGAACTAATAGAACCCACAGGGGTCAAAGAACTTTTTAAAGAAGGAAAAATCAGCATCAACAAGTTTACTTGTGTTGGAGGTCAATGCAAACTTTGCATCACCGCTTGCCCTACCAATGCGTTATACTGGGGCACAGGTGAAGTAGGCATAATCGAGGACCTCTGCGTTTATTGTGGCGCTTGTGTAGTCAGTTGTATGGTTGATGATTGCATCAAGGTTGAACGCATTGGAGATGATGGTAAAACAGAGCGTTTTAGTAAAATAGGTGATGTAATAAAAATAGGTGAACGAAAGAATACTAAAAAGAGATTTGATCGGGTTAAAAGTAATGCAGTAATCCTGCGGCGTGCCCCAAAAGAGCCAAAACAAAAAAGGAAAAAAGTTGTAGCAAATTTAGAGCCTCTTTAGTAGAATTGACAGCCAACGCTTGAAATGAAAACCATGCAATCAATGAGCCATAATTTAAACGCTATCACCATCGTGAGGCAGCTAAGAAAGTAATGTAGACTATACTAAAAAAGAAAATGTTGGTTTATTTTTTGACTGATCGCCAACAGAAACTTGTACAACAATATTTTGTCCATATGCTACTTTCTGTCAGGAAAACTTCGGAACCAATGAATCATAGTCTGAGTTGACCGTCTTTAGAGGTTAACAATCCTCCATTATAGGCATACGCCAGAATAGGAATTATTGGTTGTGTAGCACTGACTGGTTCGTTTGTATCTGGGACAAAAGTAACATAGCCTGTATCGTTTACGACCTAAGAATAGAGTAGAGCTTGTGGGTGATTATCGGTTGAATTAGTGTTTTGATATAGTAACCGTTGTTTGGTAAACCACCAACTATGTTGATTAAGTAGAGAACAAAGATACCTACATAATTATCGACTGTTTATATCGAATCATAGGTGTTTCTTCCAGCCATTCCACTCGCAGACAGCAACGTTATAAGGTCACCACTGTCTAAAATTATAGTTGTTCCATTGCTAGTTTTAACTGTTAAGGTCATAGTACTAGGCAATACGGTGTTAATTTGGATTTGTGCTTATACCTTTGGCGCTTTCTCGTTTGGTCAAATTTGAAATAGTTAGAGACAGTGGGCAATAATCGTCTTTAAGAGCTGTGCCATTTGCCACATTAGCTACGATGATATTACTGTTTTCTATTACATGGGTGCTATCCAATACAATTGTGTAACCATTGTCACCTACAACAGATACAGTGTAGCAAAGTGATAAGACGCCAATAGCTAATGTAGCCGGTGTCGACATAGTACTTTACTAGTTGGTGGAGCGTAATGCCTTCCCAAACACTATTGCTGTTTGCATCGTTTTGCGTCCATGTTGCAGGGTGTTGGCTTGCTTGTTCTTCAAAAGCGGTATTTGTCATGTTGGTTGATTTTTCCGCCTGTGTAGTTTAGGTTCCACTTTACTGGCATTGGAGTGGGTTTAGGGTTGATATTGGGGCGTTTGTTGATTTGGTAATAGATGATTTTGGTTTCGTAGTTTGTTTGACAGTAGGTTGTGGAGTGGGAGATGATGTGGGGGAGGGAGATGATGAAGAGGTAGGTGAGGGGACCGGTGTGGGATTGAAGTTTTGCTCGTTGTTTGGTTGGGGATATGCTTGCCATGCTACCACTGTTGCTGCAGCGATTATTATTATCACTACTATTATTCCAATCAACTATTTTTCCAGCGATTTTATTCGACATTATCATTTTATCATATCGGAGCTTGCTGCTCCGACAACTCAAATAAATATTTCGATCAAATATCAAACGAAAAACGATACAATAAAACCATTCACAATTGGAATAAAAAAATAGACAGCTATTTGTAGCTTAACAAAGAAATGGAAAAAAAGTGAACCTATAGCAATAACTAACAGGAACTGTTTTCCAGAAATAACCATCCAGGAGAATACGGGTCAAACGACACAACATATTTAACATCTAAAAAAACAAAATAGACAGGAAAACAGATAAGGTTAAAACATTAGTCTACAGGACTACAAGGAAGAAATCTTATGACTAAAACTTACACCATAGTAGCGCTTAAAGGCGACGGCATCGGTCCTGAAGTTACCGAAGCCACCATCAAGGTCCTTGAAGCAGTAGAAAAGAAATCTAACTTTAAACTAGACATACTATATGGCGAAGCAGGTGCCCACTGTATACCACAATACGGCACCAACCTGCCCCAAGAAACATTAGAGCTTATCAAGAATAGCAACGCATGTCTCAAAGGTCCCATGACTACGCCTGAAGAAGCAGGTGCCCCAGTAAGCGTAGCAGTCACCTTACGTCGAATATTCAATCTCTATGCAAACGTTCGCCCATGCCGCACATATCCAAATGTAAATTCTATAAAACCTAACATTGATCTCGTTGTTGTACGAGAAAATACAGAAGGACTCTATTCAGGTGCGGAAGCCCTACTCACACCAGGTGTCGGCATAGCACTTAGAATAATCACAAAAGAAGCCTCACTCAAAGTGGCAGAGTTCGCATTCAAACTTGCCATGCAACGCAAAAAACACCTAACATACATCCATAAAGGCAATATCCTTCGCATAACTGACGGTATATTCAAAGATGCAGTTAAAGAAATACAAACAAAATATCCTGAGGTAGAAGTCGACGATCTTCACATAGACGCAGCAACTATGCAACTCATCAAGCAACCAGAAAAATATGATGTTATGGTTACAACTAATCTTTTCGGCGATATCATCAGCGACGAAGCAGCACAAGTCACAGGTAGCTTAGGTCTAGCTGCAGGCGCAAACATCGGAGAGAATTACGGCATGTTCGAACCAGTCCATGGCTCTGCACCAAAGTACACCAATATGAATCGCGTCAACCCAATTGCGACAATAATGGCGGGTGTAATGATGCTGGATTATCTAGGGGAAAAAACTGCAGCAAAAATAATTGAAAATGCAATTTTGAATGTACTCGAAGAGGGTAAAGTACGTACACATGACCTTGGCGGTCAAGCAAAAGGCACAGAAATAACTGATGCAATTGTGGCTAAAATTTAGCCACTTCTTTTATTTATGGTGACTCACGACAAACGTGTTTGAATCAACATGGACTTCAACAGAACCCTTTTGAGATTCCTTGACTCGTGCATTAACCAACAATAGTTGCGGATTTTCCCTTAGTAATCGCTCGATTTCTTCAACTTTCTCATTCCAAACAACCACAATGACTTCACCCGAGTCATCTCTGAATGCTAAACGCATGACTATACCAGCGCTATTGTCATTTTTATGGAAACTATTCTTCCCATAAACCGCCTTCACTGTTCCAATTAAGTGCACGCTACCTGAATTGGCATTTAGTGAAGCAATCTTTGATGTAAATTTTTCAATAGGCGAAAAATCTTCAAGTTTAGTTACCGGTTGAACCTCAATAAGACTTTTGGAACCTAAGTGGAGTTCAATCTTACCATAGCGATCGACTTTAGTATAACCATGAAGCAGACGAACAGTTTGACCTGATTTTAATCCGCCCGTCTCAATAAATTCAGCCTTTTCGTTCCAGAGTACCACACGTAAAAGACCATCATTATCACCAAGCATTAATGTGCCAAATTTCCCATTTTTCTCTTCACCTTGGAATGTTCGCACAGAAGAAACTGCAACCAAACGCCCAGCTATTGACACATCATACAATCCCGCAAACAACCTTCCTGAAGGAAGGATGCTAGCGTTTTCAAAGGAAATTTGTTGAACCTGAAGTCCCAACTTTGCAGCTATGAGCCTAAGAAGAGTTTCATCACCCAACAAACCACCTGTTTTGATGCGTTCAGCAGCTAATCTTTCTGATATTTGGGCATGGGTAATCTGTGGGTTTTTTGACTGTATCTCTTCGATAAGGGTTTGGGTGGTCATCTTGCGCCGTCACGATTAAACTGCTTGGGCGTTAATAATTTTTCGGGCAAAACGTTTCAACTGTTATATTTATTAAAGCACGTTCTACCTTGAATTTGGGTGCTATAAATAGATATGGTGGATTTAAGGGTTCTATATTCAATTGGTATTGCACTTGTAGTTATTGGAATAGCAGTGATTACCATAGCTATCATCCGCACCTCAACCAACGAAAAATCAGAGGAGGGACATGTACGAGGAGCAGGTGTAATTATGATTGGACCAATTCCAATAATCTTTGGAACAGATAAGAAATCAGTAAAAACCATTTTAGCATTAGCGATTGCATTGTCTATTGTGGTCTTAATAATTCTGGTTCTCTACTATAGATTACTGAGGTGAGAGGTATGTTAGGTAAACAAGATGAGGCTAACATCAGGATTTCTAGCAGAATGTTTAGTCTTGTAATATTTGGAATTGTACTAGTGTTTATTGGTACATTCATCATAATTGTTGCTTCCTTAGTTCTCGGTGGCTCTGGTAACGTTGGTGGTATTATTATGATTGGACCAATTCCAATAGTTTTTGGTGCGGGACCTAATACAACTTACTTGATAGTCATAGGAGCAGTCTTGTCTATAATCAGTGTAATTTTATTTATAGTTACGAATAGACGAACCAGACTAAAAGAAGAAGTATAGAATTATTCTTCAGTTGTCTCGTCATCTTTCCCATAATAAACATATAGGAAAATTAAAGCTAAAGCAATGAATATGGACCCCATCAAAATGTATTGAAGGGTTAGGAAATATGCGCTTATATCCATCGAGATTCCTCTTGTAGTTTTATTATTACTCTTGTAACTTTAAATATTTAAGGAATAGCTTTTTTCCATTCATTCATCAACATATTATAGCATTCATCAGATTCCACAATTGTTGTAAACCAGCCCAGGTTCTGAGCCAATTTATGCGTTAAAAGATGATAGCACATATGCACTTTCTTGTCTAGTACACGAAAATAAAAGTCGTCACATGTACAGAATTCTACTTTGGGCATGATGAGGTAGTCACGTTCCCTGCCAAGGACTATCCAAACGACGCGACCACTTGGCCGAAAAACATATTTTTTTACCCTACCCTCTTTTAATGCATCTAGAGCCTTAGTGAAACGTTGCCCAAACAGTTCATATAGTTGAGTAAGACTGTCACCGGATAGTTTACCAACTGCTTTAGCTTCTCTACATATAGCATTCAAAGTGTCAATTTCAGGATTATCACTCATTAGTATACTACAGTATTAAATGAAATAAGGGAGAATTTAGGTTTTTAGCCTATATTTATTGATTCGCCTTTCGACTGAGAGGGGATAACCTTAGGCAGAACCACTTCTAGAACACCGTTCTTGTAGGTCGATTTAGCTTCCTTGACACTAACTTTTACAGGTAACTGTACCTCTTTGTAATACTTGTTCTGAGAGGTATCAACGGAAATATCTATTGAGTCTTCGGTTCCACGCAATTTAATGTCAGTCTTTTCTACGCCAGGCAATTCAGCGACAACACGCACTTCCTTATCGGTTTCCACAATATCGATGAGTGGTTCGCGTCCTTCCCTAACTTCAGGGGATCCTTTGCGTCCTTTTTTAATATTTCCAAATTCCTGAATTTCGGGTTTGCCATCTGGGCTGATTTTCATGCTGTAGCCATAAACAAATGGACCTAGTTCTTTGACGGTTGAACCGTCGGGAAGTTTACGTTCTTTAATGTATTCTTTGGGGACTTTTTCAGTAAAAATCTTCAGCTCCTCATCCATCATCCGCTCTATCTCTTTGAACATGTTGTCGATATCTCCAAAGAACGGATCTTTTGATGTACGATGTCGCTTAAACCATTCAGGATATTCGCCATTGTCTGAGAACATAACAACTTTCACCTATCACATAATAATTTTGTTTGCGTCTTCAATAAATTTTTTGTTATATTATTCGCTACTGCAACCATGCATACCAGTTTTACGGCTCAAAAAACAAAAAAATGCCTAACATACTTCCTTATTCCAGCTCACCCAACATACCTCAACATAGAGGATGAGAAAATCAACAAA
>LSQX01113566.1_pt1 | contig 29943 bp, 30 predicted proteins | sample 654561 | NCBI WGS metagenome assembly LSQX01 (sample SAMN04489861, study PRJNA283612) | anaerobic digester metagenome | isolation source: 4 biogas reactors fed with cattle manure at either 37C or 55C with and... | place: Denmark: Kongens Lyngby | collected 2014 | reverse complement strand
GGGACATTGGCGCTCCCACGATACGACCTTCACCGCCGGAAAGTTTTCGAAAGCATGAATATGTTTGAAGGCGTTAAGGAAAATGGGCACGGCATGGCGTTCCCAGGAGTGACTCCCAAGGTTTTTCAGGATTGCCTGGGCGTTATCAGTTCGTGGTCAACACAATCGGCGATCACTGGCGGTTATACACAGCCGGAAAGCATTCACAACGGTTGATATTGCTCTGAAATACTATTGTCTGTTTTTCAGGCCTTGAACCAACGCCAGGAGAAAATCACGGTTGTCAGCTGTCATATAACGCATTTCGCCGCCCATGCGGTTGAAGCTCTTGTTATAGCGCAGATAGTAGTCGGGATTGTCCATGGGCGGTTCACCCTGAGACCAGTCCCAATGGGATTCCTGGAGATCAACAATCACCATGTAATGGTTATCGATGTGCTTGCCTTCCTGAATATGCAGGTTCTGGGACATGGACAGGCTCTTTTCAAAAATCATGGGCGACATGACAGCTGAACCTATACTCATGTAGACGCCCCCATCGAGATTGTGAACCTGCTGTGCGAATGCGAGGAAATCACGCTGGGCGGAACGACCAATGGCTGCGCCGTGGTTCATGGGATGGGTATAAATGATGTCGTGGCCGATCATGGGATGGCTGGTGAAAGGAATACCCAGTCTGTAAGCTGCGGACTGAACGCCATATTTCTTGAAGGGATGACGAACAGCCATGAACCCCGGTTTAAGATCAAAATGGCGTATACGATCCAGAAAGTCAGCGGCCGCAGCAGCCTGAACCGGATTATTTACGGCTTCCTGGCGGATCTCCTCGATCAGTGCTTCCTGACTGGGGATTTCAACACCGTCATCTTCCACAAAGGCGCCAACGGCTTCTCCATAACCCAGACCCTTCCAGGCTCCGGCGACAATGGCGAGATTCAGATACATGCCCGTTTCCTGCCAGATGCCGAACTCGCCCCGGTCAACATTGGTACGCACATCTTCACTGCTGTGCCCTTGGAAGGCGAATTCCCAGTCATGAATGATACCGGCACCATTGGTTGCCAGATGGGTCACCCACCCTTCTTCCATGAGATGGATAAAGACGGGAGCCAGTCCATTTTTGATGGCATGGGCCCCGAAGGTCAACATACGTGATTTGTTGTTCTTCCGAGCCTGAACAAGTCTTTCAACCAGCTCGTCCATAACCTTCAACCCCTGCGCCGAGAGAGGATGTGAAAGAGGCGCATCCACAGGGACATGATCCCGTTCTATGAACACCTTGTCTTCCCGCTCAGACAGATTTTTTATAAAGAGTTTGTCACGATCAAATTGTGGGAATGGCATGCCTTACACTCCTGATGGTTGATTCTGAAAAGCGTTGGTCATGAAAACCAGAGAAAATTGTGATGAACGCAACGGATTGCACCGATTTGAAAAGTAAAGCTGTCGCGACTGTTGATGCATTGTCTTTCTGATTTTGTCATAGAGACCGGAAGAAGCGACTGCTCAGGAAAGCAGTTCAGCTACTATGGTCTCGGCTTCTTTCATGGCTTCGGGCAGCTTGGCAAGATCTTTACCTCCAGCCTGGGCCATGTCCGGCCTTCCGCCACCGCCGCCGCCCACCAATGGAGCCAGTCGTGCAACGATATCACCGGCACTGATTTTTGAAGTCAGATCTTTGGTGACCCCGGCCGTGAGAGCCACCTTGCCGGAACCGCCGCCACCGAGAACAATGATACCTGAGCCGAGTTTATCTTTGTACTGATCCAGAACAACACGAAGGCTTTTCGCATCCATATCCTGGAGCAGCAGAATAAGGGTTTTGACCCCCTGAATGTCTTTCACCTGACTCATGAAATCTTTGCCGCCACCCGTGGCTGCAGCCTGTTTCCATTTTTCCACTTCTTTCTGGAGACGTTTGTTGTCGTCCAACAGTGCCTGCAAACGCTGTTCAACCTCATCGGGTCGGGCACTGAGAGTATGAATCACAGACTGAAACTGTCGTTCCCTTTCCTGCAAGAGATCAACACTCGGAGCTCCACAGACGGCTTCTATACGGCGCACACCGGCCGCAACGGCGGAATCACTGACAATCTTGCAGAATCCGATGTGGCCTGTATTGCTCACATGGCATCCGCCACACAGTTCAAGACTCACATCGCCCGTACGGACCACACGAACCACATCATCATATTTTTCGCCGAAAAGAGCCATGGCCCCTTCTTTGCGTGCCGCATCCAGATCTTTGAAAGCAACCACCACGGGGAGGCTTGCCCGTATATTTTCGTTGATACTGCGTTCAATATCCTGCAATTTCTCCAGGCTGATGGATTCGAAATGGGTGAAGTCGAAACGCAGACGTTCAGAATCAACATAAGAGCCGGCCTGCTGCACATGGTCGCCCAGAGCTTGTCGTAAAGCCGCTTGAAGCAAGTGTGTCGCCGTGTGATGTCCTTCCGTGCGCCGCCGTTTTTCTTCATTGACCTGTGCCTCTACCGTGTCGCCCACTTTCAGAGAGCCAGAGACTGCTTTGACCTGGTGGAGCACGGAATGGCCCACCCTGGTGAGGGTTGTGGTCACTTCCAAAAGCACCTCTTCAGTTTTAAGAAAACCGGTGTCGCCGACCTGACCACCCGATTCCGCGTAGAAAGGTGTCTTGTTGAGAAGCACCTCCCCACTCTCACCTTCGCTGAGTGCCTTGACGGCCTTTTCACCGGCGATAATTGCCAGAACAGTGGCTTCACTGGTCAGGTTGTCATAGCCGACAAATTCCGTGGAACCGTGCTCACTCTCGAGCGTACGGTAAATGGAAGCGACAGTCTGTTGTCCACTGCCTGTCCAGGCGTGCCGCGCTTTATCGCGCTGATCACGCATGGCCGCTTCAAAGCCTTCTTTGTCGACAGTATAGCCCTGTTCTTCGGCCACATCAGCGGCCAGGTCCAGCGGGAATCCGAAAGTATCATGAAGCTTGAAAAGTTCATCACCGGACACTTCCGTGGAACCGCTGCTTTTCATTTTGTCAAAGAGATTCTCCAGCAGATCCATCCCTCTGGCCAGGGCTCCCGCAAATCTCTCCTCTTCAGCCTGGATCGTTTTTTCAATACGTGTCCGGCCCTGGCTGAGTTCAGGGTATTGCTCCTGCATCATATCGATGACATGCATGGAGACCTTGTGGAGGAAGGCTTTTTCCAAGCCCAACTCCCTGCCGAAGCGCGCAGCTCTGCGGAGAAGCCGTCGGAAGACATAACCCCGGCCCTCATTGGAAGGCAGGATACCGTCGGCAAGCATGAAAGTAATGGCACGGGCATGATCAGCAATGACCCGACAGGGGACGGGCTTCTCTTCGTAACTGCAGGAACTGAGTGCGAGGGTGGCTTCGATGATGGGGAAAATACCGTCTGTATCGAAAACAGTTTCCTTGTCCTGCAAAATTGCCGCAATCCGTTCCAAACCCATGCCTGTGTCAATGCCTCTGTTTTTCAAAGGCGGGCGGCTGCCGTCGGCCTGTTGATCAAACTGAGGGAACACGAGATTCCAGAACTCCAGGAAGCGTTCATTGGGATCATTTTCCAGGGTGGCCGCCGGATCAATGTCAACGCCACGATCATAGAGCAGTTCGGAACAGGGACCGCAGGCACCTGTATCACCGGCTGGTCCCCAGAAATTATCGGCCGCACCGAGACGTACAATGCGGGAGGGACAAATACCTATTTCTTTTTCCCAGATCTCCGCAGCTTCATCGTCTTCGTGAAATACGGAAATAATCACTTTCTCTTCAGGAAATTCAAGGACTTCCCGGGTATATTCCCAGGCCCAGGCAATGGCCTCCCGCTTGAAATAGTCGCCGAAAGAGAAGTTGCCCAGCATTTCAAAAAAAGTCAGATGTCTGGAGGTCTTCCCCACTTCGTCCAGATCATTGGCTTTACCGCCGGCACGCAGACATTTCTGCGAAGTTGTGGCGCGGCGATAGGGCACAGCCACTTCACCTGTATAAAAATGCTTGAACTGAACCATGCCTGCGCTGGTAAAAAGAAGGGTCGGATCATTGTTGGGAACAATCCGGTCACTTTTCTCTATAACATGGTTACGCTGATGGAAAAAGTCCAGATAACTTGCACGAATCTCATTGCTTTTCATAATGGTTCTCCGGGGAATCAGGGTGGGAATCCCTGTAATGGTAACAAAAGCAGCTGTCCCGGTGCATCCTGTCTACACAAAAGCAGGTCAATGGCCTGCAATATTTGTCAGTGCATAAGAAGGAAGCGAACCCAGACGGTTGTAGGGATAATAAATGCAGCGGACTTTACCGACGATATCATCCAGTACTCCCAGATAAGAAAGGCGTGTTTCCTCATCGTAATCGCCGGCAAAATGAGCATAACCCCGGCTGCTGTCTTCACTCATGTTTCTATTGTCGCCCAGGTAGAAAAAACAACCCGGGGGAATCAGAACGGGTTCATCAATATAGTATTGCATGGACTCTCTTACATAAGGCTCAGAGGCATATTTACCATTGATGAACAAGGCTCCATCAATGATGCTGAGAGAATCGCCTGGAAGACCGACAATACGTTTGACCAGAAATTCTTCATCCTTTTCAAGAACAATCACATCACCCCGTTTATATTCCGGTTCATTGAGAGTCACAATCATATCACCGGGGAAAAGTGTGGGCTCCATGGACGCGGAAGGCACCATGAAAAAGCGCATGTTACGGCCCACAAAAAAAAAGAGAAGTATCGCGAGCACGATAAAAAGCACCCAGAGCCCGATCTGTTTGCTGTACAAAAGCTTTCTGATGAGGCTCTGTCCGGGCTGATCCTTGCCGGTAAAAGCGGGGTTTCCCGGATTTTGTGAGGGTTCAGGATTCAATAAAAATTCCGTTTCCAGGACCGCTGCTTCGGGTCTGTATCATGGTGTCCAAAGCTTCGGACAAACTCTCAACACTGTCTTCGGCCGTTGCCATGAGCGCCGCACAGCAGAGGCCCGTAGTCACAGCGGTATTTCCCAGCATAATTTTGGAGTGTCCAGTAAGTACCAGGATCCGACCGGCAATTTTCTTCAATCCTTCAATGGAGTCAGCCGTGAAAATTCCCAGGAAGGAGCTCTCGTTCCAGCGTCCCACCACATCGAAAGGGCGTACGCCGTAGGAAATGGTTTTTCCGACCATTCGGATAACATTATCGCGCGTCTCCGATCCATGAAGCTCAAGCACCTGTTCAAGATCAGTCATATGAAACTGAATAACACCAAAGATATACCCATGCTCACGGTAATCATTCAGATCTGTTTCCAGTTCTCTTGCCAGATAGCTGCGGTTCGGTAATTGGGTAACGGAACATTGCTGTCCGGCTTCCTGTGATTTTTTACTGCTCTTTTTATCTTGAATCCTGGGAGCATCTTCACTGAAGAGCTCTATGCCGCCTACAATGGAGTTGGCCTGATTCAGAAAGGGTGCTGTGCGCACGTAAACCGGAATCCGGTGACCTTCTTTATGGTGAAGGTAAACACGGGCCTGATTTGCCTTGCCATTGTTGATGCTGTCCGACATGGGACAGGGTCCCGTGCACAGTTTCACACCAGTTTCTGTAACATGAATCAAAATATTATCCGCACAGGATTTCCCGATCACCTCTTCCGCCGTATAGCCGGCAATACGTTCCGCCGCTTTGTTCCAGTACATGATCACCCGCTGTCTGTCAACAATATACACCCCGTCATTCATTGCTTCATAAAAATCTTTTTGATCTTGTGTAAGCATCTGTGCCCTTTCGGTCTCTACTACTGCACGGCCAGTTGAACCATTTCGAGCCTCCTGACAGCCCGATGAAATCGTCAGCAGCCGTTATCTTGCTCATGATAGAAAGAACAAATCAGTGATCCGCTTTCTGTCTGTCATTATACATTTTATTTGCGCGGAGAAGATCCGCTTCCGTATCAACACTGAAGCCCCGAAAACTGTGATCTCCCTCTGATACGATATCCACCTGAATATGATAGCCGTGTTCCAGCCAGCGAAGCTGTTCCAGAGACTCTGTCTTTTCCAGTCCTGTCGCTTTCAGAGCAGTCAGTTGCAGCAGTACCTCTTTCCTGTAGGCATACAGCCCTATATGTTCATAAACTGTCTGTCCCGTCTTTTCCCGCGGATAAGGGATGAGTGATCTTGAAAAATACAGGGCACGACCCTTCAGGTCTGTGACGGCTTTCACCACAGCCGGATCTGTCAATCCTTCTTCATCAACAATGGGCTTCATCAGGGTGGCAACCTGCGCCTGGGGATGATCCAGCAGAGGCTTCACCGTCTGATCGATCATGGCGGGATCAATGAAGGGCTGATCTCCCTGAATATTGACCACAATGTCCACCTCAAGTGTTTCGGCCGCCTCGGCTATCCGATCCGTGCCGCAGGTATGATCGCTGCGGGTCATCAGGGCCTTTCCGCCAAAATCGCTAACAACTTCTCTTATCCGCTCATCATCGGTGGCCACCCACAGATCATGCAGCAATGTGGCCTGGCGGCACTGTTCATAAACATGCCGGATCATGGGCTTACCGCAAATCAATGCCAGCGGCTTACCCGGAAGTCGGCTGGATCCGAAGCGTGCAGGGATTATGCCTGCAACCAAGGGTTTTTGCATGGTTGTTTCTTCCAATCCATGATCGTCAAGGCGATCCTGAAGTCTTTACTCTTGAATTGCATCACTGATGCGAGGATGCCTATACTATCATGCAGAGCCTGTTGTATAAAAACAATCTGATATAAATCAAATCGATAACACCCGGCTGGTTCCTGTTTACAGTCCTGCTTTTTGCTTGCAAAGTGCACTGGAACAAAATATCAGGATCCGGACAAAGTTTGCGCCGCAATGTGGATATTTATTAGAGTCCGACTGCAGCGCTGCTTGCGTGCTTATGGGTCATCATTAAAATCGCTGCAAAGGAGTCTCTGGAATGCTTTTAGACTTTGAGGCGCTGCTTCGGCTAGCCGTGGAACACAATGCGTCTGATATTCATCTCAAAGTGGGCAGTTCGCCCATGCTCCGGGTGGATGGCCGTCTGGAGCGGGTTGCGGATTGTGACGCCCTGCGGGGCAGCGATATCTTCGCAATCATAGAACGGATTGCCAGCGAGGCTTTTCGAAAACGTTTTCAGGAGACCATGGAGCTGGATACTTCCTATATGCTCAAGGATGTGGCGCGTTTCCGTGTGAATGCCTGTATTGATGATGGCAAACCCCGTGTGGTCATGCGTACAGTACCCTTGCACATCAAAAGTCTGGAAGAGCTCGGGCTGCCCCCCATTCTGACGCGCTTATGCACTCTCAGAAATGGACTGATTCTTTTTACCGGCCCCACAGGCAGCGGAAAATCCACCTCCCTGGCAGCCATGGTGGACCGAATCAATTCCACCAGAACCGATCATATTGTAACCATTGAAGATCCTCTGGAATTTGTACATGTCAACAAGGCCGGCATTATCACCCAGCGTGAGGTGGGGATCGACACTCTTTCCTTCGCCAATGCACTGCGCGCTGCGCTGCGACAGGATCCGGATGTCATTCTTGTCGGTGAAATGCGCGATGGAGAAACGGTTCAGACAGCCCTGTCAGCCGCTGAAACGGGACACCTGGTCTTATCCACCTTGCACACCGTGGATGCCGTGGAGAGTCTGCATCGCATTCTGGAATTTTTTGAAGAACATCAGCAGATACAAATCCGCAACCAGCTGGCCAGTGTCTTGCGCTGCATATGCTCCCAACGGATCATGCCCCGTATCGATGGAATCGGACGGACTGTCGCCACGGAAGTCCTCATAGGAAACCGAACCGTCCGGGAATTCATCCAACAGCATCGGCCTTTTAAAGAAATCGTCAAGCTGATTGAAGACGGGGCCAGCCAGTATGGCATGCAAACCTTTGACCAGTCCATCTATTCTTTGTGGAAATCCAAGATCATCTCCAAAGATACGGCTTTGCAGTTTGCCACCAGCCCCAAAGACCTCCAACTGAGAATGCAGGGACTCTTTTCCTGAATTGTCGCTTGAATTGATCCCTGAAAATCAAATCAGCGAGCAGAAAGGCCTGCACTCTGCAGTGGTCGGGCGCCAGTGCCTTTCACTGGCGAAAGTGTTGTGCAGAGATACAGAAGGGCCAGGAGTCAAGCTGGTTCACTGACCCTCCTTCCAGGCCCGCCCTCACACCGTTTTTTTACAATACGGCACCCCTCTGAACAAGGAAGCTTTCCAGCTCTTTTCAAGTCAAATAGCGTGATCATATGAAAAAAAAGGGAAGAGTATGTTATTCTACTCTTTTCCCCTCTTATTTCAAGAAAGGATTGTTATGGATGGTTTGACAGAGCACGATATCGCCCGTTTGGCGAGCTCGGCGCAATTGTATCTTGATGACAACACCCGTGCACAGTTTACCCGGGAAATCAACAAGATTCTTGAATATGTTCAGGTATTGGAAAAAGTGGATACCGAAGGAGTGGCACCGACAAGACATGCCACTGATCGCTTAAACGTTTTCCGTGAAGATATTCCCCAGACACCGTTGCCTGTTGAAGAAGTATTCAAGAATTCTCCTCTGGATGATGGTTCCTTCTTTCTGGTACCGCGGATTATTGACGGAGAGGAAAACTCATGAGCGCTCTCTGGTATCAGAAAACGGCCAAAGAAATCCGCGATGCCGTTCATACAGGCGAAGCAACAGCCCTGGATATTGTCAATTCATTTATAGCCCATAGAGAGGCCACGGACGGGACAATCGGAGCCTTTACACAATGCTGGGATGATGAAGCCCGAGAAACGGCCCGTTCCATAGATGAAAAACGTCAACAAGGTCAACCTCTGGGTCCTCTGGCCGGTGTTCCTGTAAGCTTGAAAGAATCCTTCTGCACACGTCTGGGAAAGACCACCGGCGCCTCGCGTATTCTCGAAAATTTCCAATGCCCTTATGATGGCACAGCTGTCACCCGTCTGGCTCAGGCCGATGCTGTTTTTCTCGGAAAAGTCAATATGGACGAACTGGCCATGGGCTCTTCTACCGAAAGCAGCGTGCTGCAACGTACCGTCAACCCCTGGAATCATGACCGGGTGCCGGGCGGGTCAAGTGGTGGCTCTGCGGCATCCGTGGCCATGGGCTGCAGTGCCTTGTCTCTGGGCAGCGATACAGGCAGTTCAATCCGACAGCCTGCGAGTTTTTCCGGATGTGTCGGGGTAAAACCCACCTATGGTCGCATTTCCCGTTTCGGGATCATCGGTCTGGCTCCCTCTCTGGATCATGCCGGCCCTCTCACGCGGACTGTGGAAGATGCCGCTTTGGCTCTCAATGTTCTTTGCGGCGAAGATCCGGCTGACAGTACAAGTTCCGATAAGCCTGTACCTGATTTTCTGCAGGGACTGTCACAGGATATCAAAGGCTTGAAAATAGGGGTAGCCGAAGAATATATGACCGATGAAGTGGACGAAGAAGTACGCGGAAAAATTACAGAGGCTCTGGACTGTCTCAGTAGTCTGGGTGCTGAACTGGTGAAGATCTCCTTGCCCGGCACGGCCTATGACGCTGCGGCATATACCGTTATCAGCACAGCGGAAATCAGTGCAACGCTGGCCCGTCTCGATGGGGTACGCTATGGCATGCGGGATCCTGAGGCCAGGACTGTGCAGGATATGTATGTCATGAGTAAAAGTGCTGGTTTCGGTCCCGAGGTGCAGCGTCGCATTTTACTGGGTACCCACTTTCTCTCCGGTAAAAACATACAGAACTGTTTTGTGAAAGCCCAGCAGGCCCGCAGCCTCATCATCCGCGAATTTGAAGAAGTCTTTACACAATGCGATGTCATTGCCGGACCAACCACGCCCAGTGTCGCATTCCCCTTCGGGAGTAAATCAGATAATCCCGTGGAGATGTATCGCTGCGACCGTTTTACGCTTGGAGCGAATCTGGCGACTCACCCCGCTCTCTCTGTACCCTGTGGAATGACAGAGGCCGGTCTCCCCGTGGGCCTGCAGTTGCAGGCCAGGCGTTATGACGAAGAAACACTGCTCCGTGTGGCTTTTCATTACGAGCAGAACCGAGGCTTTGACCTGGGTTTTCCACCCATTTCCTGAGGAAAAACAAGTATGCAATACGAAGCTGTCATCGGCATGGAAGTCCATGTTGAAATAAACTGCAAATCAAAAGTCTTTTGTGGTTGTCCCACAGTATTTGACGCTCCGCCAAACAGCCAGACTTGTCCCCTTTGTCTGGGAATGCCCGGCGGATTGCCCGTTCTCAACCGATCCATGGTCGATAAATCCATGGCTGTAGGTTTGGCTCTCAATTGTCGAATAGCCCGGGAAACACGGATGGACAGAAAAAACTATTTCTATCCGGATCTGGCCAAGAACTATCAGATCAGTCAGGACGACCAGCCTTTATGTTACGACGGTTATCTCGATGTGGATGTTGATGGTGAGATGAAGCGCATCGGTATTACCCGGGCCCATATGGAAGAGGATACAGCCCGAAACAGCCATACCGTGGGTGGTGGCCAAAGCGGTGTTGATTTCAACCGTTCCGGAGTCGCCCTGTTGGAAATTGTCACAGAACCCGATATCCGCAGTGCTCAGGAAGCCTTTGCCTATCTGACGGCTCTTAAACAACTGCTTCAATATCTGGATGTGAGCGACTGCAATATGGAAGAGGGCTCTCTCCGTGCAGAGGCCAACATCAGTGTTCGCCCTGTGGGTTCAGACAAGTTCGGCACAAAGACAGAAGTGAAGAACGTCGCCTCTTTCTCGGGTGTTCAGAAAGCCATAGAATTTGAAATCGCCCGCCAGATAAAAGTCCTGAACGATGGAGGCACGGTCTTACAGGAAACCAGGGGCTGGGATGCGGATAAAGGTGTCACCCTTTCGCAGCGACTCAAAGAATCGGCCCAGGAATACCGTTATTTTCCGGAACCGGACGTCCCCCCCATTGTGGTGGATGACGCCTGGATTGATGCCATTCAAAAGAGTCTTCCGGAACTCCCTACAGCACGTAAAGAACGCTTTCAGAAGGAGTATGAGCTGAGTGCCTATGATGCCCATGTCATGACCCTCAGCCGTGCCATGGCCGATTATTATGAAGCCATTGTGAAGGCCGGTGCTGACCCGAAAAAAGCAGCCAACTGGCTCATGGTGGAACTGCTGGCTCTCCTGGCCGATGCCAAAGTTGAAATATCAGACAGTCCGGTCAGCCCTGAAAACCTCGCTGCATTGATCGGGCTCATCGATACCAATGTGATCAACGGAAAAATCGCCAAGGAAGTACTGGTAGAGATGTTCAAGACCGGTGCCGCCCCTGCAGCGATTGTTGAAGAAAAAGGACTGGGCCAGATCAGCGATACCAGTGCTCTTGAAGAGGCTGTCCAGGCTGTGATCGAAGCCAATCCGCAACAGGTGGCCGATTACCGTGCAGGCAAGGACAAAATCTTCGGTTATTTTGTCGGACAGGTCATGAAAGCCACCCGCGGCAAAGGAAATCCGCAGTTGGTCAATGAAATTCTCCGACGTGAACTTGACTCTTGACGCATCTGTCAATAGAATACATGATCATACCCATGAAAAAATCAGAAGATAAACAACTGAAAATCAAAGTACAGCAACTTGCCGAGGGACTTTTGTCCAAGAAAGCACTGGATATCAAGGCCCATCTCGTTTCCGGGGCAACTGTGATTGCTGATGCTTTTATTCTTTGTACAGCCTCCAGCGCCATCCACCTGAAAGCGGTTGCAAATGGTGCCCGGGAATGGATGCGAGATGCCGGTTATGAAATCCTTCGTGTGGAAGGGGACCACCAGCATGGCTGGCTGATTCTGGACTATGGCGATGTCATTGTACATGTGTTCAGAGCGGAGGCGCGCGCCTTCTACGATCTGGACCGGCTGTGGGCGGATACTCCGGAAATCCCCCTGGACCTGGAAAACAACTGATAAGGAGAGGCTGTCATATGGACCGTCATTTTACCCCGGACATTCAGCAGCTCTACCATTTCAAGCTGCAACGTATACTGGGTGAAGGCGGCACAGGCCGGGTATATCTGGGCGTCGACATCAGAAAAGGGACGCCTGTTGCGGTAAAACTCTTCCGGGAAAACTTCTTCCGCAATCGTCTTCATGTTCGCGATCTTGCCAAGAGTGTTACAAAATTCAAACGCTTCAAACACAGCAATGTTGTCCAGATTTATGATTTTTATGACGGTGAGGAAGGCCGTTGCATGGTCATGGAATACGTGGACGGACCGAGTTTGAAATGGTATATTCTGAACCGTCCCTACAACCTGGCTGAGCGATTGAATGTGGCAATTCAGATTTGCAACGGCATGCAGTATCTTCATGACAAGGGATGCATCCACCACGATTTCAAACCGGCCAACGTGCTCTTCACCCGTACAGGTGTCGTCAAAATTGCTGACTTCTCCCTCTATGGCAGCAGTTTTCTTTTGGAGCTCATCGACAAGAATGTGGGCGAACAGATCACGCCCATGTTCGTCGCTCCGGAATTCATACGCAAAGAAAAGGTGACGGCCCAGAGTGATATCTATTCCATGGGCATTTCCTTTTATATGCTCTTTACCGGCAAGGTTCCCTATCCTGTGGATAATATCCGCAAACTCTATCATTGCCATCTGGCTGTCATGCCCGATCATCCTTCACTTGTTTCGCCGGAATGCCCCAATGCCATTGGTGATATCATCATGAAAATGCTTGCAAAACGGCCGGAAGCACGTTTTGCGGATTGTGATGAATTGGCTGTTGCTCTGGCGCAATCGCAGCGCAGCCGCATTTAAGTCCATTTTTTCACCTGTTTTCACAAGTTTGCGTCAAGTACCCTATTGCCTTTTCAGCGGCATTTGATTACAATGCAAAGGTACAGGACACAGACAGATGACTGCGGGTGCCTGTTCCGGTCTCGTATTTTTACTCACTGACTACAGAAAGGCTGTCATGAAAAGAAAAGTTCGTATTGGAATCATAGGTTGCGGCGCCATCGCTCAGGAACTGCATGTTCCCGAATATCTTCAAAGCGGGGAAGCGGAAATCATTGCACTCAGTGATTCCAAACATTCCAAAGCCAAAGAACTGGCCAAACGCTATGACCTCTCCGCCAAAACCTATGCAGATTATAAAGACATGCTCAAAAAAGAAGATCTTGATGCCGTGTCGGTTTGTCTGCCCAACTTTCTGCATTGTGCAGCCACCTGCGACGCCCTCAAAGCGGGCTGCCATGTGCTGGTTGAAAAACCCATGGCCGCCAGCATGGCTGAAGCACGCAAAATGATTGCCACAGCGGATAAGCATGGCAAACTTCTGGCTGTCAATCAGAGCCAGCGCCTTTATCCTGTCCATCAGAAAGCCAAAGAAGTGCTGGACAGCGGTATTCTCGGAAAGATACTCCATGTAACAGCCATGTTCGGTCATGCCGGCCCTGAACACTGGAGTCCAACGGGCAAATGGTTTTTCAACAAAAAACAGGCTCGCTTCGGTGCCATGGCTGATCTGGGCGTACATAAAGCTGATCTCATCCGCTTTCTCACTGGAAAAGAAGTGGCTGAAGTCAATGCTTTTTACGAGTGTCTTGAGAAAAAGCGCTCCTCTGTGGAAGATAACTTCGTATCCACACTGAAGTTCACTGATGGGACTATCGGCACGCTGGCCGCTTCCTGGACCGTGAAAGGAATGGATGCCAACTACACCATCCTTCATTGCGCCAATGGTTCTCTGCGCATCTGTCTCATCCCCGGTCGTCCCCTCGTAGCCAATCTGATCAACCCTGAATGTGAAATTGTTTTTGACACGCCCGAAGCCCCTTCCAATGATGCTCTTGGCTGGGGACTGGATACAGGCGGACATTTCTGTCGTGCCATCAAAGGGCTGGAACCCCTCTTCTGCTCCGGTGTGGAAGGGATGAAATCGCTGGAAATTATTCTTGCCGCTGAAGAGGCCGCCAAAACGCGCCGGACAGTCAAACTGTCACGCAAGTGAAAGCGGAATCCATGAATCAAACAGTAACAGTACCTTTGCGTGAACGCAGCTATCCCATTCATATAGGGCAGCAGTTGTTTCACCTGGTTCCCGAGGCACTGCAACAGGCTTCCATCCGAGGCACCATCGGTGTCATTACAGATACGAATGTGGCTGAATTGTATCTCCCCCGGCTTTTAACCAGTCTTGAAGGTGCCGGGTTTACCTGTGTGAGCCATATATTGCCCGCCGGTGAAGAGAGCAAGCGACTCGCCCGGATAGAAGAGATCTGCGGCTGTTTTCTGGAAGGACGGCTGGACCGTGCCAGCGCCATCGTGGCTCTCGGTGGTGGCGTGGTGGGCGATATTGCGGGCTTTGCAGCCGCCTGTTTCATGCGCGGCATTCCTTTTATTCAGGTGCCCACCACCATTGTCGCTCAGGTGGACTCCAGCGTGGGCGGCAAAACAGCCGTGAACCATCCCGCCGGAAAAAACACCATCGGCTGTTTTCATCAGCCCCGCAGTGTGATCATCGACATGACCGTATTGAACACATTGCCTCCCCGGGAATTAAGGGCCGGATGTGCCGAAATCATCAAGCATGGCGTGATTCTCGATGCCGATCTTTTTGCTTATATGGAAAGAGAGGCTGAGAAAATTCTTGCTTGTGATTTGAAAGCACTGGAATACCCTGTCGCCCGTTCATGCGAAATCAAAAGTGCAATTGTGGCGGAAGATGAACAGGAACACGGGATCAGAGCTCTTCTCAATTTCGGCCATACCTTCGGTCATGCCATAGAAACAGTAAGCCGCTATGCTCTCTTTCTCCATGGCGAGGCTGTGGCTCTGGGCATGTGCGCCGCTGCGGAGCTGGGGTATCTCCTGGGTATAAGCGATGAAGCCTTCGCCAGGCGCCTCCGCAACTGCTGCACCGCTTACGGGCTGCCCGTAGTCTGGCCGGATCTGCCAGTTGCCGAGGCTCTCCAGGCCATGAAGAAAGACAAAAAAGCACGGGCTGGAACCTTGAAATTTATTGTACCCCGGGATTTCGGACAGGTGGATCAGCGCACGGATATCACCGAAGATATGGCCGGTCGTGCTCTGGAGGCATTGCTGCGCCCCAACAAATAAACCAGTCCAGGAAAGTGTAATATGTTATTTGGTGGAGAGACAGCTGAAAGTTATTATGAAGAAGGGTTGACTGCTTCCATTAAGGGAGATCATGAACAGGCACTGGACTATTTCAGAACAGCGTTGAAACTTGATCCCGCATTGGCCTCAGCCCATCATCAGATCGGGAAATGCATGATCCGACTGGGGCGTTTTGAGGAAGCCAAAGAGGCACTCATTCCGGCTCTGAAACTGCTCGGACACCGTCCCTCCATACTGGCCGATCTGGCACAGGCTAATTTTCTTCAGGGTGACACCTGGGTGGCCCGCACCATCTATTCTGAAATCCTGCAGTTGGACGGCAATGATACACGGGGCGTTCTCGGCCTGGCTTTATGCGCATTCGCCGACGAACAATGGGTCACGACCATGAATCTCATACAGCATGCCATGACCTTGGGACGTCTGCATTTTGATGCCCACTTCCTGATTGCCCGTGCAGCTGATAAATCCGGTGCTGATGAAACAGCCGCTTTTCACTATCGTCAGGCACTGGAACAGATGGATCACAGTCTGGATATCACGGAAGAACAGGTCTCGGGCTACTATCTGCGCGGGATGGTTCATGCAGCCATGGGAAGCCTCAATGATGCGCTCAGGGATATGGAGCGGGCATTGCAATTCGCTGTGGCTGACAAATATTATTTCGCCTACAGCCATTGCTTTACTCTGATCGATATTCTTGTTCAAAAAGGCTGGGTCTTGCAGGCTCTCAATCGTTATACCGAAGCAAAAGAAACGGGGACACAAATTCTGGCTCTGGACCCGGAAAACGAAACAGGCAAGATACTCGTCGCCCTCCCCTGATCCACATGGAAAGGAGATTTCGTGAGTGCTGTAAATATTCAATTGGTTCGCGAATATTTTGAACTGAACCTTTTTTATATCTTACCGCATTGGGGAGTTGAAGCAGCCCAGACAAAAGATCAGGATACTGTCCCTTCCCTCCTTTTTGTTGAACAGGCCGAGGCTCCCACACTCCCGCCACCGGGCTTTTTATTGGGCTCAGGCGACATCAAAAATATTCATCGTGCAGCCGTGGAAGTACGGGCCTGGCATGGCGGACGTCTTTATTCTTCAGCCATGGGTGCCGACTCCCTCTTTTCACGGGTTGCATCACAACAGACCCACCGTCTGGCAAGCAACATCTTCCATTCGGATTCCTATAAAATTCTGCTCGTTGTTGCCGAACTGCCCTCCTCGGCCTCCGCTCGCATCCAATCACTGGAAACACTGCAATCTTTCGGGATCCATCATGTGATTGAATTCCGCACGATCCTGGGAGATCTGCTCAAACAGATCTCCATTCATGGCAATTACGGCCCCTCAAAAACACTTCAAAGCTTGAAGCTGCTGAAGCGCTATAATTTCATCCGCCCTCAGGATCTGGAGCAGTTGGAACTCCCCTTTGATTCCTGAAAGAGACACAGTACTCCTGTGCAACAAATACGATGATAAGAAAAACGGGATTAATGATAGGTGGGAATGTAGCCGTCCGATACGGTCATGAGTGCGTTTTGAGCCTCATTATTCCTTTTGGGACCGATCATGACGGATAAGGCATAATCCAGATCATCAAGATCGGCCTGTCCTTCAGCATGTTGGAATCCTTCAAGAAGCACTTCTCTTTCGATAGGCTCGATAAGTCCCATCTGCTCCAACTTGATAAGCGTTTCCAGAACGTCCGGATTGATTTTGAGAGACTCAAAATAGTTCAGGTGACGGCGCGACGGAAAAGCAGGATCATAAGACTGCTGATCCTTGATTCTGCCGGATACGTATTCAAAAGCGATTTCAATATCGCTGCCGTTATAGCCCGCTTCCTCCAATTCCAGGCGAAGCCCGTCACCGAGAGATAACGAGCCATTGGAAGCGGCCATACGCAACAATATCATATACACAAGATTTTGCACTGCGGTTTTCATAGAATACTCCGGAAGGATGCCCCTGCTCTCAACGCCCTATTGTACGCTTATAAGGGACCGGGAATCAAAAAGAGGCTGCAGGAAATCTCTGGAATGACTGTACTTTGCAAAATTCTCTTCTTTTCTTCACCACAATGGGCACAATGGGACACAATGGAACCACCGAGAAATGGGATGATTTTTTAACCAGGTCGTCACGAAGGGCACAGCACAGTAAAGCCGCAACCAAATGATCTTTTTTACCANNGTGAATCTCAACGTCTTTCAGGGTTTCCCAAGGCATTATTTGTTCTTGATTATCTGAAGACACCTTGCCGAGTCGAGAAGCTCATACTATCTTGAAAGCACATGTCCTGCAGAGTCAACAACACAAACTTCTTAAAAAAAATAATGGAAATTGACAGGCAGTACCACGGAAAAACAACTGTGAGGCAAAAAAAATGCCTTTTGTCTTGAAAGGGCCATTTTGTCCATAGGCCTGTTTCAAAACCAAGAGCCCCCCTTGACAACTGATCATCTCAAAACATACCCCACAGGGCATACATGCTATAATCTTTTTCATTTGTTTCCTATTCCAATACAGATATTATATCCATGACTGCATATACGCTTCCCCATTTTGATACGCCTCTTATTCATGCACGCTTTATAGAACGGCCCAACCGTTTTCTCTTGCGCTGCGCCGATGATTCAGGCCGGGAATATCTGGCTTTTTTACCCAATCCGGGGCGCCTGACAGAACTGATGCTCCCCGATGTTCCCGTCTATCTGATCAAACGGCCCCCTTCCGCTACGGAACGGGCCACAGACTATACAGCCATCGCTGTTGATCGTGATGGTTCTCCGGTCATGCTCCACACTCATCTCTGCAACGATATGGCGGAAATCCTGCTGCGGAAAAAGAAAGTGCCGGGTCTGGAAAAAGCGGAGGTGATCCGCCGGGAAGTGAAGTATGGCCGGAGTCGCTTTGACTTTCTATTGGAAGACAAAAAAGGCGAAATTTATCTGGAGGTGAAATCCTGTACTCTCTTCGGAAACGGCATCGCCATGTTTCCCGATGCGGTGACTGAGCGTGGAACCCGTCACCTTCTGGAGCTGGCTCATCTTGCTGATGAAGGTGACTTCCGTTGCAGTGTCCTCTTTGTGGTGCAAACGGATACAGTGCGCTATTTCATGCCGGACTATCATACAGATCCTGTTTTTTCAGAGACGATGCTTAAAACCAGAGAGAGCCTCGACTATATTCCACTGCCTGTTTCCTGGAACAGAGACCTGTCTTTTCTTCCCGGTAAAGCTCCTTTGGAAATCCCCTGGGACTATGTCGAAAAAGAAAATCAGGACAGGGGCGCCTATCTGCTCGTTCTGGAATTGAAAAAAGACTGTCGAATCACCATCGGCGCTCTGGGGGAAATCTCCTTTAAAGCAGGGTATTACCTCTATGCGGGCAGCGCTCTGGGAAAACTCTCGGCCCGTGTCGCCCGGCATAAAAGACCACTGAAGCGTTTTCACTGGCATATTGATTATCTGCGACAGAAAGCGAAAGTCGTGGATGCTTTTCCCATTCGTTCTTCAGAAGATATTGAATGCCTCCTGGCCCAAGACCTGCGCAAACTTTACGAGCAGCCCGTCCTTGCTTTCGGAAGTTCTGATTGCAGCTGTCCCACCCACCTGTTCCGGTCAGACCGCTATCCTGTTCATGAAACAGCCTTTCACGCTCTCGTACAACGCTGGCGAATGCGTCCGCCGAAGTAAAATTCCGGCCTGTAGAATCCTTTTATTTGTTCAGGTATAATCAGGCTTTGGATGCAGTTTCAGGGACTTTTCATGACAGAACCAGCAGACAACAAAGAACTTCGACGCCCTCAGGTCATCGCTCATCGCGGAGCGAGCGCCTACGCGCCTGAAAATACCAGAGCTGCTTTTCTGAAAGCCATTGAGATGGGCGCCGATTGGTTTGAACTGGATATACAGATGACCCGCGACGGTGCCATGGCTGTTTTTCACGACAGGGATGTGAGCCGTTTTGCCGTGAAGCATATTCCTGTTTATGAGTTGACCATGGGCGATATGCGCACTCTGGATGTGGGTTCCTGGTTCTCCGAAGAATATGCCGATGAACGGGTAATCACTCTGGAGGAAGCGCTTGAACTGGCCGCTGGTCGGATCGGCGTTTATATTGAATTGAAAAGCGCTGTTGACGAAACACCGCGCATCCCTGATATGTTGGAGATCATTTATAAATCACCGACGCTCACACGCTGGGACTGGCGTTATCTCATGGATGCGGGCCACAGGATCAGTGCTGACAGTGTTGTGCAGGCGCAGCGGGCCATTCAACTGGTCCAGCAATACAGGGATCGCTGCAATGTAGTTGTCCAGGCCTTTTCTCCCATCATGGCGGCTGTTTTCAGATACGAAGCGCCGGATATTCCGTTTGAATTTTTAGGCATGGACTTGCCGGAACCTCCCCATATCTGGCGCGATTATGTTCTCTACGGCGAAAAGATCGGTATCAACGGTTTCAATGTATTTCACGGGTCTTTGACTGAAGAACGTTTCCACTATTTCCGGAGTCGTGACAAAAACTGCGCCGTATGGGTCGTGGATGAGGCCGAGGATATCCGGCATTTTGCACGCCTGGGTGTGCAGGGTATCATTTCGAACAAACCGGATCTATGTATGGCTGAGCTGAAGGCTTTATCAGAATAAGCGAGGAGACGAAGTTCCTCTTCCGGAGAGAGGAGCCTCTGCTTTTCACAGAGAAAGGGCTTTATTGTGGAACCAGGCTTTGCAATGACAGACTGGCTCATCCTTTTTTCCTATATGGCACTGATGCTCCTCATAGGTGTTACAGTCTCCCGCAAACAGTCTGACAGCCAGTATTTTTTTCTCGGAGGCCGTTCCATGCCCGCCTGGGCTGTGGCCCTTTCCGTTGTCGCCACGGCCTTGAGTGCCGCCACATTCATAGGCGTTCCGCAAATGGCCTTTGATGGTGACTTCACCTATATCATCACCAATCTGGGCGCCATCGTCGCCGCTTTCATCATCGCATTTTACTTTGTCACGCCCCTGTACACAGCCGGCACCGTCACCATTTACGGTTATCTTGGAAAACGATATGGAGAAGGGGCTCGTACGGCCGCCGGTGCCATGTTCCTCCTCGGCCGTCTGCTTTCTTCCGGCGCACGTCTTTTTATGGCCGGCATCGGTTTTTCTTTGATGCTCTACGGAGAAATCAGCCGGCTGGAACTGATTTTCGCCATCCTCCTCCTTGGAATCGTGGGAACTCTTTATACCGTATCCGGTGGTATCCGTGCTGTGATCTGGACCGATGTCATGCAGATTACCATCATGGTCATTGCCGCATTGGCGGCCACCTGGTATCTCTTCACCATGATTCCTCTCAGTGGCGGCGACATGATGAGAGAGCTCACCAACTCAGAGGGGATAAACAAACTGAAGGTCCTGGACTTTTCCAGGAACCTGTCCAATCCTTTCACCTTCTGGTCGGGGCTTTTCGCCATGACCATTGTCAGCCTCTCAACCCACGGCGTGGACCAGGACATGCTTCAACGGGTCATGACAGCCCGCTCCCCCTGGCATGGAGGATTCGCGATTATCGCCTCCATGCTTACAGCCATCCCCATTATTCTGTTATTTCTGCTTATCGGTGCGCTTCTCCATCTTTTCTATATGCGCCCTGATCTCATGGGCGCAGCCTTGCCGGCTGATGTGATTGAGGATTCCCGGCGACTTTTCCCGCAGTTTGTGCTGAACCATTTGCCGACCGGTCTCAAAGGCCTGACCATGGCCGGACTGATTGCAGCGGCCATGAGTACCTTCGATTCAGCCATCAATGCCATGGCGAGCAGCCTCATTGCGGATCTGTATGTTCCCCTGCGATCCCGGTGGCGAGGGAAACACAGCGAAGAGAAGGACGCCATGCCTGATCTCAGCAGCTCACGTTTTGCCGTAGGACTCATGGGCTTTCTGCTCACACTCTTCGCCATTATCGCCATTTATCTGCAGGAGCAGGGCGGTGAGTCCCTCATCAATTTCGCTTTGGGTGTCATGGCTTTTGCACAGGCACCTTTACTCGGTGTTTTCTGCACAGCACTCTTCACCCGGAGAGGCAATGCCGCTTCTGTATACACGGCTTTTCTCTCCGGTATCGTGCTGGTCCTTCTGCTGCAGCCTTATATGCTTCCCCGCTGGTTCGGTTTCACTCTGGCGTGGACGTGGATCTGGGCCATTGTAAGCCCCATCTGTTTTCTCATCTGTCTTTGTGGCAAAACAAAAACGGAGGAATCCTCATGAACGACTTTCTTTTTTCTGATAAACGGCGTACGCCTCCACCTGCTCAACGCAAAGAACCGCCTCTGGCCCGAAGGATTGCCCCCAGAAGTCTTGATGAGATCCGCGGTCAGGAACATATTCTCGGTCCGGGAAAACTCTTGCGCCGTGCCATCGATGCGGATCGGCTCACCTCCGTGATCTTCTACGGCCCTCCGGGATGTGGCAAAACGGCACTGGCCCGTGTCATCGCCATGCGCACCAAGTCAGTCGTGGAACCGTTGAATGCCGTTCTGGCTGGTATCGCTGATATCCGGAAAGTGGTCAAGTCCGCTCGGGATCGTTTTGAAAAATATCAACAGTCCACGATTCTCTTTCTGGATGAAATCCACCGCTTTACCAAAACCCAGCAGGACGGCCTCTTGCCCCATGTGGAAAACGGGCTCTTCACTCTCATCGGTGCCACAACGGAAAATCCTTATTTTTCCATTGTCTCTCCCCTCCTTTCCCGTTCCCAGATCTTTGAGTTCAAAGCACTGACTCAGGAAGACATCCGGGAACTGCTGCTCCATGCCATCGCTCATCCCAAGCGGGGGTTTTCGGACCTCGAAATTCAGTTGGACGATGATGCTCTGGAGTACATCACGCGCTTTGCGGAAGGCGACGGGCGGCGGGCTGTGAACGCTTTGGAGCTTGCCCTTTTAACGACGAAACCCGTGGGCAACACTATCACGGTGACCCTCGCTATTGCAGCGGAATCCATTCAGAAAAAAATGCTCCATTACGATGGAAGCGGTGATTCTCATTATGATGCCGCCTCAGCCTTTATAAAAAGCATGCGGGGCAGCCATCCCGATGCGGCTTTGTATTGGATGGGGCGCATGATCGAAGCAGGTGAACCGCCCCGCTTTATTGCACGACGTATCTGCATTGCCGCTGCAGAAGAAGTGGGCTGTGCCGATCCTCAGGCTTTGATACTGGCCAATGCCGCTTTCCAGACAGCCGATCTTGTGGGATTCCCGGAGGCAAGAATTATTCTGGCCCAGGCGGCCGTATATGTGGCGGCTGCTCCCAAGAGCAATGCCGTATATCAGGCCGTGGACAAAGCATTGAAGCAGGTGCGAGAAGGCTCGACCATTGAAGTTCCCGCCCATCTGAAAGAGAGTTCATATAAAGGCGCGGAAAAACTGGAACGTGGGAAAGGCTATCTGTATGCCCATGATTATGAGGATGCTTATGTGCCTCAGGATTATGGCATTCCCCGCGGCGCCTTTTATGAGCCTCATGAGCGGGGTCAGGAAAAAGAAATCAAGATGCGCCTGGAAGCCTTGGAGGCCCGGGATAAGGAACAGGCACAGAGTGAGGGGGAAAAATCGGGGGCGGAAGAGCATCCGGATGTTTCGGACTCAGAGACTCAGGAATCTTGAGCCGCGTCCGTCTCACGAAGGATCTTCTGGAGCAGCTCCGGATCGGAAGAAAGGGTTTTATTGAAAAGGTTGAGTCTGTTACTGGTTTCCACGGTGATCAGGTGTTCCATCTTGCAGGCTTCTTCATTGGCCAGATCGGCACTGATTCCTAGAACAGATTCGAAGAAAAATCGAAGCACCTCAAAATTACGGGAGACCAATTCCGTCATCTGTTTGCCTTCAGCCGTCAGCAATAAGAAACGGTTGGGATCTTCAGTGACCCATCCCCTTTTTTTAAGCTGAGCCAGAGCCATGGACGCGGCGCCACGGGACACTTCAAGCATTTCAGCAATATCCGTTGTACGCGCATAGCCCAGCTCCCCACGGAGAGATTCGATGGCCAACAAATAGTGGGCACGGGAATGAGAAAGGTTGCTGTAGGTATATTCGCGCCAACTGGCCCCTTCGGCACTCATATCACGCGCTTTGAATTCCTCTTTTGCCTGAGACTTTTCCTTCAAAATATCCCGAATCTCCATATTTTTACCGTTACTGACAGTGCATTCAGCTGGCTGCGGCCTGTACAGACACAGCGTCATGTTCAGGAACATCAACGGCCATGTTAAGTATTCCTTACAAATATTCAGCAGTGCAAGCAATACACAACACTATTGAAAAGAATATCATATTCATTAACCGAAAGTGTACTTTTTATAAAAGGAGAGAATTGAAAATTCTTCAGAATCATCGGTGATTCACTTTGAGATGAAAAGATCAAGAATCCGCAGCCTTGGAATACACTGTTTCTTCTCACTGTTTTTCTTTCTTTTACTGCATTTTCAGGGCGTACTTTTTGATTATGAGTGCTGAACTTGGTAAAGTATAGGATCTCAGGATAAAACTCTGTCCTTTTCACCAAAAACCAATACTGCATGTATCAGTATCTCTTTATTCTGTAACTGTGTTGCAAAGGAGTGATCTGTGCCAACTTATTCTTATCAATGTAAACGCTGCGCTCAAGTGCAGGATGTATTTCACAGCATGTCCCAATCTCCGAAAATCAAGTGTGAAGCCTGCGGAGGGCCCTGTATCCGTCTTCTGGGCAGTGGCGCAGGAATTATTTTCAAAGGGACCGGCTTTTACGAAACAGATTATAAAAACAAAGGGAAGAAACCCTCAGCGGAACCAGCTGCAAAAGCAAGCTCGGAAAGCAAAGATACGGGAAGCAAAACACCTGCAAGCGCTTCAAGCGATAAAAAGGCTTCCTGAAGATTCTCTCTTCCCTTTTACACGCCTTTATCAGGAGTAGTACCAACGTGAATACACAGGAAATCAAAGCTCTTAATGGTGAGCATATTTTAAATACCTACGGTGAACGGCGTCTTGCACTGGTGCGAGGCGAAGGCGCACGGGTATGGGATGCGGAAGGCCGTGAATATCTCGATTTTTTTGCAGGGATCGCTGTCTGTAATCTTGGCCATTGTCATCCCAAAGTGACTGAGGCGATCTGTGCACAAGCCCGAAAGCTGGTCCATGTCTCCAACCTGTATTATATTGAACCGCAGGTTAAACTGGCACAGCTGCTTTCAAAACACTGCTTTGCAGACAAATGGTTTTTCTGTAATGGCGGCGCTGAAGCGAATGAGGCGGCAATAAAACTGGCCCGGCGCTACTGGACCCGGACGGGAACTCCCAAACCTGAGATCATTGTTGCGAAACAGTCTTTTCACGGCCGGACGCTTGGAGCGCTCACCGCAACAGGACAGCCCAAATACCACGAAGGCTTCAATCCTCTCCTGCCCGGCTTTCACTATGTTCCTTATGACAATCTGGAAGCGCTGGAAGCAGCCATCACTCCGGAAGTGGGTCTGGTCATGCTGGAACCCATTCAAGGGGAAGGCGGTGTCCGTTTACCTTCCAGAGGCTATCTCCCCGCCGTGCGCCAGCTCTGTACGGAGAAAAACATCCTCCTGTCTTTTGATGAGGTGCAAACCGGTCTGGGCCGGACAGGTACGCTCTTCGCTTATGAAGATGAAAATGTCATTCCCGATATGATCACCCTGGCCAAAGGTCTGGGCAATGGTGTGCCCATCGGTGCTCTTGGATGCACCGACGCTATCGCCGACGGATTCGCTCCCGGTGCTCATGCCTGCACTTTCGGCGGCAACCCGCTGAGTGCCGCAGCGGCTCTGGCCACCATGGAAGCTCTTACCGAACCCGGTCTTATCGAAAAGGGAGCGGAAATGGGAGCCTATTTCACCAGAAGTCTTCTGGATCTCGCTCAGGAACGTCCTTGCATTCTTGAGGTACGCGGCCGGGGTCTCATGATCGGTGTGGAATTCGACCGTGAAGTGGCACCTCTCGTCGGAGCCATGCATGACGCTGGCATTCTCTGCGGTCCGGCCGGTCCCCGCGTTCTCCGTTTTCTGCCGCCGCTGATCATAGATACAACAGCTGTGGATTGTGTGGTTGCAACGCTGGAAGCCAGTCTGGAGGCTTTGCAATGGTAACAGATTTTATTTCTCTTGCCGACTTCTCAGGCGAGGAGTTGCTGGCCTTTCTGGATCTGGCCGATGACCTGAAAGTACAAAAGCGCGACGGAATCCCCCACCCCCTTCTTGAAGGTAAAACCCTGGCCCTGATTTTTGAAAAACCCAGTCTGCGGACACGTCTCACTTTTCAGGTGGGCATGTATCAGTTGGGCGGTGCGACGCAGCTCATTGATACCCGCCTGGGCGAAAGAGAATCTGTGGCCGATGTGGCCAGGAATCTGGAGCGTTGGGTCGATGGAATCATGGCGCGCACCTTTGATCATGATCACGTGATTGAACTCGCGGAAGCGGCCTCCATTCCGGTTATCAATGCCCTGACAGATAAATTGCATCCCTGTCAGATTCTCGCCGATGTGCAAACCCTCCGTGAACATAAAGGCCAGGATCTCTCTTCTTTGAAAGTGGCCTTTGTGGGAGATGGAAACAACGTCTTCCATTCCTGGGCCAATTTCATATCCCGTGTGCCTCTCAACCTGACACTGGTCTGCCCGGCCGGCTATGAAGGCGCTCCGGAAATAGTGGAGCGGGCGAAAGCGGATACGAAGGCTGAGTTTCACATCACTCAGGATCCCGAGGAAGGCCTGAAAGATGCTGATGCCGTCTACACCGATGTCTGGGCGAGCATGGGCCAGGAAGAAGAAGCGGCGGAACGGGCAAAAGTCTTCGCTCCCTATCAGGTGAACCGCGCACTTCTGGCACTGGCGAAAAAAGACGCCATTTTCATGCACTGTCTGCCCGCTCAACGGGGCTCGGAAGTCACGGCTGAAGTTATTGACGGTCCGGCCTCGGTTTGTTTTGATCAGGCCGAAAACAGGCTCCACGCACAAAAGGCCGTGCTGGCCACACTTCTCGGCAATGCAAGCCGCTGAACCAGGTATTTTCCCTCTCAACCCTTTGAAAGAAAGGATCCTTTCCAATGAGTTCCATTAAAAAAATTGTTTTGGCATATTCCGGTGGTCTCGACACTTCCATTATTTTGAAATGGTTGAAAGAAACCTATAAAGCCGAAGTCGTTGCCTATATAGGAGATGTGGGTCAGGGTGAAGAAACGGAACCGGCCCGTGTGAAAGCTCTGCAAACCGGCGCTTCTGAAGCCATCGTGAAAGACCTGCGAGAAGAGTTCGTACGGGATTTCGTTTTTCCGACCATGCGCGCCAATGCCGTCTATGAAGGCGTATACCTTCTGGGCACCAGCATTGCCCGGCCCATTATAGCCAAGGCGCAAATTGATGTCCTCCGTGAAACCGGTGCTGATGCCGTCGCTCACGGCGCTACAGGCAAAGGAAATGATCAGGTTCGTTTTGAACTGACCTGTCTGGCACTGGAACCCAATGTGAAAATTATCGCTCCCTGGCGTGATCCCAACTGGACTCTGGACAGCCGCGAGAAAATGATCGCCTATGCCGAAAAGCACAATATCCCCATTCCCGTCAGCAAGGCGAAACCCTACTCTTCAGACCGAAACCTGCTTCACATCTCCTTTGAAGGGGGTGTACTCGAAGATCCCTGGAATGAGGCGCCTGAAGACATGTTCCAGCTGAGCGTGTCACCGATGGCTGCGCCGGATACTCCCCGCTACGTTGAAATTGACTTTGAACAAGGCACGCCCGTGGCTGTAGATGGAAAGCGTCTGGGCCCTGTGGAGCTCCTCGAAACCCTCAATACACTCGGCGGCGCTCACGGTGTCGGCCGTGTTGACATGGTGGAGAACCGTTTTGTCGGCATGAAATCCAGAGGCGTTTATGAGACACCGGGCGGCACGATCCTCTATGCGGCCCATCGTGCTGTGGAAAGCCTGACCATGGATCGCGAAGTGATGCTGCAACGGGATCTCCTCTCCCCCAAAATCGCCCAGCTCATTTACAATGGCTTCTGGTATGCGCCCGAATTGGAAGCGCTCATGGCCTTTGTGGACAAGAGCCAGGAGAATGTCACCGGAACAGCGCGGGTACGTCTGTACAAAGGAAATTGCGATGTAGTCGGACGACGCGCTGAAAAAAGCCTTTATGATCCCCAAATCTGCACCTTTGAAGAAGATGACGGTGCCTATGACCAGACCGATGCCACAGGCTTTATCCGTCTCAATGCCCTGCGACTCCGTGCCCGTAAAAATGCCGGCCTTTTTGATTGATTCCATGAAACTTTTTTTGCCCTGTGCCAGTCAAACATGAACAGATGTCACTTATTTAACCAGATTCAAACAACAACAGGAGAACGACTCATGAAAAAACTGGTGACCCTTTGTCTTGCGGCAACCTTCCTCTTTGCCGTCGGTATTCAGGCTGAAGAAGCTTGCCTGGACAGTATGCTGGAACAGGTACTGCTGCTTCAGTTTGCCGAAAAAGCAGGAATTGACGACTATGATCTCATTGAAGTGCTGGAAGGTTACCGTGAATATCGCAGTCTGATGGATGCTTACACAAAACAGCGTGATACCAAAGCGACAGCGCTGAAAGCGGCTATTGCCAATGACGACAGCGACTCTGTCATCTCCGGACTGACCCGCGAAATCATGGCTCTGGATATCAGTATCATCCGTTTGAAACAGAGCACCATGGACGAAGCAGCCGACATCATGAGGCCTGCGGAAGTTGCCGAGCTTTATCTCATGGTCAGCGATTTTGATGCCGTCAAAGCGGATCTTGCCTCCAAACTGGCCGCTTCCCAGAATGTTGGCGTTGTATGCCCCACAGTCGCCGTATGCCCTGAAGCAGCTCCTTGTCCCGAATCGGCTGCTGCGTCTGCTCCCGCAGCAAATACTCCCGAAGCCATTCTTGCCCTGGCCACAGACTTTCTGGACAAACTGATTGCCGGTGATCTTGATGCAGCCATGGAAGGTGTTTCTGAAAATTTCGAACACAATGAGTACAGCGACAAGGAAGAATTGAGCGACTTTCTGGAAATGGCCATTGACATGGGCTATCTGGAAGATGCCAGTGTAGACCTGGAAGATACGGAAGTGACCTTTGAAGATGGTTCCGCTATTGTCTATCCTCTGGATATCAGTGGAAACTTCGGAAGCGGCACTCTGGAATTCGTTCTGAAACTTGAAGACGATCAGTGGATGCTCGTTGGCCTGGATGCCTTCGGTATCTGAGCCTTTCATCTCCACTCCCGCTGAAAAATAAACTGAGACCGACAAGCCCCTGCTCTGTCGGTCTCTTTTTGTGAAGAGGTACGGCATGCCCCCGCTTCTGTTCCCTGTCCCTCCTGTATTTCCATGCCGTACCAAAGGTGAAATCCTCACCGGAGTCATCCTGGATTCAATTTTCCACCCTCAGTATGACACATCATTGTTCCACATTCAGGAACAGAACAAAGATTTTTTAAGATATTCCAAAAAATTTTAGAGATTCACAGGTGAATTCTAAGAAACACAAGGGATTATTCTTTTTTTTTGCTCAAGACTGTGGTAAAGTCTTAAGCAGACAATTTATTCTGTTCCCACAGTTCTTCACCATTTGCAAGGAGATCCTTTCATGCCGCCAAAATATGATCCCTATTCCAGTCCTTCAGATAAGACCCTGGGATTGTTGAGCATCTTTTTGTTTTCTCAGCGCGCCCATTCCTTGGGACATTTAGCCACTATTTTGCAATGCTCCAAACAAAGCATCTTGAGAATGATGGAGCATATCCAGAAAAGCCAATGGGTCACCATTGATTCCTGGATTAAAAACCGTGAGCGTTGGTATCGTGCCCGCGCCATCAAAAAACAGACCAATATCATTCTTGATACGACAGCCATTGACAAGCTTCTCCTCTGCAAAGACATGGTCTGGCATTTACTTCCCGAAAGTTATCGTAAAGATATAACCGAAGCTCTCCAGCATGCGGCTGAACAAAACCTGACAGAAGAGGAAACTCTCTCCGATTCTTTTACACAGGTGAAGCCCAAAGGCTTTATCGACTATTCATCCCGTGAGACCTTCATCTCCGATCTTATCCGTGCCATCCGTGAAAACAGAGTCTGCAAAATTCTTTACCGTGCCCCCACCCGCAAGACGAACAAAGCCTATCTTGTGGCCGGTTATCAGATGATCGTTTTCCGGGAAGGCTTATATCTCCGTGGCTACCGTGCAGAAACGCTCAAGAAGAAGAAACCGGAAGATATTATTCTTCCTGTTCATCGCATGTATGAGGTATCACTCACAGACACCCGCTTTGAACCGATCGAACCGGAGCAGTCCACAACAGAAATTGCCGGTACTTTCGGCCTCCATCACGGAGAAGCCTTCCGGGTAACCGTGCGGGTCGCTCCTTCTGCCGCCATGTATGTGGAAGAACGTATCTGGAGCAGCGACCAGAAAATCACCACCCATAAAGACGGGTCTTTGACTTTGGAATTCTCCACAACAAGCGAAGAAGAAACGCTGGCCTGGGTCTTGAGTTTCGGCGGAACCATGGAACTGATGGATCCGCCGACACTGCGCAAGAAAATTGCGGCAGCTGCACAGGTTATGGCCGATGCTCACAAAGGATGAGGGCTGTATTACTGAGACAATGCAGAATGGCAGGGTGTGGCTTGGCGGTTCAGGAATTGACGTGTCAGGAAGGGCTGAGACAAAACACCCGTAGGGGCGAAAAATCTTTCGCCCGGTACCTCGAGACAA
>LSQX01314992.1_pt1 | contig 29947 bp, 33 predicted proteins | sample 654561 | NCBI WGS metagenome assembly LSQX01 (sample SAMN04489861, study PRJNA283612) | anaerobic digester metagenome | isolation source: 4 biogas reactors fed with cattle manure at either 37C or 55C with and... | place: Denmark: Kongens Lyngby | collected 2014 | reverse complement strand
GTCTATCTCAGCATTTTAATGCGGAAGTATTAGCATAAAGTGATAAAAAGTTAAGGGTGAAAAGAATGAAAAGTAGAAGTAAAACTAAAAAAATAGTTTTAATTTTAAATTTGATATTTAATATTATTCTGGGGCTTATTATATTTCAAATATCAAATATCGTATATAGGAATAATCGGATTAAAATATGGATGAATCATAATGAATTTGACAGTTACTTTTTAGAAGAGTTACAGCAAATAACTCCTTATCTCTGGATGATATGGGGGGCTTTAGTTGTTTTATCAATATTTTTATTAATATGTGAATATAAAAAAAGCAACTTATAATATATGGCTAAATTAAAAAGAGAGTTTACAAATAATTATAGCAAGAGCATCCTATCATGTAAAAGTGGTAGGGTGTTTTATTTTTACACACAATACCTTATATTGACAAACGACTTTCATAGTTATAATATAGAACGAAAGGCGTTCTATATTATAACTATGAAGGAAAATTATAAGATGAATTATAAAAACAGGTTAAAAGAGCAGTTAAATGAATTAATGCATGAAATTATTTGGTCAGAAAAGGAGATGTTAAAAGATAAAAAGCATCTTCATTTTATAAAGTTGTGTGAGCAGGATATCACAATAATTTCTATGATATCAAATGATGAAAAGCTTACTGCAAAAGAAATAAGTGAAAGGTTGAAACTACCAAAAACTACAATTGTTACAGCAGTTCAGCGATTAGTTAAAAGAGGATATGTTATACAAATTCGTAGTGAGGTGGATAAGAGAGAGAAAGAACTGAAACTGAGTAAAAAAGGGAAAAGGATTAACCAGGAGCATCTCGAATACGAAGATAATTTACTGGAATTCTTAGTTTCAAAGTGGACAGAGGAACAGCAAGAACAGTTGTATTTATTAATAAAGAATAGGAGAAAATAGGTTTGAATAATACTAAAATAAATTATAAGATTTTTGGGAGAGAGTATGTCAGTATTATAATAGAAATGGCTTTGGGTGCATGTATGGGGGAATGGATTCATATAGCAAAAGAACTTTCCGTAAATAGTGGGGTATTGTTATACGAGAGAGCAGGAATCAATAATAGCGAGGTTTCATTATTAGATAGAACACCAGTTAATATTGCACAAGAATTACATACATTATTACAACATATCAAACATGAGGAGAAAATTATTATTATAGCTCATTCGCAGGGTGGGTTGTATGCGCAACAATTTACACGATTATATCCTGAAATGGTAAAGGGACTAATTTTATTAGATCCACTTTCGGCAAAAGATAGTAAATTTAAAGAAGTATTATCTTATAAAGAATATAAGAAAAGTGGAGTAGATAAGAGTGTTAATATTTCAATTATGTATAAACTAGCCAGACTACATATGGGATTTCTGACTAAAATAGTTATAAAGTCAGCGCCTCCTTTTTACTATTATAATAAATACGGTGATGTTGAAACGAAGGATATATTAAATGCAGTAACAAAAAAGGAACATTGTATTACTGTTTTGAATGAATATGTTGAAGCGCATAAGAGCGAAAATATCAATCACTTAAAAGAAAAAGAAAATTTTCCGGATATTCCGCTTGTACTTATAACTCATACATCACAATTAGCTATTGATGAAAATATGAAATATGGTAATAACTCAAGAGAATTTGCATCAAAAATAGAAGAAATGTGGCAAGATGTAATGAAAGAATATCTGAATTTTAGTAAAAAATCAATCTGGATACAAGCAAAGAATAGTTCACATTATATACATTTAACTGAGAAACAACTTTTATTTAGTGGACTTGAATGGATTGATGCTATCATGTAAATGGTAGGGTGTTTTTGAAGTGGATGAAGTAATTATTTTACGGTTAGTTAATTTATCAACTATATCTCCATTGTATATAGACTCTATAATATGATATTATGCAAGAAGGGAGGGATATTATGGAAATTAATATATCTAAAGTAATATATACTTTAAGAAAAAGTAAAAAGTTAACACAGGAACAATTAGCGCATACTCTGAAAATACAAGCATTTTGAATGTACTACTTGATGCGGACGATTGGCTTATTAGGTTGATTTTAAAAACATTAGATAATAAAACGTTTATATCTGCCATGGTTGGGGCATCTGGAAAGATAGTACGAAAATTTTATATGAACTTAAATAATACATTAATATCTTTTTTGGATGAAGATATGAGAGTTTGGAATGGCACTGAAGATGAAATAATCGATGCTCAGCGAAAAATCATAATGAGTTTTTATGAATTAACAAATCAATGTAAATAGTGGATGTATAGAATAAAATGGAAATTTGGAGGTGTGATTATAATGCCACATGTCGTTGTAAAGTTATGGCCAGGAAGAAATGATGAAACTAAGTTTGGATTGGCAAAAAAAATTGCCCAAGATGTTGCAGATGGACTTAAGGTTGATATAGGAGATGTTTCCGTAGCGTTTGAAGAGGTGGAAAAATCTGATTGGGAAGAGATGATATACAAAAAAGAGATAAAAGATAATATGGAAAACATATATTTCAAACCTAATTATTAACATTAATATATTATTGTCATTAGAAGGCTATTACCACTAGGCATATATCGATCTATTGTGTAAAATGCCTTTTAATTGAATTAGATGGAACTCTTGAGTAAGGTAATACTGGTGGAACATATAAACTCTCTTTTTGAGTGCAGAAGATGAGAGGAATGATTTTATAAGATAGTGTATTTTATTGTTAGGAGCTGAAAGAATGGAATGGATTGAACGATTAAATAGTGCGATTAATTATATTGAAGAGAATATTTACGAACCTATTATTTTAGAGGAAGTCTCAAAGATTGCATGCTGCTCAACATATCATTTTCAAAGAATGTTCGCATATATGGCTGATATACCTATATCAGAATACATACGGCGTAGGAGAATGTCATTGGCAGCAGTAGATTTACAGAGTGGTTGTGAGAAAGTGATAGATATTTCACTAAAGTATGGATATGATTCACCGACCGCATTTAATCGAGCTTTTAAAAGTATGCATGGAATAGCACCATCTCAGGCACGAGAAGAAGGTATAATATTAAAAGCATTTCCTCCTATCAGCTTCAAAATAACGATAAAAGGAGATAGTGAGTTGAACTACAGAATTGAGAAGAAGGAATCATTTAGAATTGTAGGTGTTTCAATGCCGCTAGAGACAGAGAACGAGAAAAACTTTGAAATAGTGCCTCAGATGTGGGGGAAAGCCGCTATGGATGGTACAATAGCAGAGCTAGCCACCATGATGGAGGGTATGCCTATGGGTCTATTAGGGGTAAGCGCCTGTAGTGAACAAGATAAATGGAGATACTATATCGCAGTTGCAAGTAGCCAACCAGTAGTAAATGATATGGAAGAGTATGTTGTTCCTGCTTCTACGTGGGCAATCTTTTCAGGGGAAGGATCTAGCCAGTCTATACAGGAGCTAGAAAAAAGAATTGTTACTGAATGGCTTCCTACTTCCGGATATGAGTACGCTAATGCACCGGATATTGAAGTATATCTAAATGCAGACCCCGAGCATGCTAAATATGAGGTTTGGATTCCGGTTACAAAGAAGGGGAATTAGTTATGGTACATTTGGTATATTGTGATGACAAAGAAAAGGTTTTAGAAAAAATATTAGAAGGTTCCAAAACAATGATTATCAGGGCAGCAGCAGGTAGGAAAATTCCTCATAGTAGAGTGTTTAAGGGTGAGAGACTTTATTTTATGAAAAAAGGAACAGCAAAGATTTCTGCAAATGCAACTGTGAAATCTGTTCAAAATCATGTCAAATTGTCAGAAGACGAAATACTAAAAGTACTTGGTGATAATCAAATCAAGTTGAATTTAACTAAAAAGCAGCAAGAACGTTGGAATAAAAAATGTATGTGCTTGATAGAGTTTGAAAATGTTAGTGAAATTGCACCTCTTGATTTCGAACATCAAGGGAATATGGATGATTGGCTCATCATTGAAAAAATCGAAGATGTTGTCATAGGTACAAGTATTCCTTATAACTATGACAAATCAAAATTTTAGGTGGAGATATTATGGCAATGTGGAGTCCTTGGCGTGGCTGTAAAAAATATAGCGAGGGTTGTAAATACTGTTATATTCACAAAGGTGATGCCAAAAGAGGGGTAGACACTAGTAATATTGTTAAAACAGATGATTTTGACGCGCCTATTGCAAGGAATAGACAAGGTGAATATTTAATTAAATCAGGGCAAACTGTGTTCTTATGCTTTTCTACAGATTTTCTTATTGAAGAAGCCAATGAATGGAGAGAAGAATGTTGGAAAATGATAAAGGAACGCCCAGACCTAAGGTTTATTTTTCTCACGAAGAGGATTGAAAGATTTTTACACTGTATTCCAAATGATTGGAACAGTGGATACGATAATGTGACTGTAGGCTGTACTGTGGAAAATCAAGATAGAGCAGACTTTAGACTTTCTATGTTTTCTGACCTTCCTATAAAACATAAGAATATAATTTGTCAACCACTTATTGAAGAGATAAATATTGAGAAGTATTTGAATAATGTTGAATTGGTTGTAGTTGGAGGAGAATCAGATAGAAATGCAAGGCCACTAGACTATAATTGGGTTTTGTCTATTCGAGAGCAATGCATAAAGAGAGGAGTTCGTTTTGAATTTAGACAATGTGGAACTCACTTTATTAAAGATGGTAAGGAATATGTAATTAATGTCAGAGATTTAGTTAGTCAGGCAAGAAAAGCAAATATCGATTATTAATAAACGAGGATTTGATTTATTATTGACTGTATAAATCGATTATTTCTTAATGAATAGTTTGTGCTTGCTATATTTTGATAATCTGTTATAATTTAATTATAAAAGGCAATCGCCACAGGGTGGTTGACCGTTAGAAAAGTGTAAAAAACCTTCCTGACTCGGCCAAAGTACAGGGAAGGTTTTTTACGTTAGTGACATATCAAATAAATGAATGTCAGTAGTGCTATAATGAACATACCAAATTGGATTAAGTCTTTAAAATCAAACTTATTGTTCATATGCATCACCTCCATCCTATGTAGAATGAAGGTCAACCACCCTATACACGATTGCCAGCAGTTAGGATAACTGCTTATACAAATTATAACAGATGGCTGAAAAGAACACAAGTTCGAAAATGGATTTTTGGAATAATTTACAGAAGGTCATCAATTACTTGAAATATCAAGCTTAAGCATGATTCTTAACTTGAGTTTATAGCTATGTTTTCATTGAGGGCAGCACAGGCAGTTCTAAATCAGAAGAGATAGTTGAAATGTCAATGTTTTAAGAGGTGGAACTTAGGCTAAACTGTATTGAATAATTGCGAAAATAAATAAAGTACATTATCATGTAATGATATGATCCCTCTAAAGTAGACAGTTTATATACATAAACTGATACTTTGGAGGGATTATTTTTTGGTAAATTAAGTTATAGTTGAATATAAATGGTAATCAATGTAAAATGTATATAATAAATTCTATAGATGGAATGAACTGCTTTTCTTTCGTATGAACAGAGGGTTCAAAAGCCTGATGTAGAAATTTTCAAAAGATGACAAAAGAATGTGTAAATGATATATACATGAACTCGCGAATTAAATATTATGATATATGTTGGTGGAGGGTTGTTTGTATGGATATAAGTAAATCAATAGATTTTCTTCTGGAAAATGCAGGGCCTGTTATTAGATATCGTCTTCAAAAAGATATTCTTAACAATCTCTCTAAAGGCGAGGAAGAGAATTTACTCGAGCAGATTTATAATACACCACATTTTAAGCTACTGCAAACCTATATTAAGCCAAATGGCTATATAGGAAGGGGTATGCATAGCTGGGATAACTGGCGTGGTGTGAAGCTCCATGAAACACCCTTACAGGATGGTGAAACAGCTGCACGACTACTTTCTTATTATTCTATCCCAAAAACACATCCTTTCATAGTAAATTATGTTGCGGCTATGAGAAATGAAGATATTTTATGTAGGGAGTTTTCTTATATCCCACCTGAAATTCCACGCTTTGAGCATAGATTTGAAGGACTGAACAATGGTAATTGTCTTATGTCTTTGATATATGCGATGCAGGCTATGCTAGGCTTTGGAGATGACTTTGAAGATGTGCGGGAGTTTCAACAAATCTCATTAAAAGGCTTTAGACGTATTCTTGAAATATCTTCGCTCGATGAGATAACCAAGATTAACTTAAATTCAAAAAGACCTTATAACTATCCTTACATAGAATCGGACGAATTTTTTCCTGATACATACACTCTTGCAATGTTGGCATATACACAAAGCTGGCGTACAGAAGATAATATAAAACTGCTTACGGACTCAATAAATCACATAAATGCGATAATGAAGCCTGACAACAACATGTATGTACGTATAAATGGTAAATTTTATGCACCGTGTTTTGCTTTTATTAAGCCATTTAGGCCATTCAGTCCTGATACAATAGATTCGATTTTATACCGTCGCCCCTTATCCGAAATAGCTATGCTTGGTGTGGGAGAGAATATACATATATTGAAGGAGTCTATTGAGAACATAAAACATGCATTAAGCGATGATGGAATTCTAAGGATGAATTTCAACTTGCCTCATAACAAGCGATACTCACCAAAAAAGATTGAATACCCTACGGCATATGTAGATGTAAGACTAGAACCTGATTATAAGAATAAAAGCTCATTGATGTGTGACCTGACTTTTTGGGCAGTAGAGTTATTGCATTTGTGTGAAAATAAATAATGAAGGTCAGGTTATGAATTATTAGGAAAACATATTAGAATATTAACCATAACTGCATTATTTAGGCTGTAGTTTACGAAACAAGATTATAGCATAAAAGTTAGGAGGAACATAATGGCAAGACTTAATATATATAAAATGAGTGTTTCTAAGGTCTATCCCCTTTATATTGATAAGGCAGAGAGAAAGGGACGTACAAAGGCTGAAGTCGATGAAATCATCCTATGGCTGACAGGGTATAGTCAAAAGGAGCTTGAAGATGAGCTGGATAAGCAGACTGACTTTGAGACCTTCTTCGCTAAAGCACCCAATATGAATCCTTCACGTTCACTAATCAAGGGAGTAATCTGCGGTGTCAGGGTGGAAGACATCGAAGAACCATTAATGCGGGAGATTAGATATCTCGATAAGCTGATTGATGAATTGGCAAAGGGAAAAAAGATGGATAAAATTCTGAGGAAAGAGTAAATTCTGTTCTATTATTAATCTTGAAAAAATGCATCCAATCCATCTGCAATACCTTGGACAATTTTATTCTGATAGCTATCTGTAGCTAATAGCTCGTCCTCTTTCTTGTTTGACATATAACCCATCTCAATTATTGTAACAGGCACGCTACACCAGTTGATTCCACTCATAGAATCGGTCTCCCAGACGCCTTTATTCGTGGCACCTGTATGTAATACCATATTTTCCAAAATCCGATCGGATAGCCTGCGGTTCACCTTATATAAGGTACCATTATAGGGGTTGGATTTTGTTTGACAAATAGTCATTATTCCATTCACCTTAGGATTATCGCTACCATTGGCATGAATTCGTAGGAATGCATCTGCCTTAGCCTCATTGGCTATGGCAGCTCGCTCGGAGTTAGGGATATCCACATCATGGGCCTCTCTAATCATAAGTACTTTATAGCCTCTATTTAGAAGCTCTTCTTTTAACTTAAGGGATACAGTAAGATTTAACTTATACTCATTAATTCTTGTGAAGATACCTGTCGTTCCGGATGAAACCTTAGGCTTGGTATCCTTAGCACCTGGTCCTATAGGTTCTTGTCCATAATTACCCTTTGACTGATGACCGGCATCTATAACAATAAGCTTCCCATTGTCAGGCACGGTCGTCAGCGAGGAGTCTCCAGAGGTTATTGTAGTATCTTCTTCACTTTCGATTTCCTGACCTTCAGCCTGATCTGGGATAGTGTCCTCTGATTTAACTGTAACCAGATAAGAAGCAATATAGCAGGTTATTCCCTGATATTCTACCCTAGTCCAATCCTCATGGAAGCCTGTTCGCTTAAGCGTAGTGCTATTATATAGAGTTGTAAGGATATCAGTATTTGTTGAGGAGCCCTTTCTTAAGTTGACCCCTGATTTTGTTATAACCATATCGTCCTTATCTTCATATATCAGTTCCACAATAGGCTCGGTTATGTTAGTGTCTGGACTTTCGTCTGGCTGTGTCAGTCCTTCATCCCCCTGCGCCATATCATCATAAGCAGAGCTCTCATCTTTTACCTTTATTGGATTGTGAGTTACCTCATCCTTATCTATTACTTCACCTGCATCATTTTTAGCCTCTTCTATCGTATGCTCAATTATGCCCTTGTTATCGATCACGATATTCTTAGGTATTAGACTTGATGCTTCATCAGTCACAGCTCTTTGCTTTTCTAGCTTTGGAAGAGTAATCATCAGAAGCACCGCAAGTACTGCCAAGATACCTATAATAATAAATCTATTTTTATACTTTTTATATTGTATATTCATATCATATATAACCTTTCCTATGCTAGCTCATCGACTTACATATCTACTGTTCTTACTAAAATCTATAATGGATTCCTTTAATAGTATCATATTACCACAATAATTCACATCAAAAGTGGCAAAGATATGTTGATTTATATTAAGCCGTGATTTTATATACAGATAGTATTAATGCTAGATTTTCCCTTAATGTTTATATAAATTGATTAGCTAATGGATATCGGTAGTTACATAAATGCAACCGACAGATAATGGTATGGCATATTAGAGCCTGATATAATTGGTTTATTATCGTCAAGGAGGTAGTATATGATATTTTCAGAGAAGCTTTTTCTTATTAGAAAAAATAAAGGCTATTCACAGGAAGAATTAGCAGAATCCTTAGATGTATCACGTCAGGCTATTGCAAAATGGGAAAGTGGACAAAGCTATCCGGAGATTTATAATCTTATCGCTCTTAGCAGGTTGTTTAATGTAACTGTCGATTATCTGGTCAAGGATAACGATAGCTGCATGATTAAGCCAATTGAACAAACAACTTGTGCTGATGATGACTTACGCAAGTTTATCTTAAAAGCCAAGAAAGAGACCTATGCTGGAAAGCGACCAGAGATCTCATCGTCAAGACCGCTTTCACATGACCTTAAATATGAGGAAGATGACATGCTTTATATTGATACTTATCTTGGGGGAGAGTGCTTCTCAGGAGAAGAAGCCGTATGGAAAGATAATGTACCTGTATGGTCAATGAACTACAGTGGAAGAGTTATAGAGGAGAATTTTAGTGGAGACTTTTTAAAGGCGGCCTTAAGAGAAGTACCATTTGACAAACCATATCGTGGTCCTGCCTTTTATCAGGATGGAGATTATGTCTATGTATGCAAGGTTGATGGAGCATTTGATTGGTATCAGGGATATGAAGAAATACTATATCATGATGTGAGAATCTATGAATGCTATTTTCATGGTGGTAAAATTAGATAGATATGGTAAGCGTCTGGTAGAGGGAATGCTAAGATTGAAGCTGTAAAAAAGGATGGCTATAGTACCGTTCATTTAAAGGTCTGTATAGATCCTTAAAAGGCAAGTAAAAATGAAGGTATAAGGAAGGAGATTAATATAATGTCAGCGAAAGAAAATATGCTAAATGGCAAATATTATATTAGTTGGGATGAAGAGTTAACTAAAGAAAGAGAAAGAGCAAAAGACATACTTTTTGAATTTAATAATATGAAGCACACATTAAGAAAGGAAAGAGAAGAGATTATCCGTGATTTCTTCGGTAAGGTAGGTAAAAACTGCTGGATTGAATCGCCTTTTAGTTGTGATTATGGATATAACATTACTGTAGGTGATAATTTTTATACCAATACAAATTGCTGTATTCTAGATTGCGCAAAGGTTACAATCGGAAATAATGTATGGATAGGTCCAAACGTAGGAATATATACTCCGGAGCATGCCTTTGACAGTGAGGAACGTACAAAAGGCTATGAGCATGCACTTCCTGTGGAAATCGGAGATAATACCTGGATATGTGGTGGAGTTACTATTACAGGTGGAGTTAAAATAGGCTCTAATGTAATTATTGGTGCTGGTGCTGTAGTAATAAAGGATGTCCCGAACAATGTGCTTGTAGCTGGAAACCCAGCTAGAATCATTAGAAAAATTACTGCCGAGGATAAAATATTTGAGCAGAGATGTTAGATTTGGAAGTTGATTACAGTATAAGAGGAGGGGCTTATCTTGATAGCTAGAAAACATAGGAGAGTAATAATTGTACTGACTATTATTACAACTATAATTACAATAATTAGTGCCTCATGGAAATTTATTTTGCGCATGTATATACAAAATAGATTTCAAATTGACACCGATAATAGTGCAAGTTCAATAGGGATCATCGGTAGTGCAGATGGACCAACTGCAATATTTATAAGTAGTAGCCGATATACAAATGCAATTACTATTATATTTGGTCTCTTATCGGTGGTGGGAATTATATATCTTTTAATTACAAAAAAATTATCCCGTGGTGAATAAAGCTTATGACAAAATATTTTTTATTTTGATTTGCTGCAAGTTAACATGTTAATATGCATTGATATTTGCCCCATAATAATATATAATTGAGGTATAAGGAGATGATGATTATGCCTAATATTAAGCCGGTTTCTGATTTGAGAAATTATACAGAGGTACTAAATGAAGTTAGGGAAGACAGTCCTGTTTACTTAACAAGAAATGGTAGAGGCGAATATGCTATTATTAAATTAAAAGAGCTTGATAAGTTGAAGTCAACCATACGCTTACTTTCCAAACTTGAAGAGGGTGAGAAATCTGCCAGAGAAAAAGGATGGCTTTCTGCACAAGATGTCGAAGCCATGCTAGGATTATAAATATGGCAAATATAGAATATTCACCTAAAGCACAAGAGGATCTACAATCTCTTCGCGAATATGTTATAGAAAACTGGGGAGAGTCTGCTGCAGAGAGAATATTAAGAAAGATTACCTCGGATATTAGGAGATTAGATAAGTATCCGTTATTAGGAGTGAGCTTAGCTAAGCAAATAGATAACCCAACGGATTATCGATATATATTTACAGAGAAGAATTATGTTTTTTATCATATAGAACTTGATATAATTAGGATTGTGCGAATTCTAAATGAACAACAGGATTATATGATGCAATTATTTGGAAGCAGCTCTAAATCTGAGGTATGACAATAACTTTAAAAAACACCATTGTCTGCAAAAAGCGCAACAATGGTGTTTTTTTATTCAAATATTATTTCCCCTCTTCCTACAAAATCTATATGTAGAGGAGCACTATTCTTACCACCGAACATAGTATTATCACCTATAGCTATGTGGAAGGTTTCTGCCATTTTCTCATCCAGTACTGATCTCTTTGCCTGTGATCGAATTGCTTAAAATAAGCTTCACCAAAACAGCTGTCCTTTGCCTTTCGAAATAAAATATTGCCCAAAGAATAATGCTTAATATTTACAGGATTAATTATTGTATTTTAAGGTGAATCTTAAGTTGAGTTTAAATCCAATCCATAGTAGAATGGTAGGGTATCTAAATTAATGATACGATTATTATGAAGTTTTGATTTAATTCATTACAAAAAGCGAGGGAAGAATATTGAATCTGGGAACTGAAAGGATATCTAAGCTCTTGTGGCAGCTTTCTATACCGGCAATCCTTGGTATGCTCAGCAGCGCAATCTTTAATATAGTAGACAGAATCTACGTGGGCAGAATCAGCTCCTATGCATTAACAGCAGTAGGAATTACTATGCCGGTTCAAATTATACAGATGGCCTTTATATTACTAGTAGGGGTTGGAAGCTCTTCTTTTATATCTATAAAGCTGGGTGAAGGAAAAAAGGATGAGGCTGAGGATATACTATTTCTTGCACTAAAGTATATTGTTATATTCTTAATTGCCTTTGCAGTCTTGTTTATGGTGTTTTTAGATCCTATATTGAGTGTTCTAACTATATCAGATAAAGTATTACCCTATGCTAAGGAATATATAGTAATCATAATTGTTGGTTCCATTATAGGTATTCCTGGATATTGCTTAAATAATTCTTTACGTTCAATCGGTAAAGCCGGTGTATCCATGAAGATTATTGTCATTACCTCTGTGATGAATATAATACTTGATCCTATATTTATATTTGTATTTAGGATGGGCATTGCAGGTGCGGCAATAGCCACGGTTATATCACAGACCACCTTGACGGTATATGTGATCTACGCCTTTATCAAGAGAAAGGATTTTGCAATTAATCTAAAGCTTAGAAAAGTGAAGGGTGAACTTGGCTTATTAGGAAAAAGCCTGAAGCTGGGTATGCCATCCTTCTATATTCAGATATTAGCTGCTGCAGTAAATCTGTTTATAAATAGGAGTCTACTTAGGTTTGGTACTGACCTTGATATTGCTGCTATAACCATCATGTCCTCAATATATAGTTTTTATCATATGATAGTCATAGGGATTGTTCAGGGCAATAATTCCATATGCGGGTATAACTGGGGGGCTAAACAATATGCTAGGGTACGAAGATCCCTGGAGCTGGCATTGCTTTATTCCTTTTTAATATCTGTTTTTCTGTTTATAATAATATTAGTCTTCCCGCAGTTATTGGTATCAATATTTACAGATGATAAAGGGCTGATAGAGATGACATCATCGGGTATAAGGTATTACCTGTGTATGCTTCCGATTATCGGACCCTTGACTGTAAGCTCGCAATACTTCCAAGTGGTTGGAAAGACTAGGCTAAGTAGTATATTGGCCTTCTTAAGATATGGGATCGTTATTGTACCTGCAATACTTATATTAGCACCAAGGCTTGGAATAAATGGTATCTATATAAGTAATGCTATGTCCGACGGCATAACTGGTGCAGTAGCATCAATCTATATTATTTTGGAGCTTATCAGCCTAAAGAGAATGGATGTTGATCTAGTCGTAAATAGAAAATAATTAATTTGGTTGTTATCTTGTTTGCGTATTGCAATAAATTAGTGTAGAATACTATTACTCTTATTAGCATAGTCAAGGAGACTAAGAATGGAAATAAGAAAGACTGCTATAGATGATTTGGATAAGGTCATGGAGATATATGATGACGCCAGAAACCATATGAGGGAGAACGGTAATCTCAATCAATGGATAAACGGTTATCCGGATATTGAATTAATTAAGAAAGACATAATTAATGAAAAAAGCTATGTATGCGTGGATGGTAATCAGATTGAAGCGGTATTTTATTTTACTATTGGACCTGATCCTACCTATCTTAATATATACGAAGGTGATTGGATTAATGATGATCCTTATGGTGTGGTTCATAGGATAGCATCCGGCAACCGCAAGAAGGGTGTTGCTTCATATTGTCTGAATTGGTGTTATGATAAATGGCCAAATATACGAATAGATACTCACAAGGATAATATAATCATGCAAAATTTCCTTGACAAGAATGGATTTATGAAATGTGGAATTATTTATCTTGAGGATGGTGCAGAGAGAATAGCATATCAAAAAGTTATATAGTTAGTATTTTCAATTGACAAATGTTTTAAGAAATTATATTATAGTATGCATATCAAAATAGTATGAAAACATACTAAAATATCTTATATACTATAACAAATAAGAAAATGTAACAAATTATAGAAAAGGATCGGTGGTTTTATGAAAAAGACAGGAAAGCTAATATTTATTATGTTATTAACACTTATTGTAGCTGCATCATTAGTTGCATGCTCCAAGGATAATGCCAATAATAATACGAATGATTCTTCCGATAAAGAGATAACAGAAGGCAATCAGAATGGTACTTCGAAGGATATTGTTAACGTCGGTGTAACAGATTCATTAAGCTCGGTAAACCCTTTATTGCAGGATGGTACAGAGGTTGTTAAATATACCACATCCCTAGAGTTTCTACCATTAATGGAGCTTAATCAGAATTTAGAGTTCGTAGGTCAGTTGGCAAAAGAGATAACTACAGAGGATAATAAGACATTTACCATTCATTTAGATGAAAATGCTGTCTGGTCTGATGGTGAGCCGATTACATCAGAGGATGTAGTCTTTACTTATTTACTTTGGACCAGTCCGGAAATCGGAAGCGTAGGTATGTCTATGGAGAAGATTGTAGGAACTGGAGACGACGGATATGCCAAGCAGGGTGCAACATCAATAGAAGGTGTTGTGGCTGTTGATGAAAATACGGTAGAGATAACCACAAAGACAGAGATGGCATTGCATTCCTTTACCAACATCTTTGGACGTTATATTCTCACATTACCTGAGCATGTTCTTGGTGATGTACCTAGGGCAGACCTGTTGTCCTATGAATGGTTTAATGCACCAACTGTAGTAAGCGGACCATATTTTATTAAAGATGTGGATTTAAATCATTATGTTACACTTGAAGCTAATGAGAACTTCTTTTTGGGAGCACCCAAAATCAAGAATTTAAATATTAAGGTGGTTACCGCCAGTCAGCTTCTTGCCGGTCTTAGATCGGGTGAAATTGATCTTGTGCAGCAAACTACCGGTGCGATTTTACAGGAGGATTATGATTCTGTTAGAGCCCTTGAAGGTATCACTGTATATGACGGAACACCAGTAACTAATCAGTCTATCTTCTTTAATACTGAGCGTGTTACGGATGCAAGGATTCGTCAGGCAATCTTATATGGAATTGATCGCCAGACTATACTGAATGATTTGATGAAGGGACAGGGAGAAGTAGTAGAAGGTTTCTTAGCCAGCGCAGGCCCCTTCTATGATAATGTAGCCCCTGCTGCCTATGATCCTGATAAGGCTATAGAGCTTCTTAATGAGGCAGAGGCAGACGGTTGGGATAAATCTACGGAGTATACTTTCTATGTGAATAGCGGCGACACCACATTTGTACAGATTGCTAGCTTTATAGCTGCAAAGCTTGGTGAGATTGGCCTTAATATTAAGATAAATACAGTGGATATCGCTTCCTTGCTTTCAGTAGCTGGAACAGGTGAGTTCGATCTACTAGCAGTACAGTATACCTACACTCCTGTGGATCCCTACACTGATATAAGCTGGTTATTGTCAAAGGGTGGTTGGACCAGATATCAGAATGATGAAGTCGATCAGGCTCTTGATTTGACACAAAAATTAACGGATATAGATGAAGTAATAAATCAATATCGTATAATTACAGATATAACTCAGCAGGAGGTTCCAATGATTTCTGCCTATATCATCAGTGCAATAGGAGCGGTAAGTGACCGTCTTGAAAACGCTTTACCTGATGTATACGGAACATTTATTAATGTTCATGAATGGGAAATTGTAAAATAGTTTTGAACAGTGAATATTTTTAGCTTATTTAGGGAGGTAATTTCCTCCGTTGCAAGTAATCATAGCTTGAAATTATTGAGGAGGAAAGACATGGCACCTTTATTACAGGTGGAGGATCTTACAATAGGTTTTATAGAGGATAATAGACAGACGATTGTAGTAGAGACGGTTGGTTTCTCGGTAAAAGCAGGGGAAGTTCTGTGTATTGTTGGAGAATCCGGTTGTGGTAAAAGTGTTACTGCCTTATCCCTCCTTGGTTTGCTCAGCCCCAATGCCCGTGTTATAGATGGTAGTATTGTATTCGAGGGAAAGGACCTTCTTAAAATGAGTGAGAAGGAACTAGATAGTATCAGGGGTAGCGAAGTAACTATGGTGTTTCAGGATGTTATGAACAGTCTAAATCCCGTACTTACCATCGGAAATCAATTGACTGAAGTAATTCGTATTCATATGAACTATGATAGAAAAAGAGCTAATGAATATGCTATAGAAATGATAAAAAAGGTAGGCTTACCAGATGCTAAGGCAGTTATGAAGAAGTATCCTCATATGCTTTCCGGAGGAATGCAGCAGAGGGTTATGATTGCGATGGCTTTGGCCTGCGACCCTAAGCTGATAATAGCCGATGAGCCTACCACTGCTTTGGATGTCACTATACAGCTTCAGATTATGAAGCTCTTAGTGGAGCTACAGAAGGAATTTCATATGTCGATTTTATTGATTACTCATGATATTGGACTTGTGGCAGAGCTTGCTGACAGGGTCATTATAATGTATGCGGGTCAGTTTATGGAGGAGGCACCTGTGAACTGGTTATTTGACCATCCTTCACATCCATATACAAGGGCACTTCTCGAATCGGTTCCCTGTATATATGATTCTCCTGATAAGAAGCTAACCTCCATTCCCGGTACTGTTCCTGAGAATTATCAGGATATCGAAGGGTGCAGGTTTTATGGACGTTGCTCCTATGGAATCCCGTCCTGTAAGGAAAAGCAGGTTTATTCTGAACTTAAAGAGGGGCATTTTGTGAGATGCCACCGAGCAGTAAAGGGGGAGATTCCTTTTGTATAATGAGGAAGAAAGAAAGCCTCTGATAGAAGTCCGCGGATTAAAAAAGTACTATCCTGTGAGGGGTTCGACCATTAGTAAGAACAGACCCGTTACCCACGCCGTGGATGGTGTGGATTTTGAGATATATGAAGGAGAAACACTTGGCATTGTTGGAGAATCCGGTTGTGGCAAGTCCACTATCGGACGCCAAATTGTAGCCCTGGAGAAGCCTACTTCGGGGCATGTTCTATATCAGGGAGAATCGCTTTCTGATATGGCTACAGGCCGCCTTCGTAAAATTAGAACTCAATTACAGATGGTGTTTCAGGATTCTACCTCTTCTTTAAATCCGAGGAAGCAGGTTTATGATATTCTGGCAGCACCTATGCTTTATCATGGAATTATAGAGAGTAATATGCTTGATGGAGAGATTAACAGACTTTTAGACCTTGTCGGACTACCAAAGTCTATGAAGCATAGATATCCCCATGAGTTTTCAGGGGGACAGAGACAAAGAATAGGTATCGCTAAGGCTCTTTCTGTAAAGCCAAGACTTATAGTATGTGACGAGCCTGTAAGTGCGCTGGATGTATCAGTTCAAGCACAAATTTTGAATCTCTTAAAGCAGCTACAGGACGAGTTGAAGTTAACATATGTATTTATTGCTCATGGATTGGGTGCAGTTCGCTATGTAAGTAGCCGTATTGCCATAATGTATCTTGGCAGGATCGTGGAAATTGCAGCTACTCAGGAGCTTTTTGATGACCCTGTACATCCCTATACCCAGGCTCTGTTTGATGCTTCTCCCTTACCTGCTCCCAAGCTTCGGGGTAGGCAACGGATAGTACTAAAAGGCGAAATCCCCTCATCGGTGAATCCTCCAAGGGGCTGTAGATTTCACACCAGATGTCTTCATGCCATAGAATCCTGTAGGATTAATGACCCAGAACTTTTAATTGTAAAATCTGGAAGTAATCATAAGGCTGCTTGCCCTGTACTTTTAGCGGCGAGAGGAGAATATAATGCTTAAATATATAATAAAAAGAATATTAATCGCTATACCGGTGCTTATCGGTATTACTATTCTGGATTATGCCATTATGAGTCTTGCCGGTAGTCCCCTGGAAATGATGCTGGGCCCAAAGACAACTGAAGCAGCCTTGGAAGCTAAAGCGATACAGCTTGGACTTGACAAACCCTTCTATGTTCAATATTTTGTCTGGCTTAAGAATATGCTGCAGGGAAATATGGGATATTCTATAAAGAGCTATCAGCCTGTAAGCCAGATAATAGGTAGCCATCTGGGTCCAACACTTTTACTGATGGGAACCTCAATGCTTGTGGGACTTGGAGTCGCCATACCCATAGGCATTTATAGTGCAATCCATAGATATACAAAGAGAGATTATGCTTTGGTAACTATGTCATTTTTCGGGACTAGTATACCCAGCTTTTTTCTATCCTTAATATTTATATATTTATTTACGGTAAAGATGGGCTGGCTTCCATCCAGTGGAATGAAAACCACAGGAGGAGACGGAGGATGGGTTGACTTAATTAGACATATGATTATGCCTGTATTAGTTCTTGCCATATCTATTGCTGGTTCAAATATTCGCTATGTAAGAAGCGCAGTTCTTGAGATACTTCAAAAGGATTATGTCCGTACAGCAAAGTCTAAGGGTATTGGACGCTTTCTTACTATCAATAAGCATGCTCTTCGAAATGCTCTTATACCTATCATAACCGTAATTGGTATGCAGATACCGACTCTTTTTGGCGGTGCAGTTATTGTTGAGCAGGTTTTTTCTTGGCCGGGTCTTGGACTTATCACGATGAATGCTATTATGAGTAGGGATTATCCAGTAATTATGGGAGTTGCCCTATTAACAGCAGTGGTGGTGCTTATGGCTAATCTAGTTACAGATATTTTATATGCTTTAGTAGACCCTACCATAAAGTATTAGAAACGGAGATAAGAATGAGTAAATCCGGAAGTTCAGAAAATAAAAAAAGTACATTCGGGATGGTAATTAAGCGTTTTAAGAAGCATAAGCTGGCAGTGGTGAGCTTATATTTTCTGAGTATCATGACCATTCTTGCTTTACTTGCACCAATAATTTCGCCCTACGATCCAAATCAAGTAAGCACAGCCTTTTCATCTCCTCCCTCTTTAGCGCACTGGTTTGGAACTGATCAGATAGGAAGGGATATGTTCAGTAGGCTTTTATATGCCACGAGAATATCTTTGTTTGTTGGGTTTGCCGCGACTGTCATATCTACAGTAATCGGTGTAATACTAGGATTAGTTGCAGGATATTTTGGTGGCGTGGTAGATATTATTATCATGCGCATAACTGATACTATTATGTCATTTCCATATATACTTCTTGTGCTTGTAGCAGCAGCTATATTTGGGCCAGGATTATGGAATATTATTTTGATTCTTGGTTTTGTGGATTGGCCGGGTGCAGCCAGATTGGTCCGTGGAAATGTTCTCTCTCTTCGGGAAACCAATTTTGTGAAAGGAAATGTGGTTGCGGGAATGCCTAATCGATATATACTATTTTCGGAGATTCTTCCAAATACTATTGGCCCTGTTCTGGTATATGCTACTTCGGTATTTGCCATATCGATACTTGACGAGGCAGCACTGAGCTTTCTAGGAATGGGTGTTCAGCCTCCTACCGCTAGTCTAGGAAATATTTTAAACGGAGCGGAATCCATAACAATACTCACCAGTAAGTTTTGGCTCTGGGTACCAGCAGGTGTTCTTATTATATTACTAGTTGTAAGTATTAACTTTGTCGGAGATGCTCTTCGAGATGCCATAGATCCGTCGGCAAAGGAATAGAAAAATCATGTCATAAAAATTGTTGTATATATCTTGGATTAATCTGCATATCGTGGAGATAATATATATATAAAGGGGTTGCCTAGTGCCAATAGTTGGTACATTATGGTGGCCTTTTTTTGATTATCAGCCTAGAAATGGCAATATATATTGGCATAATACACTAACACATTGACTAATAGTATTAGAAAAATTCTACAAATTTAACAAAAGTCCCTTAAAACACTAACAAAAGAGCTGGATTTCTGTTATAATATATTATAGAAGAGAATTTTCTATTTGAACCCCCTGTTTTACAGATCGTATTCTTCATACGATTGACATATAGATTTAGGCTAAAAAAAGATTTGATATGATACTTGTGTTGGTTTTTCAAGGAAGATAGGAGAGATTAAATGTATGAATTAGGAGACTATATTATCTACGGTAACCATGGTGTATGTAGGGTTGAGGAAATAGGCGGCCTTAATATATCGGGTATTGATAAAAGCATAGAATGCTATACACTTCAACCTGTATTTTCAAAGGCGAGTACATTATATACTCCGGTAGATAATGATAAAGTAGCTATGAGAAAGGTTATTTCTAATGAAGAAGCAGTCGAATTATTGGATCAAATCACAGATGCACCTTTACTTTGGATCGAAAATGATAAGCAAAGGGAAGAGGCCTACAAGACAGCCCTAAGAGATCGCGACTGCATGGACTGGGTGAAGATGATAAAGACTCTATATGTAAGAAAGCAAGAGCGTTTATCTCAGGGTAAAAAGCTGACATTTACAGATGAAAAGTATCTGGGCATTGCTCAGGATTTTCTCTATGGTGAGCTTTCCATTGCTATGGATATTGATAAGGAAGAAGTAGAAAATTTAGTTATGGATCGTCTAGAACAGCTAGACACAGTTGATTTGTAAGAAATAAAATCTATTATCTGAGAATTTTATAACTTATGACTTATATATAGAATAAATATATTCTATTTGCCCTATGTGCTAGGATTTGTTAACATTAATTAAGGCTTGAAGCAGAAGGTTGCCTTAAAGCTTAATATGTTAATGATAAGAGGGGATTTTATGAAAAGAACTAAGATGTTCGGGGTAATTTTAATTATTACACTTCTTTTAATTTCCTGTGCGCAAAAGGAGACAGACACTATGAAGGATGACAAGAATAAAGAAACTACACCCACAGAAGCTGCAGATCCTACACCTACACCAGAACCGACTCCGACACCTGAGCCTACACCGACAGAGGTGCCTGAGATTGATTATTCTGATAAGAAGCTTGTGGCATTGACTTTTGATGACGGCCCCAATTTAGATATCACACCTCAGATATTAGATATACTAGAAGAGAAAGAAGTAGTTGCTTCCTTCTTTCTAATTGGAAAGTACATCACAGAAGATACAAAGCCTGTAATGGAAAGACAATTGGAGCTTGGATGTGAAATAGCTAATCATTCTTGGAATCATAACTCGATGAACGCATATACAGCCGAAGAAAATATCGATGAGATAACAAGAACTAGTGAATTAATAGAAGAGATGGTAGGTGTTACACCAAAATTCTTCAGACCACCTTTTATATCCACAAGCCCTACTATGTATGAATCAATTGATCTTCCCTTTATCAATGGAATCAATTGTGAAGATTGGAGTGCTACTGTAACTGCAGAACAGCGAGTTGAAAGAATATTGACTAATGTAAAGGATGGAGATATTGTACTTCTTCATGATTTCAACGGTAATAAGAACACAGTAGACGCTTTAGATGAAATGATTGATGGACTTATAGCTGATGGATACGCTCTTGTCACTGTAAGTAAGCTATTTGAACTTAAGGGTATAGACCCTAATCAAGAGAATAAACTTTGGACCAATCCAAATTGGTAATTTCGACATAAAAGATTCTAAACCAAGAACATGGCAGAGATGAGATATCTTAGCTGTGTTCTTGGTTTTTTACTGTAGATAGAAAATCTATTTGACAAAAATCATAGCATAGAGTATATTAATAAAATACAATGAATAAATATACAATTAATATACTAAGAACGTATAAATTAATATGAGAGGTCAGAATAATGATAAAGAAAATATTTGTAGATGGTTCCAGTGGGACAACAGGGTTGGAAATTAATGAAAGACTTAGCAGATATGATAATATTGAAGTTATGAAGATTGATTATGATAAAAGACGTGATATAGGTGAACGCAGAAAAATACTTAATGAGGCTGACTTAGTATTTTTATGCTTACCTGATGATGCAGCTAAGGAATCGGTGGCCTTAGTTACAAATCCTGATACCAAGATAATTGATGCAAGCACTGCTCACAGGACGGCTAGTGGATGGACTTATGGGCTTTCAGAATTATCACCTGCACATAAGGAAGCGATTATAAGCAGTAAGAGAGTAAGTAACCCGGGCTGCCATGCGACGGCTTTTGCTCTATCTCTATATCCTCTGATACATCATAAGGTAATGGCGGCTGATTATCCTGTGTCATGTCAAAGCATAACAGGATATAGCGGTGGGGGGAAAAGCTTAATTGAAAAGTATGAAATGAGTGTAGAGAATAATCCCTATACAAAGGCACCAAGACCTTATAGTTTAGGACTTAATCATAAGCATTTAAATGAGATGATGATGCACTCTGGTTTATCACAAGCACCTGTCTTTCTTCCAATTGTAGCTGACTATTATAAGGGATTGGCAACAATTATACCTATCCATACCAGGCTTCTAAATAAGAAGCTAGAAGGAAGAGAGCTTCATGGTTTATTGAAGGAGCATTATAAAAATCAGCATTTTGTTAAGCTTATACCATATATTGATGAACTAGCCCTAAAGGATAGCATGGTTAATAGTATCATACCTTCCGAAGGTTCTATATTTGATGGTGGGTTAGATATTACCGCATGCAATAATAGTAATATGGCTAATATATTTGTTATCGGAAATGATGAGAAAGGAATAGCTACGATTATTACCAGGCTTGATAATCTGGGTAAGGGGGCATCAGGAGCCGCCATCCAGAACATGAACCTTATGCTGGGCTATGATGAGAAGCTAAATCTATAGAAGTGTATATTGATACGAATACTAAACCCACTACTAAGCTAAAGGCGAAGGTCGTGGGTTTTATAATATTGAAGAATTAATGGATCTAGAGTATTATTAAGATATGAATGAAATAGACTATGGTGGAGTGAGAATTTTTTCGTTATAGGTATGAATCAAAAAACAGTCATTGTGGAGGATAAATCCTCCGTTATTAGTAGTGAAATAAAAATAATTTCTTGAGGGAGGATAAATTTTCCGTTATAGGTATGAATCAAAAAACAGTCATTGGAGGAAAATTAGTATGAAACTGGATTTTAACAGTAGAATAAAGGATCTTTATGAGAACCCTGTAGGTAGAGATATTATTAATAAGCTTCTGCTTCAATTAAACAAAAGCAGAAAGCTTATTACAAACCCTATAATTGGAAATCTTAGTATAGAGACAGTGGCAAAGCTAACAAAAAAGTCTATTGATCGTAAATTCTATGAATGTATATTAGAGCTGCTTAACAGTGAAAAGGATACACCATATAGTATACGAGGTTATTTAGATAGAAAATGGTGGAAGGAGGCTGTTGTATATCAGATCTATCCAAGAAGCTTTCAGGATTCTGACGGAGATGGTATAGGAGATATAAACGGTATTTGCTCCAGACTCGACTATCTAAAGGAGCTTGGTGTTGATGCCATCTGGCTCTCTCCCATATATGATTCACCAAATGATGACAACGGCTATGACATCAGGGATTATTATGCAATCATGAAGGAATTTGGAACCATGGAAGATTTTGATAATCTACTTGATGAGGTTCACAAAAGAGGAATGAAGCTGATTATGGATCTGGTTATTAATCATACATCGGATGAGCATGCTTGGTTTGTAGAAGCACTTAAGGGGTCAAAGGATCACCAGGATTATTATCATTTTGTAGAAAATAAAGATGATAATCCACCCAACAATTGGATTTCATTTTTCAGTGGATCGACTTGGAATTATTATGGGGACCTTGATGCATGGGCACTTCATCTGTTCTCAAAGAAGCAAATGGATCTTAATTGGGAGAATCCCAATATGAGGCAGAATATAATACACATGATAAAATGGTGGCTCGAAAAGGGAGTCGACGGATTCAGACTGGATGTTATAAACTATATTTCAAAAAAAGAAGGACTTCCCGATGGTAATAAGCTAGTAGGAGAACTTATGGGCTTTTACGGTGTTGAACACTATTTTTATGGACCTAAGCTTCATGAGTATCTGAGACAGCTCAAAAAGGAAGCCTTTGAGCCATACGATGCATTTACCGTAGGTGAGACACCGGGCGTAGGTATGGAGATGGCCAAGCTTCTGACAGCGGATCACAGAAAAGAGCTGGACATGATATTTTCCTTTGACCACCTAGAAACACCTGGACATGGTAAGTTTGATGATTATGCCTATGATTTAAATTATTATAAGAAATACATGATAGACTGGATGGAGAATTATAGTAGCTACGGCTCCATGTCATTATTTTACGAGAATCATGATAATCCTAGGATGATTTCAAAGGTTAATCCAAATCCGGTATATCATAGGCCGCTTGGTAAGCTACTGGCTATGATGCAGCTAACTCTAAAGGGCACACCATTTATATATCAAGGCCAAGAGATTGGTGCTGTCAACAGAGAGTTTGAAACTATAGATGATTTTAGAGATCTTGAAAGCATAAATCTTTATAATGAGATAAGGGAATCTCAGGGAGAGGAAGCGGCCTTAAGGAAGATCCTTAGTGGCAGCAGAGACCACTCAAGAACCCCTATGCAATGGGATACTAGTGATCATGCCGGGTTTACAACTGCTACTCCTTGGATAGATATCCACGGTGAATATCAGATGAAAAACGTAGCCACAGAGCTTGAGGATGAGGATTCTATATTGAATTTCTATAAGAAGCTTATAAAGCTACGTAAGGAAAACGAAGCATTCATATATGGGGGCATCAAGATATTAGATAAGAAAAGAAAGAATTCCTTCGTCTATCTTCGTAAATTCAAGGGGACTATGTTTTTGATAGAATGTAATCTATCGCAGGATTATATACTTAAAAAGAAAAAAAGGACTCCATGCAAGTTGATTTTATCTAACTATCAGGGCGAATCAGAGGAGCTTAGACCATACGAAGCAAACCTCTATAAAGTAATTCGATAGCAGTAAACTAATTGTTTCTAGTAGCAAAAGAGGAGGTAAATAGTATTGGGTAATGTGTCAGGGGTAAAAAAGTTATCCGATGAACAGATTATGGTGAAAGCTAATCAGCTGCTACAAGAGATGACACTTGAAGAAAAGGCTTCCCTCTGTTCCGGAGAGGATATGTGGAAATTAAAATCCATTGAAAGACTGGGCTTATCAGAGGTGTTTGTGGCAGACGGACCACATGGACTGCGTAAACAGGTTAAAAGCAAGGATAATCTTGGAATTGGAGAAAGTATACCAGCTGTTTGCTTTCCAACAAGCAGTGCACTTGCCTGTAGCTTTGATACAAAGCTTGCTTATGAAGTGGGAAAAGCACTGGGAGAGGAATGTCTTAAGGAAGGGGTTTCAGTTATTCTTGGCCCGGGAGCAAATCAAAAGAGAAGCCCCTTATGTGGAAGAAACTTTGAGTATTTTAGTGAGGATCCCTTACTTACAGGAGAAATGGCAGCAGCTATGATTAACGGGATACAAAGTCAAGGTGTTGGCACATCGCTTAAGCATTTTGCGGTAAACAATCAGGAAAGACGTCGTATGTCCATAGATGCGATTGTAGATGAAAGGGCACTTCGTGAGACATATTTACGGGGCTTCGAAATCGCCGTAAAAAAGGGTAAGCCTTGGACTGTAATGTGTGCTTATAATAAGCTAAATGGTACTTATTGTAGTGAAAACCCTTATCTACTTACCAAGATACTTAGAGATGAATGGGGCTTTGAGGGGCTTGTGGTATCGGATTGGGGTGCTGTAAATAACAGGGCTAAGGGTATAAAAGCAGGCCTTGATCTGGAGATGCCCGGAAGCAAGGGATATAATGACAGAAAGATTGTGGCTGCTGTCCATGAAGGTAGTTTATATGAGGATGAGCTTGACTTAGTAGTTGAACGTAATCTAGCACTCATACTAAAATCAATCCAATCAAAGAAAGAAGATGTATACTGTGACATGGATGCTCATCATCAGCTTGCTATTAGGGCAGAGGCTGAATCAGCTGTATTACTGAGGAATGAGGATAATACCCTTCCTGCCAGTACTACACAGAAGGCTGCTGTGATTGGCCTTATGGCTAAGGAGCCACGATATCAAGGGGCAGGAAGCTCAAAGATAAACCCATATAGGTTGGATAATGCATGGGAAGCCTTAATAGATAAGGGTCTTGATGCAGAATATGCACCTGGGTATTCTATAGATAAGAATAATAAAGAAGCAGGTAAAGATGAAGCATTATTAGATGAAGCTTGTAGGATATCAAAGGATAAGGATATAGTATACATATTTGCAGGACTTCCTGAGGGCTATGAATCAGAAGCCTTTGACCGAGAGCTAATGTCTTTACCCGATAATCAGAATAAATTAATAGAAGCAATATGCAAGGTAAATCCTAATGTTGTAGTAATTCTTGCCTGCGGAGCTCCTATAGAGCTTCCTTGGGTTAGTAAGGTGAAGGCGGTGTTGCTTTCCTATCTTGGAGGAGAAGGAGCGGGTACGGCAATAGCAGATCTTCTGCTTGGTAAAGCTGTACCATCAGGAAAGCTTGCCGAGACATGGCCCATAACCCTTAAGGATAACCCCTCCTATAATTATTTCCCCGGAGGCAGATCGACTGTTGAGTATCGGGAAAGCATTTATGTAGGATATCGCTATTATGAGAAGGCCAAAAAGCCTGTGCTGTTTCCATTTGGTCATGGTCTATCCTATACAAGCTTTACATATTCTGATCTTATGATATCATCGATGGAGTGCGAATACGGTGATGAGATAGAGGTTTCCTTTAAGATAAAGAATACCGGTGAGCTAAGTGGAAAGGAAACGGCACTTATATTCGTAACCCCTATGGATAGCACGGTATTCGTACCTGAGAAAGAACTATGTGCTTTTGAGAAGGTTTCTCTTGAGCCTGGGGAAGAAAAGAACATTAGTATTAAGCTGGATACGAAGAGCTTTGCTTATTACAATACCAAGATTAATGACTGGTATGCGCCAAGCGGTGAGTATTTCATACAGGTCGGAGCAGGTTCTGCTTCAATAAATCTTACAGATACCCTTAAGCTATCAAGTCCTGACATGCCTGAGCCTGATTATAGAAAAAACTTACCAACCTTCTATAATCTACCCTCTGATACGCTTATAATACCAGACCAGGAATTTGCTTATTTATATGGAAAGGAAATACTCGCAGGAAATGAAAAAGCAAAGCCTCCATATGATGCAAGCAATAATATAACAGATATAAAGCATACCCTAGTAGGCAAGCTGCTAATAAAGGTCATTAAGCGCATGGTTAAAAAGGGATCAAGTGGTTCCAAGGATAGCGATGCAATGATTTATGCTATGCTATTAGAAATGCCCTTTCATTTCATGGTTGCTGCCAGCGGTGAAGGAATTACAGAAAGAAATGTAAATGGTATATTGGATATGGCTAACGGACACTTCTTTAAAGGAATTTGGAAACTTATTAAAAAATAGTATTTTATCCAAATCAAATATAATAAGATACTTATGAAAATCAAGCCTTGAAAACATTAATAACGCTAGTGTTTCCAAGGCTTTATATTAATTTTCAGATGTAAATAACTTTATTAATTATATCAATCAAAATATTTATCAATTGTAACATAAATAAAGTATGGTTCTGAATTCCAGCTTCTTATATTAACCACATCATTGATTCTGGTATCATAACTGAAGCCATAATTTGCTGTAAAGTAACCTACACTATCTCCTTTGATTCTATAGTTAAGCTTTAAGTCATTTGAAGTTAAGGAGCTTGAAGCATCCTTTCTTGCTAATTCATTTGAAGATTCAAATACAAAAACATTGTTATCAAATTCGTTCCTATGCAATACATATCCATCAAAATCTCGAATTGTTACATTCAGCCTAATACCATAGGTTTTATCAGAGGTATTTTTCATTCTTCCAGTAAAATATAGATAGCCATCTTCTATAGAAATATATTCGAAACCGTCTAATATAAAGGGCTTTCCGTTAGATGTTGTATTTCCTACAAGCCAGATTCCTGTTTCTTCATCATAGAAGGATGCATCATAATCCAGTGTTGTGTTTAAAAACGGGATATAAGTATAGTCCTCTTCATAGTCTTCAGACCACATATCTTCACTATATTCCAAATTATCCCCGTACTCCTGTTCAAACCATTCATCATATTCGTCAGAAGCTAATTCATCATATTCATCATAATAATCATCTGTAGTAAAATCAATTTCTTCCAAGTAACCTATATCAGTAATAGTAAACGCTTCTTTACCGGTTATTGTTTTAGATGCTCCATCATTTATGGCTTCTAAATATACCTTTGTACCCATAGGATAATTATATTCTGTCACTAACTTATCAGGGAGAAGCCCTACAATTAGCCTATCACCGTCATACCAAGTTAAGTAATAACCATTATCAGAAAGAGTCTGTGATTCGATTATCGTCTCACCACTAAATAGCTTTGAGGCTGTTTCCTCTTCAGATACAGATTTCTCTTCAGCAGGTTCTAATAATTCTTCTTTTTCATTGGTAATAACTTCCTCTTCGTTCTGCACCTGGATATCCACATCCTCCTGCTTCTTCCCACAACCGACTAGAAAAATTGCTAGAGTAATAAACAATAATAATCCATATTTGCGCTTCATACAAATCTCCTTATTAGTAAGTTTTTGCTGTTAAACATTATACCATAATTATAACAAAATATAACCATTTTCTTTCTTTTTTGATATTATGTGACAAGAAAAAGCTTAGCCCCATAGGGACTAAGCTTTATTAAGTCATGAGCTTATTCATTATCTTCTGTTTTAACGAATATTTTCATCATACCATGTAGCTCATCTAAAAGGCGCAAACCGTCCTTCATGTCCAAACCTAGAGAACAGACAAGCTCTTCAGGAATGAGTAGAGCCTCATCTTGAAAATCCTTTCCCTTATCGGTTAGGCCGATATATACGTTTCTCTCATCCTTCTCACTACGATTTCGGGTTATATAACCCTGTGTTTCAAGCTTCTTAAGTAGGGGAGTTAAGGTTCCTGAATCTAGAAAAAGTCTATTCCCTAGATTCTTTACAGTTATATCATCCTCTTCCCATAGAGCCATCATTATGATATATCCAGTATAGGTTAGGCCGTAAGGGTCAAGTAAGGGCTTGTATTTTCGGATTATCTCCTTTGAACAGACATATAATGAAAAACACAGCTGGTTTTCAAGTCTCAGTATGGCATATTTTTTTTCTTTATCATCTAATGTTTTTTTAGTATTCACGGTGTTATCCTTTCTATCCTCTTGTTATGGGCATATTCAGATTGTACATTATCTAACTGCACAATTTAATTTTATACAATTTTATTTAAAAAGTCAAGAAAAGGTATTGACAAATAAAATAAATAGTATAAAATATAATTGTAAACAATATAAATATGACGAAATAATATTGTTAAGTACTCATATTAATTTTAAGTAATGTTAAAAATATAAGAGATAGATAAAAGAAAGGGAGTAATAACTATGAAGGATTTTAGAAAAATGGTTGAAAATCGCCGTTCCTATTATGCAATCGAAAAGAAATCCACAACTTCGGATGAGAATATCAAAGAGATTATTGAGCATGCAGTAAAGCATGTACCCTCACCCTTTAATTCACAAAGTGCTAGAGTAGTCCTTCTCCTAGGAGAGAATCATGATAAGCTATGGGAGATTACAAGAGAGACATTAAGAAAGATAGTTCCGGCAGAATCGTTTTCATCAACAGATGAAAAGATAAAAGGATTTAAAAACGGATACGGAACAATCATGTTCTTTGAGGATGAAGCAGTAGTTGAAGGACTTCAGGAACAGTTCCCTCTTTATAAGGATGCATTTCCTGTATGGTCACTTCAATCCTCAGGTATGCTACAGTATAATGTTTGGATTTCTATAGAGGAAACAGGTTTAGGAGCATCATTACAGCATTACAATCCTCTGATTGATGATGAGGTTAAGGAGACATGGGATTTACCAAAGAAGTGGAAGTTGCTTGCACAGATGCCCTTCGGAAAACCATTGCAAGAGCCGGGAGATAAGGAGTTTTCTCCATTGGATTACAGATTTAAAATGTTTTCATAAGATATAGAAGGTAAAATCATTGACGGAAAATAATATCATTTATTTCTTATAAATGATTTTATATAAATAGGTGGGGATGTGAAATCCCCACTTTTTTTGCTTTATAGGAAATTGCTCCATTCCAAAGAAACAGGAAATAAAATGCCTGCACAGAGGCAGGCATTAGA
>LSQX01153926.1_pt1 | contig 29947 bp, 28 predicted proteins | sample 654561 | NCBI WGS metagenome assembly LSQX01 (sample SAMN04489861, study PRJNA283612) | anaerobic digester metagenome | isolation source: 4 biogas reactors fed with cattle manure at either 37C or 55C with and... | place: Denmark: Kongens Lyngby | collected 2014 | reverse complement strand
GCATTAACTGAGTCGCTGATTCCAAATCCTGTGACAAGCAAGGCTGAACATCCGGAAATCCCGATGACCGTCATAAGGAATCTTTTCTTATATCTAAAAATATTTCTAAAGGTGACCTTATAAGAGAAACTTAGCCTGCGCCATAAAGGTTTAATCCGTTCTAAGAAAATTCTCTTTCCAGGCTTAGGAGCCTTTGGCTGCATTAAAATAGCTGGTGTTTCTCTTAGTTCACTCATAGTGGCATAAAGGGTAGCGATTACGGTCGTAAAGACCGCGATGGCTGTGGAGATCAATGCTAAGTCCCAATGAAATGGGGCTAAGACATAAGGAGTTTCATACATAGAACTATAAACCGTGATAATTACTCTTGGGAAAATTTGGAATCCCACTAAGAACCCCACAACACTTCCGATAAAACTAGCTAATAAAGCGTAGATTAAATACTTGGAAGCGATGGTGGTGGTTTTATACCCCAAGGCTTTTAGAGTTCCAATTTGAATTCTTTCCTCTTCCACCATTCTAGTCATGGTAGTTAAACAGACTAGAGCTGCTACCAAGAAGAAAAATAAAGGAAAGACCTTTGCCACGGAACCAAGACGATCAGCATCGTCTCCTAGTGTTGCATACCCTGGAAAAGCATCACGAGGAGAAACAAACCAATTACTTGGGAGATCTTTAATTAATCGCTCAGCATCCTTAATCTCAACTTCTGCTTCTGCAATTTTCTCTTGCGCATCCTTCTTTTCTCTTTGAAAAGTTTCACGTCCTTCTCTTAAGTCAATCTTAGCTTCTGCTAATTCTTCTCGAGTATCCTGGATGGTTTGATTAAATTCTTCCTCCCCCTCATCTAGCTCTTTTTCTGCAGCAATAAGTTTCGTTTCATTTTCTTTAATTTCTCTGTCTGCTGCTTCTAAATCTAGTTTCCCTTGATCAATCTCTTTTTTTGAACTGATTAGAAGTTGTTCACCCTGCTGATATTCTTTTAACCCTGCTTCATATTTAGCCTTGTTTTCAGCTAGAGCCGCTTGTCCTGCTTCATATTGTAAAAGACCTGTTTGATATGATGTTTTTGCATTTTCTAGGGTTCTCACCAACTCATTAACCCCTTGTTCTAATGTCATCCTAAGGGAAATTAGAAAATTAGGATCTGTATAAGGAATTCCATTTTCAATGATTTGTGCGATTTCTGGAGAGAATATTCTAATATCAGCAATAATCTGCAAATATTGTTCTTCAGTTATGGTAGGTCCTTCTGGAAGTCCTGCTTGAATATCTCTAATTCCAACTAAAACACTCTCAAGCAAACGCATTTGCTCTGCCCCTTCATCTAACTGTGTTTTAGCAGCATTTAATTCCCGCTGTCCTTGGTCAAGTTGGTTTTTCGCACCATCTAGCTGAGCTTTAGAGGCAATAAGTTCCGCTTTTCCATCTTGGTACTTATTGTATCCTTCAAGCCAACTGGCATACCCGGATGAATACTCTTCTTTTCCCTTTTCTAAAGCTTCTTTACCGTCTTTTATTTCTTGTCTTCCATCTTCAAATTCTTTCGTATATTTTACGATGTTATCTTTAAGTTCTTGCTCTCCATCAGATATTTTTATCTCGGCATCATTAAGCTCTTGCTCTGCGTCAGCGATTTCTTTTTCAGCTTTAGTTTTCTCTTCAAGTAGCTCATCTTTACCGTCTTGAAGTTCTTTAGCAAGTGCAGAGGTTTCTCGAGCCATGGCTGTTTCGCCAAACTCATCAATTTTTGCTTCCATGGGCCCATGATAAGCTTCGTATTCTTCAGAGTAGGCCATAAAATCATCGGACTCTTTTGTTTTGATGAATAAATCGGTGATATCGTCTAAGGTAAAGTCTTGTTTAGCAATAAAGCCATAATAATCAATGGATCCATCTCCAATATTCGTTTGCCCTCTCTCAAAGCTAACATAGTAAGGCATGGTTACAAATCCCGTAACTTCGTAGGTCTTCTCTTTAAATGAGTCACTAACCTTATCGCCATTGGGAAGAGTTAGGGTAATGGTATCTCCTAGTTTAATTTCAGGAATCCCTCTAACTTTACCCTCTAGAGCAATTTCTCCACTTTTTTCTGGGAGTCTTCCTTCTTCTATGATGGGTCTATTAAGAAATGTCCCCTCTTCTTTATCATTTTCATCATAACTATAAAGCTTTGCTGTATAAGACGATTCCTCATTATTAATGAACGCATCTTTTGTATAGCTTTCCATAATGATATCTACTTCTGGCAGGCTTTTAATTCGTTCTAAATCTTCTTTTTCATAGCCTAGGGGCGACATTATCCTGAAATTTGGAAGATCGTAATCTTTATAGTATTTGTCCGCCGATATAATCATATCGGGCTTAGTTGCATTAATCCCAGCAAAAAATCCTACTCCTAAGGCAATCATAGCCATAATGGAGAAGAATCTTGCTTTAGAGGAGAATATTGACCTATTTAAATCTTTAAAAAATGAACTTTTCTGCATTACCACTCAATCCTTTCCACAGGCATAGGATTTTCATTCACATGAAATTCGGTGACTTTACCACTTTTCATGCGAATAACTTTGTCCGCCATGGCGGTTAGAGCAGCATTATGAGTGATAACTATTACAGTCACCCCTCTTTCGCGAGATGTATCATGAAGAAGCTTTAAGATATTCTTTCCTGTTTGATAATCTAAAGCTCCAGTAGGTTCATCACAAAGGAGAAGTTTTGGATTTTTAGCAATTGCACGGGCGATGGCTACTCTTTGCTGTTCTCCACCACTAAGCTGAGATGGGAAGTTATCTGCTCTGTCTTGTAAGCCTACCATTTCTAATACCTCAAAGGCATTAATGGGATCTTTACTAATCTGAGAAGCTAGTTCCACATTTTCTACCGCTGTAAGATTTTGGACTAGATTATAAAATTGGAACACAAAACCAATGTCAAACCTACGGTATTCTGTCAACATCTTGTTATTATATCCACTAATATTCTTTTTATCCACAGTAATAGTTCCTCCATCTGAAGAATCCATACCTCCTAATAGATTTAGGACTGTAGTCTTACCCGCTCCGGATTCACCCACCACCACTGCAAAGTCACCTTTTTCAATGGTAAAGTTCACGCCGTCTACGGCAGTAATCGTTACTTCACCCATTTGATATCTTTTTTGAACGTTATCTAATTCTATAAATGCCATTTATTTTCACCTGTCCTATTCATTCTAATTGTTTAATATATAACGACTGACTGACCGAAGGTCAATTTCTTTTAATATGACTACTATACCTTCTCTTCCTTAAAAAAAGATTAGGAATTTGTGACTATTCTTAGGGTTTTCTGTAGACAGTGGCTCACATATTGTAAAGCCAAGATTTTGCCGTTATAATAGGGTTATATATCAAATATCTGAATACTTTATAAATTTAGCGAAGAACAACCTGAAGTTAAGGAGGGTGGAACGCTATGGATGGACGAGTGAAATTAGGCCTGGTGGGCCTGGGAAATATTGCAAAAAAGGCATACATGCCTGTGCTAATTAAAGAAAAAGATTGGACTCTGGCTGGCTGCTATAGCCGTACTAAAGAAAATCGAGATGCCTTTTCAAAGGAGTACCGTATAAAAGCTTACGATTCCTTAGAAGAGCTTTCAAAGAATATTGATGCTGTGATTATAAACGCATCCACTGACAGCCATTACGGTTTGGCTAAGTTCTTTTTAGAAAAAGGAATCCATGTCATGATTGACAAGCCTTTAGCTCCTACTGTTGAGGAGTGTGAGAAACTGGTCTTTGCCTCTGTTAATAATCAAGCAAAACTTATGGTGACCTTTAATCGAAGATTTGCTCCCCTTTATGAGAAACTTAAAAAGGAAATTACATCCACTTCTATCATACGGATCATTAAAAATAGGTCAAATCGAATTGGTCCTCAAGATGCTAAATTCACTATCAATGATGATTATATTCATTTGGTGGATACTGCTCGGTGGTTGTTCGATGGAAAGCTCATTATGGTGGATGGAGACGTGGTGGTGAACAGAGAAAATCAGTTGATTTATGCTAATCACTACTACAGAAGTCCCGATGGAGTTCGAATCGAAACCTTACTTCATCGAGATGCTGGTAAAACTGTTGAAATCATTGAGATTTTAAATGAGGGTAAAGCTCTTAGGGTTATTGACTTGACCACATTAGAAATTGATGAGGACAATGAAACTAGGACCATATCCCCATCTCAGTGGGGCACAGTGGAAGAGACTAAAGGCTTTGAAGGTGCTATAAACCACTTCATTAATTGTGTCTTCTTAGATGAAGAACCTAGATCCTCAGGAATGGAGGCTCTTGCAACCCAAAGAGTTATTGATTCCATCATAAGAAGTATATAGCCTATAAAACCCCACGTCATCCAAGACGCGGGGTTTTGAATTCTAGGTATTATTAGCATCTGAATAATATTTCTGATTCTTACTAGTGGGTTTATCCGGTAATGTCATTTTTAGCAAACCCCCTTTAATTAGAGGATTTAAAATCCCTACTCTAAAATATTTTCTATCCTTGAACCCAAACTTTTCTTGTATGTCATTCCTGCCTTTAGGAGTTTTGCAGTACTCTAATAACTCACGAATCAACTTTTCATCTTGGGGGGTATCTTGGGGGGTCAGTGGAATAATTGTATTAAATACATCCGCCTCAATAAATTCAGGGTCTGCACCAGAATAGATTTTATTATACTTATAGATGTTTCTTACCCCTGATCCTAGCTCATCTACCCACCCTATTTCTTTAAAAAACTTCGCGATGGTAGGATTCTTTGGATAAGGGGAAAAATTATCTGGATCAATAATCCCATGCATATTGGATTTATTGCTATTTTCAATAAACACTCTGTCTTTCTCTATAATTAACTTTGCCGGGAAGGGATTTGAAAATTCTCTATGAATCAATAAATTTGAAATGGCTTCTCTAAAGATTTTATCTCGTAGACTTATTCGCTGATCACCTTCAAGATAAAACTTATCATTTAGGTGCTTAGCAATGAATTGCATTAACCTCTCGTAGCTCCTAATCAAATTTACTCTGATATCATCGCGATCATCATAACGATCTAAGTTTCGTCTTCGTAAAAGTGCATCTGTTTTATGATGTGGCAATGCTGCATGAATCAATCGTTCCTTGCCAAATACTAAAATCCCACCCAACGTTATACCTTTTTTCCCAGTGTTCGGATCTACCAAATACAAACCTGCACTTTTAAGTAGTTCTATATCATCCATTGATGTCCAAGGATGTCCTGCTTTTTGGTTTTCGGCTAGCTTTCTAACTTTTATAAAAAGTTCTGCTTCCAACTGATCCATTTTTGCATAAGGAAAGATTTTATTTTCACTATAAGTGCTTTGCTTCCTTCCATAAAGAGCAGCAACTAAGGTGGTATTGTCCGTAACATCAAAATCTCCATCTTCATTTCGGTCGAAAATTCTTCCTCTACACCGATGAACTTGAGAACTTTCAGGAATATTGATATATAATACTATTTTTCCATCAATGATCACTTCCTGTATAGTCAAGTAGAAAGTGGGATTCAGTTTAAGTGGGTTATTAACTGATGTCACAAAATCTTTTTTTATTTGTTCAATAGAATTATTTTCAACTCCAACAATCTCTCCACTATCACTGACACCAAGAAAAATATGACCTCCATGACGATTTAAAAATGCACATACTGATTCATAGATATCCCTGTTAAGTTTACTCTTACATTCTTTAAATTCTAACGTGATACTTTCTTTACTGGCAATCAGATCTTTGAAAAAATCTAGTCTCATATTAGCCTCCTCAAATAAAATTTTTAATATACGTAATTCTCACTAACATTATCACCTAATAAAATATAATTATTCTTTGATTTAGCCTCTACGTATTGATTTACATCAGCATGACTATATAAAATCATATGCGCAAGAAATTTTATTAATTATTGTTTATGCAATTTTTTATGCTACAGGACTATCTCTTAATAATTTAATGATGTTCAATCAGAATTAGACATTGCAAAAAGAGATTACAACTCCTAAAAGTTGTAATCTCTTTAAAATCTATAATCTTCTTCTCTTTTTAATTCATCAGAAAATTATATTTGCTAGAAAGGTGGCTAAGAGAATAATCATAGCTCCACCTAGCCGTGAAGAAATCTGTGCAAATGGCATCAATTCCATACGATTTGCTGCCGTAAGTACTGCAACGTCTCCTGTTCCACCCATATTAGCCATACATAACCCTGCGGTTAAAGCAGCTTCTATAGGATAGAATCCAACTAGTTTTCCAACAATCATTGTACCGATTATAGCACCAATCAACACTAATAATACCAATATTAAGAATTGAGGCGTAAAGGCTTCGATTACTTAGCCTAAATTTGTATAAGCTATTCCAATACCCATTAGGAGTGCAGATGTCCAGTTTGCAGCTACAAATTTGAACCAAGCTGAACATGAATTTTCCACATAAGCTGGTAATAGATTTAAAGCTTTTGCGATGGCAACTGCAATAATCATCCATGCATAAGAATGTATTTCAAATCCTATAACACCGAAGCCATAAGCAACGATTTTCCCAAATACGAAGAAAGATACGGCTACGGCTATTCCTACACCAAAATCTTCGATCTTAGGTATAAACTCAGCTTTCTTCTCTATGAAGCCTTCTTCACCGATGTTCATAAGCTTTCCATTACCGGTGAGCTCTGGTCTTTTCTTTCCTAATTTATCAAGTAATCCTGCTAAAACAATAGCCATGGCATTACCTAAAGCCACCGCAGGGATTAGTCTTGATAGAATTACTGAAGTTTCAACATTTAGCGCATTAGAGAACACATCTGCAAGAGGTACTGCTCCTGCTCCCATGCCTCCACCCATGATAGGAATACCAATATAAGCAATAGATTCTCCAATAGTTTGTCCAAACATAAGACCACCTAGACCTACGAATAATAGAGCCACTGCAACTCCACCTAATATAGTAGGAATGAATCGAACAGCTGCTTTTATGAGCAACTTTTTACTCATGCCTAGAATAGATCCGGTAATCAGAGCAGCGATATAGAAGTCTAAAAAGCCCCCACCCTTCATAAAGACATCCACGGTCTCTACAACACTCTCAGGTAGTATTTTGAAATATACTAACGCTGCAGATCCGAAAATAATGACGATGGGTCCTCCACCAAAGAATGATTTAACAATGGGGGTATTGTTACCAATAAGATCAAGTAAAGCTCCAACAATCATCATAAATGCAAAAGCACCAATCATGCCACCAGGAAGAACACCAAGAAAAATAGAAACCATAAGAATAATAAAAAGTGCGATGTAGATGGGCAGACTAACGCCCATAATTTTAAAGTCCTTCTTAATAAAACCTCCAATGTAATTGATTTATTTTTTTATTTATATCAACACTTTCGTTTTCATACCCGGTATAGAACGTCTAATACTGTGCCATCTCTATATTCACTGTAAGCCACAATATCCGTTCCCATTTTTTTCTTTTTTGGAATTCCTGTAAGTTTCTCCGCAATATTTTTCAGATCATGAATTCCAAGTATTTTTAAATTCGTTTCATTTTGTAATTTTGTGATTAAATCTCCATGTTTAGGATTTATGGCAATGCCCCGATCCGTCACTAAAACATCAATGGTTTCTCCTGGTGTGGTTACTGTGGTCACTTGATCCACTAAGCAAGAAATTCGTGAATTTACAAGTTGGGATACGATGATGGAGAGCTTCGCTCCCGCTGCTGTATCCGCATGGCCACCTGAGCCACCTAAGATTACACCATCACTGCCTGTGGTGACGTTGACGTTAAAGTCCACATCAATCTCTGAAGCCCCTAAGATCACCACATCTAGCTTATTAACCACATTGTCTAAGTTATTGATGTTGGCATAGGTATTAGCATCAATCTTAATATGATTAGGGTTAACCTTAACGGATTCTACAGCATCTAAATTAAAGGCTTGTACATCATAGAGTTTTTCAAAAAATCCTTCATTAAGCATATCCACTAAATAATCCGTAGTTCCACCAGAGGCAAAACTGCCTTTAATATCATCTTCTTTCATTAGTTTTTTAACTTCACTGGCCACAGCTAGGGATATCCCACCTGCTCCTGTTTGAAAACTAAAACCTTCTTCAAAAAGACCGCTATGTTTAATCAGTAGGGCTGCATCTCTAGCTATTTTAAGCCCCACAGGATCCTTCGTAATTTTAGTAGTCCCACTGACGATGCCCGCTGGGTCTCCAATCCGATCTACTTTAACCACGTAATCTATCAAATGTCCGGGGATTTCTGGCTTATTAATGGTTTTTGCTGTGTAATCTGTGATGGCCACAACTTTGTTCGCTGCGTAGGCATCTGCCACAGCGTAGCCTAGCACTCCACATGAAGATGGTCCTTCAGAACCTGAGAGGTTTCCTCTTTCATCCACGGCAGGAGCTGCGATAAAGGCCACATCTATTTTAAGGTCTCCCTCTAAAATAGATCTGGGTCTTCCCCCATGGGTAGACATGACACAAACTTCTTTAACTTTGCCTTGACTCATGGCTTTAGCCACAGGTCCTGAAGCATAAGAGGTATAAATCTTCGTCACAGTTTCATCTTCAAAAAGATCCACTAGAATTTCATGACATGGAAATAGAGATGTGGCTGCAATCTTAATCTCTTTGAGGCCTCTAGCTCTGATGTTCTCCATGACCATCTTTAAGACATAGTCCCCATTTCTAAGATGATGATGAAAACTAAATGTCATTCCATTTTCTAGGTTTAGCTGATCTAAAACTTGGTCTAAATCATCATTCCTAATAGGTTCTCTCTTTTTATCTTTTAGATCTTCGAACAAAAAGGGCTTGACATTTTTAAATGCGCCTTCATATGGATGAGTAAGTCCTTCTCTTCCTATACTATTTTTCATTTTAAAAGCCCCCATTTCTTAGCAGAATTTATGGTGGTCTCTGCACGTTTTATTACAGGAAGATCCACCATCTTGCCCTTATAACTAAATACGCCTAATCCACTTTTTTCCGCTTCCTCTGCTTCAAATAGAATCTCTTGTGCTTCACCAATTTCTTCCTCTGTGGGAGTAAACACATGGTGAATAACTTCGATTTGCCTGGGATTGATGGCTAATCTGCCATTAAACCCGATGGACTTTGCAAAAAGCGTGTCTTCTCTTAGCCCCTCAAAGTCTTCTACATCAGTGTATGGTGTATCAATGGCATCAATCTTGTAAGCTTTTGCAGCAGTGGCTATACTAAATCGAGCATATTCTATTTCTTTATTTGACTTTGTTCTCTTAATTTCTAAATCACTAGATAAATCTTCTGCTCCTAAGATAAGCCCTACTATTCTCTTGGAAGATTCTAAAACGGCCTTGAGATCAAATAACCCCATGGCGGTCTCAATGATTAAGATAAAATCCACTTTATAATCTAGCTGATGTTCTTCTTCTAATCTCTCAATTTCTTTCTCAATGGCTTGAATGGATTCAGCCCCCGCTTTAGGAATAACAATCACATCTGGCTTTGCAGGGATGATTACCGCTAAGTCGTCAAGACAATAAGGAGAATCGTAAGGATTTATTCTTACGGAAACTTCAGAATCCACAATGTCTAGAAACTCTAATGCTTCTCTAACAAGAATTCTTGCCGAATCTTTCTCATTAATTGACACAGCATCCTCTAAATCAAATACAATGGTGTCTGCCCCTAAAACATCTGCAGTGGTCAGCATACCAGGGTTATTTCCCGGCATAAATAATAAACTTCTTCTATTCATAAGATCTATTCACCGCCACTTCCACTCGAGCTTTAATAGTGCAATCCAAAGCCCCCTTGTCTTCAATTTTCACACGACAAGATACTATATTCATTTCACTGAGTTTTTCTCTAATTGCTTTTTCAATTTGATCGCCAAAAGCGTCTTTTACAATGCTCTCAATCTGAATTTCAATGTCTCCATCTCCAGGTTCAATGGCCACCAAACAATCATTAGATAGCAATGTTCCACTAATGGCTTGTTTTTTAATATTCAATACAACCTCCCTATCCTCTAACAGGATATCCTAATCTACTCACTTCTAAATCAAATCCTTCTCAATTACCAACAGCATCTTATCTGCTATCTTTATAACTCTTCACTCATATAAACTATTCGAAATCCCTTAATCTTAGCTTTATACTTGACACTAATTTGAGATTATATAATGAGATGTTGTAGCTAAATTATTGCGATAACTTCAATTTCGACCAAGGCATCTTTGGGAAGTCTTGCAACTTCAAAAGCTGATCGAGCTGGGTAATCATCTTCAAAAAATGTCTGATATACATCATTCATTGCTTTAAAGTTTTCCATTTCACTAAGAAAAACTGTGGCTTTTATAATATTAGCCATGGATGATCCAGCTTCTTCTAGAATAGCTTTAACATTCTCTAAAGATTGTTTTGTTTGGGCAGAAATGTCATTGGGCATTTCTCCAGTTTTAACATCGATAGGTAGTTGGCCAGAAGTATATATCATTTCGTTAACTATAATTCCTTGAGAGTATGGTCCAATGGCACCCGGTGCGTTATTCGTCGTAATTACTTGCTTCATTTTTTACTCCTTCTTATAACCTTCTATAAAATTCTAACTATTGATTCTTTGCTTTCGCTAAATCCCAAATTGTGACCATTCCTAATAAAGCTTCGTCCTCTTTTCCATTTTTAGTGATAAATACCACTTCTAACCGTTGCGTTTGAGGTCTTTGCTCACTAAATAGAGCTTCCACATCTACTACGGTGGTTTCTAGAGGAAGAAATAAAAACCCTTCTAGCTTTTTACTCGAGAGGTTTGTGTAGTTCTTAATTTCTTTCATCATCATTTTGTCAGTATTCTTAATTTCACCATAATCAGCCAAATACGAAAATATCGTTTCAGGACTAAACACTCCCATCACTCTTCCCTGGTATAGAATAGGAGCAAAATTGAAATTCCTTCTATCCATAATGGATACCGCCTCAGCAATTTTGTCCTCGGGACTAAGGCTATATAAAACCTCCGATTTAACAGCAATATCATCATAAGCTAAAGTAGGTTTCATCAACTCTTCTTTTACTTTTTGATATCGCTCAACTTCTTCCGTATAAGGCTCAGCAATAATTCTATATTCATCTCGTCCATAGTCATGAACAATAGCATTTCGTAGCTCTCCATAAGAAATAAGAATGTCTTGATATTTTTTAAAACTAGAATCCTGTTTAGCTAAGATCCTAATTCTAGTAGAATAACTACCATCACTGCTGCCTTGACCTAACCTGTTCTTCATATACTCATCTATCTGGTTATAAATTTGTACGAATTGTTTTGCATTTCCAAATGATTCGCTCAAAAAATCACTCCTTTCAAGTATTATTATTTCTACTATATCATATGAATCCTGTTGATATCTAACTCTTAATTTAAACTTTTTGCAAAGAAAAAGAAGAAAGATGTTCTCTTTTTAAAAACATCATTCTTCTTTGTAGCTATAGAATTTTATATTTCATTTTAAGTTTAAGTTTTAATCGATACTTCTACCATATAAAATTGTTGAGAAAAACATACCATTGGCACAAATATCTCTAGCTAGAGTCCCCTCTTCATAGAAACCTAAAGATTTATAGATTTCTTGCGTATGAAAAAGATCTTCTCTGACTTGTAGATTAACCTTACGGATAATCCCTTTGCTTTTACAAGCAAGTAGCATTCGACTGATCAGTTCTTTCCCTATGGTATCCATCAGTTCTAAATTAAGTAGACTAAGCGTCAGATTTCCCACATGCTTATATTTTTCTTGATGTCTTTGGGTTAAAACGACTATGCCAGATAAAACCTCGTCTATAAAACCTAGAATGATATTTCCTTTACCAAAGGTCTCCATCATCGATTCAAAAGTCTCATCTTCAAAGTTAAATTCATTCCATTCGTGTTCCCCAAAAGTATTTCGATTTCCTGGACTGGTTTCTTTCACAAATTTAAAGATTAAGGGATAATCCTCAGCCATGGGTCTCCGTATCATAATATTTTCTTTGGATTCTGTCATTGCCATAATTTACTCCAATACCTTGAATTCTTGTGATGTTGTTATCATATTACATTATAATGTTTTGTCACTGTTTTGTAAACAGTGACAAAAAGTTCAAATGGCCATTCAAGTTACTTTAGCGCTCTGGTACTAAATTCCAGCTAAAAAGTTTTATAGTTCGGATTTAATTATCCTTTCGACTTACCCTGATTTTAACCATGGTACCTTTTTCAACCTTGGCGTCCACCAAATAATTTTGACTATACACAAAACCTTCTTCATAATCTTGGTTGTCATTATACTCATATTCCACCTTAAATCCTAAGGCCACAAGGCTCGATGCTGCTTCATTTTCTTCCATGCCAATAAGAGAAGGTACACTTACAATATTTCCAGTTACTTCACCATCCTTAGGACCTTTGCTGATGCTAAATACGAAGTTCTCATTAGCTTTAATCTCTTCTCCTGGCGTAATATTTTGCCAAAAAACCCTATCTTTATCATAAATAGAACTATACTCTTCTAATACATCAGAGGTCAGATTTCTTTCTTTAAGGATAGACAACGCTTCTGTCTTTTTTAATCCTAGAATATCAGGAACCTTCTTAAAATCTTTCTCATGGACTGGTTTATCCACTTTATCTGTTGAATTAGGTTTTTCAGTATGAGTATTTTGACCTAATTCTCCGTCCGTATTAACCACCTGATTCAAATTATCACTTATTTTTTTATTGTAGTTAATAAATCCATAAATAAACATAACCGTGGTAAGTGTAAATAGAATCACAGTGACCACCTTATATCTTAATTTCATCGCTCAAACCTCCATATTTCTCAATCTATATTCTAGTGCTTTGGTTATAACCTATCACTTCCTTTATTAGAATTATGCTTAAAACCCGTATATGAAAAATCAGCTACAGTATGTTTGCAGCTGATTTTATTTATTGGATCTAAGTAATTTGAAATTATCTTAAGTTCATTCTTGTCCTTAAAATAAAATAGCTATTGAAAGGCGAAAAATACTATTCCCAATTATAAGTAATGCCGTCCCAGATCATTTTTCCTGACTTCGCTAAAGACACAATGCCATACACACTATTTGGTAATTCATCACTAAGGATAGTAAAGATAAAATCACCTTTTTGTAGTTCGATTAAAGTGGTATCATTCTCCACCCCAGGCATGTCTCCTGCTTTACTCGCTATCTTGGTTTTAAGAGTTTCATCTAAGTAAAACGCTGTTTTCTTTTTCTTGTTCTCTTCTTTAAGAAGTTCAATGACATATCTACTATGGTCTCTTGTTAGATACTTTTCATCCTTAAGAATCTTCCAACAAAGTGATAAATCATAACTAGTGGTCAGATTTATAGGAGAGCCCGGCATATCATTCATTTGAGTTCCCAAAAGACCCATTTCTTTAAACTTGGCCTTGAGCTCATCAAATCCAATACAGTTCACCAGTTTTTGTGTCGCTGTATTATCGCTCTCAATCAACATAAGAATAATTAATTCGTTAATGGTATATTCTCTAGAATCTAATTTTTTTAAAATCCCTGAGCCACCAACTCGATCTGCTTTGTCTAAAAGGACTTTATCCTCTAAGGATAACTTTCCTTCTTCTACGTCTTTAATAACAGCCATGGCAACAGGAAGCTTCATACACCCTGCTGAGGTCATCTGCTCGTGTTCTTGATAGCCATAAATGAACCCTGACTTTAAATCCTCAAAATAGAAACTATACTTTCCCAGTCGGTCTTCTAGGTAACGTCTGACTTCTTTCATTCTTATCACTCCAAATGTATATTGTATTCATTTTAACATATCTTTTCTCTAAAGAGAATATTATAGGGAAATAACCCCTGCCAAAAGAAGAATCGCAAACAAACTAGAGATTCCAATACGGTAATAAGCAAAAATCTTCATAGGTTTCTTCTGAATATAACTGATAAATCCTCTAACACATACTAAAGCCACTAAAAAAGCCACCAGGAATCCTAGTATAAAAGCTACAATTTCTGTAGACCCCAATGTGCCAAACCCTACAGCTGATTGAAATTTTACAATCTTAAGTAAGGATGCTCCTACCATAACCGGTATAGCTAGGAAAAAGGAAAATTCAGAGGCTATTTTTGCATCTAGACCACTAATCCAACCTCCCATGATGGTGGATGAGGACCTAGACATTCCTGGCCACATGGCTAGCACTTGAAAGAACCCTATTTTCAATGCTTGACCTTTTGTGATGTTCTCCACTTTATGAACAGTGGCCTTGTCTCTATATTTGTTCTCTACAAATATCAGCAGCACAGCCCCCACAAAAAGTCCGATGATTACAGGTAGTGGCTTAAAAAGATATTGATCAATAAAATCTTCAAAAAGAAGACCTAGGACCGCTGCAGGAATAACGCCAATAATAAGAGCAAATCCGAAGTTTAATCCTTTTTGTTCTCGTCTAAAAAATGATTTGGCCAATCCTAAAAGTTTTTCAAAATAAAGTACCACTATGGCTAAAATAGCTCCTAACTGAATCACCACATTAAACATTCTTGTAAACTCTGTTTCTGGAAACCCAATAACTCCCCCAGCCAAAATCATGTGCCCTGTAGATGATACTGGGATGAATTCCGTTACCCCTTCCACAATGGCGATGACAACTGCTTTAAAAATAAAATAAATATCCAAATTTCTAAACCCTCCGTAAACTTACATTAATTATAATACCTTCTCTATTCTACACAAATTAAGTCTATAATGCTTGAAAATCTGCTTAAAACTTCCTAAAATCAGACAAAACATCTGGGTTATCCTTTTTTTATCTCTTATTTCATGTAAAATAAGAGAATAGATTACAATGAACTATTAGAAGGAGGTTGGCAGCGCCACTTAACATAAGAAGCGCTCCATAAAAAACCGTATGAATGAATTTTTAGGTCTATCTGTTCTCTTTGTTGGTGTCACCATGGCTTTAGGCATAAATGCCTTTTTCATGTACCGAAAAATTATTAAACGCAATCATAATATTGTACTCCTAGGAAAATCACGAAAAACTTATCTCTTAGGTATAGTAGCTATGGCTTTTACTCTAATCCTCTATCTTGCTTATGACGTTCCTGATAACTTTATAAGCTTCATCGCCATGATGGGAATTGTCACCTCTTATACCTTTTTCTCTTTCATGTATAAGGATCTGGTACCTTTTTATAGTGAAGAAGGAATTTTCATTAATGATTCAGAAGTTCCTTATCAAGATATCATTAACTATAAGATCACAAACGAAAATGAAAAAGGTCAGAGAATTAATCTGAATTACCGTACTCTTTCAAAAGGAAAACTAAAAAAAGAAAAGGTAGAGTGGGGTGTGGTTAGACCTGACCAAGATACCTTTAAGGAATTCACAAAAAGGCTTCGATTAAAAAAGGTGCGTAGACTCTACGACAAATAAGATTAAAAAGTAAAGCCTTAAGAAATCAGTATTTATTTTCAATACTGATTCTTAAGGCTTTTTATGTTGCTCTAAATTCATCGAAGTTTATTTTTCTTCTTAGGTTAAAATCAGTGTTTTTTCTTCTACGGGTCCTGCTTCAATGATTTCTCTTTTCACGTGCTTAAATCTTTTGAAATTCTCTCTAAACTGACTAGCCAGTTTCTTCGCTGCAACCTCATATGCTTGTTCATCTTTCCAATGTTTTCTTGGAAAGAGTAGTTCGTCAGGAACTCCTGAAACAATTAAAGGAATCTCCACATTAAAGATCTCATCATGAATAAATTCTCCATGGACAAGCTCTCCGCTGATGGCAGCATCCACCATTAGACGAGTATATTTTAGAGGTGTTCTTTTTGCGTCTCTAAAGCCACCACCAGACCAACCTGTGTTAATTAAATACACTTGAGTGTCGTGAGCTTCAATTTTCTCTCCAAGAAGGTCAGCATAAACTTCAATTTCCCTAGGCATAAATGGCTCTCCAAATAAGGCAGAGAACGTGGTCTCTGGTTCTTCTATTCCTCTTTCCGTTCCTGCTAACTTAGACGTATAACCCGCCATAAAGTGATACATGGCCGCTTCCTTGGTTAATTTCGAAATAGGAGGAATAACACCAAAGGCATCTGCTGTTAAAAACAAGATGGTCTTTGGATGATTTCCATGCCCGTCTTTATTTCTTTTTACTATAAACTCTAGAGGATAGGTACATCGGGTATTTTGGGTTAGACTGCCATCAAAATAATCAGGCTCTCCATTATCATTAACCACAACATTCTCTAGAATACTTCCACACCGGATTGCATCATAGATTTCTCTTTCTTTTTCACGATCCAGGCCTATGCACTTAGCATAGCAGCCTCCTTCAATGTTAAAGACACCATCATCAGACCAACCATGCTCATCGTCTCCTATGAGATATCTTTTCTCATCAGAGGACAGGGTGGTTTTTCCAGTACCTGACAGACCAAAAAACAATGCTGTATCTCCATGTTCTCCTTCATTAGCGGAGCAGTGCATAGGCAATACCCCATCTTTAGGAAGTAGGAAATTCATGACAGAAAATACTGCCTTTTTAATTTCTCCAGAGTACTTCGTTCCCCCTATTAAAACAAGTTTTTCCGTAAAGTTTATAATGACAAAAGCCTCACTATTAATTCCATCTTTTTGTCCCTCTGCTTTTAAATTAGGCAATGCAATCAAATTAAAGTCTGCATCTTTGTCTTCTCGGTCTTCATCATTAATGAAAATCTGTTTTGAAAAAGCGGCTTGGGCTGCATCTTCACATAGAACATTTAAGGTAATGGCATACTTATCATCCGCAGAAGCTTTAGCCTTAACCCAATACAGCTCTTTATCCTTGATATAAGTTTTCACTTTAGCTTTTAAAGCCTCATAGATCTTTTCATCCATCGGCTGATTGATTTCACCAAAAGCTACCGTGTTTTTAGTGAGTTCATCTTCAACAATATAACGATCGTGAGGAGACCTTCCCGAATACTTGCCCGTTAAAATCAACAAAGCCCCATCTTCAGTTAAGCGACCTTCACCTCGTCTAATGGCATCATTAAAAAGCCTACTGACACTATACCCTTCCTTTAGATTCTCTCTTGAAATCCCTAACTTTTTTAAATCCGTCACTTCAATCTCTCCTTTGTTTGACGATGTGTTAAAATATTAACTATACCTTAATTATACGTCATTTTTTCTAGTATAAATCAGGAGGTCTCGCAATGATACGCAATATTCTAATAAAGCCAGCAAAAGTGCAGACGAGGAAGCTAAATTCTTCAAGAGAGATTTAAAGACTGTATTTGGCTTAATTTAAGACGCCCCTTTATCAAAAGAGGCGCCTTGTAGTTATTATATGATTAAGATGATCATTCTGACCATGATTAACTAATTCGTTATGTCTTAAAGAGCAAGTTTTAGAATTTCATAAACATCATCTTCATGAAGTTTTTTCAAACTCCCTAATGGTCCTCTAAGCATAGAATTCTTGGCCATGACTCTTAGCTTCTCGTCTCCAATATTCATCTCTCTTAAAGAAACCGGAGCACCAATTTCACTCAAGAAATCTTTAAGGGCTTTTATGGCATTTAAGGCTTTCTCTTCTTGGGTGGCTCCTTCTACATTAAAGACTTTCTCCCCCATCCTGGCGAACTTATCCACATCTTCGTTGTGTACATAGGTCATCCAAGCTGGAAAAACTATAGACAGTCCTTCTCCATGGGCAATGTCATAATAGGCAGAGATGGAATGTTCAATACCATGAGAAGCCCAGTCTCCATCTCTTCCTAAGCCATTTAGTCCGTTTAGAGCCAAGGTAGCTGCCCAAGCCAATTCAGCTCTAGCATCATAATCTGCAGCATCTTTAACTAAGATTCTTGCTGAATCGATGACGGTTCGGATAATCCCTTCAGAGAATTCATCTTGCATTAAGGTATTCTTTGTTCCTCCAAAATAAGCTTCAAATACGTGAGATAGCGTATCTACAGCTCCATTTACCGTTTGATTTAGAGGTAGAGATTTTTGTACAGATGGATCTACAATGGACAGTCGAGGATACGTATATTTTGAACCCCAACCCCACTTCTTCTTTTCTTCTTCATTGGTAATTACTCCACCGGAGTTCATTTCAGAACCCGTAGCGGATATGGTTAACACCCCATAAATCGGAAGGGCTTTTTCAGGCTTAACTTTCCCCTCATAGAAATCCCAAGGATTACCATCATAGTAGTAGCTAGCTGCCGAGATTTTAGCGGTATCTAAGACGGATCCACCACCCACAGCTAAAATAGCATCAACTTTTTCTTTTTTCATAAATTCTACAGTTTCTTTAACTTTTGAAAGTACAGGATTTGGTTTAACTCCTGACATTTCTACGTATTCAATGTTGTTTTCTTTTAGAGAATTCACCACAGTATCATAAACGCCATTTTTAAAAATAGAGCCTTTTCCGTAAAGTAATAAAACTTTTTTATCACCGTAAGATTTAATGTATGCTCCCATATCTTTTATCGTATCTTTTCCAAATACCAGTCTTGTAGGGTTGTGAAAATCAAAGTTTTTCATTTTTTTCCTCCTTAAGGATATCAATAAAGCTCTTAACAATTTGAGCGGTAAAGCCCCAGACTACAATATCTTCATATTTATAAAAATATTGATTTCCTCTGGCTCGTCTAAAAGGATAATCTTTTCCATTTTCAATTAAATGATAAGGAAAATCATCTCCCATTTTTGCTGTTAGGTCAATTTCGTAAATTAGGGGCACATGGTTTTCGAAGTAGGACATGGGAATCAAAATCACTTTTTCCACTTCGGGTGGATTAGGCTTAAAATTCTCCACCTTGGTTCTAGCCACAAAGGGATACATGGTTTGGCCATAAGGGCTGATGAAATAATCCATAGGACCAATCATCTCAATTTCTTCTTCTTTAAGGCCTAGCTCTTCCATGGTTTCTCTTATGGCAGCTTCTATAGGGGTTTCACCTGGATCTATGGATCCTCCTGGAAGACAAATGTCTCCTGGTTGGCTCTTTAAGGTTCTTGCTCTCTTCTCTAGGACTAAATATTTTTCGTCGTGGGTTTCAAGCAAAAGAATCATCACCGAATATTCCCTTCTCGTTCCAATGATTCCAGGTTCACGGTCTCTAAAAAGTTCTATGGAATTCAATTAAATCACCTTTCTTTAAACTAATATTATAATTATAACAGAAAATCTAATTTCTAATGAAATGTTCTTCTCTTTTAGGTATAATGTTAACAGGGAATTCAAACTTTCCGATTTTATTAAAGTAATTAACCCTAATAGATAATAATCACATCAACAAGGAGGCCTTTATGGGAAAAAACAAACATAAGTTTACAGTTCTTTTATTACTCTTTCTCTTCGCTTTCCCCACACTCACAGCTAAGGCGAATGGTATGCCGGAAATCAATGGATCCAGCGCCCTAAGTTTTGACATGGAAACAAAAGAACTTATTTTTACCAAGAATATTGATGCCAAAGCTTATCCCGCCTCCATTACAAAGCTTTTAACCGCCTTAGTCTTTTCAGACTATTATGGTGATAAGAAAACAGAGTATCTTGAGTATAAGCAAGAAGGTAAACTAGAAGTTCCTTATGCCATCTACTGGAATCTTAGAAACATTGCAGTAGGCACAGAGATTTCAGCTGACGACATGATGCATGCTTTGCTTCTAGGATCTGCCAATGATGCTGCTGTGGTTATTGCCTTAAATATATCCGAAACCATTCCAGACTTTGCAGCCTTGATGAATGAAAAAGCGAAAAGTATCGGCATGGAAAATTCTAATTTTGTTACCACCACAGGTATTCACGATGATAATCATTACGTTACGGCCTATGATCTCATGTTTCTCCTAGATGCCGCATTTAAAGATCCTTGGATTAAAGAAGTGTCACTAAAGCAAACCTATGACATGGTGAGCAAAAACCAGAAACTTGGGACCATTGAGAGTAAAAACAAGCATATCGGTCTTCATGGAAATATCTTTGGAAAAACAGGCTATACCGGAGAAGCAGGAAGATGCTTTGCTGGGATCTATGAAAGAGACGGTAGAATGATAGGAAACGTGATTTTAAACTCTAAAAATGATGGTAATATTAATATTTTCGTTTTTGAAGAGACTCTAACCATGGTGGATGCCGCTTTTAATGAAACTAAAATCACAAAATTGAAGGAAGATGAAGAGGTCTCTGTAGTTACCATTCCTTACAGACCTTATCGATTTATTGGACCCACGAAAGAAGTAGAAGTTCCGATTAAAACCATGAATAGCATTAGCGTCTATGGTAATGATATTAATCTTAATGAAGCTACCTTAGATTATGAATACTCAGAGCTTAAGGCTCAAGACATTAAAGAAGGTACCGTTATGGGATCAGCCATGATTAAGGAGAGACAAACAGAAAAATCCGTAGAATTAGTCTCTACTGTGAATGTTCAAGAAACCATACTAAAGACTCATTTATTTAGCTATATCTTGATTGGGCTATTTACCTTTATCTTCATTATCACGATTCTAGTGGTTACGATTAAGAAAAGGCAACGCAAACTCGCAAGAAGACGAAGAGTAGAAACAGGTCGTAGAAATAAACGTTATGTGGATGAACATTCTAGACGATAAAACCCAAAGAGCCTTTTAATAAATTAGGTTTTAAAAACACTTAAGAATAGCTCCAAAACTCAAAATATGAGTTTTGGAGCTATTCTTATTAATCTAGACTTAACGATTGTTATTAGATATTCATGTTCCCACTAATTAATCAATATGTTACCTTTTTAACGCTGATTCAAGTTATACTGACTTTAGGTAAAAAGTCACTTATCATTCAAACTAATATCTCTGCTTAGACCTATAAGGAGATTACTATGCTTAATAATACTAATTTGAACTCTATAGTAGATTCTGAGAACAATAACTCTAAACTCCTTAAAATTAGAGGGGCAAAATCTCACCATTGTTTTTTAGGTGTCCTCTTTCTGATAGCCTTAATTATGGGGATATTTATGCTTTATTCTTATTTGGACGATGATTCCAAAGATATAGCCCAAAACCAAGAAAATGAAACTTTAGGAGAATTAGAAGAAGAGAATTCTCAGATTCAAAGAGAAGACCTAACGACTTTATCGCTTAGTGAAGATTTCTCTCAAGGTAAATATGAATTTAGAGCAGCTTGGTTAGCTTCAATTAACAATCTAGATTTCCCCAAAGATCAAAGCCTCTCTACAGAACAACTTAAAGCTAATTTTTTAAAAATTCTAGATGTCTATGAGCTCTACCACTTAAACGCCCTAATTATGCAAATACGTCCTGAGGGAGATGCTCTATATTTAAGCCAAATTAATCCTCCATCAAAGTATGTTACTGGAGATCTCACCTCATCTCTCCCCTTTGATCTTTTAGAATTCGCCGTAACCCAAACCCATAAGAGAGGTATAGAATTTCATGCGTGGTTTAATCCCTATAGAGTTACGTCCAACGCTTCAGAGCTTGAAACTCCAGAAATTTTAAACACTCTTCATCCTGAAAACTTTGCCAGAAAGAATCCTGATCTTGTTCTACGGTTCCAAGATAAGCTATTTTTAAACCCAGGAGAACCTAAGGTCATGGATTTTGTACACCAGACGATTATGGAAGTGGTTCGTAATTATGATATTGATGCAGTGCATCTAGATGATTATTTCTATCCTTATGCTGCTCAGGCGATTAATGAGGAAGGAGAAGTGGCACCTCTTTACTTTGGTGACAATGAAGAGGATTTAGCCACATTTGAAAAAGAAGGAATAGGATTTTCAGATATTAAAGCATGGAGAAGAGATAACACATATCTTTTCATAAAAAATCTAAGTCATGATCTTCACGATCTTAAGCCCTATGTCCAGCTTGGTATTAGCCCTTTTGGCATATGGGGCCACAGTGAAGAGACCGATGGCTTAGGTAGTAATACACCTATAACTAGCCAAGAAACCTATTCTCACAGTATCTTTGCTGATACTAGGCAATGGATTAAAGAAGAATTGGTGGATTACGTTATTCCTCAGATTTACTGGAGTAAAGATAACCTAGCTGCACCTTATGAGGAGATTACTACTTGGTGGAATGACGTAGTGAAAGGAACTAATGTGAATTTGTATGTGGGACATGGGACCTACAAGCTCTATGAGAGCCTAGACGAGTCATGGAGAACTAAAAACCCTATCAAAGAACAAATAGCCTTTAACAAGACTCTAGACCAAATTAAAGGCAGTGCATTTTTTAGATTTAGTTATCTAGTTCCTGAGAAATCCTATTTTACTGGCCCAGGTAAAGAAAACTTGGTTGCTCATGGTAAGGATTTAAAAGAGACTTATAAAAATATGGCAATTATCCCCAAAAGTAAAAATCTTTCTTTGGGAAATGTTACTCCCCCTAAGCAAGTAAAATTATCTAATAACACCATAAGCTTTTCTGATGGAAATGAGTTATATGGAGAAGAAAACCTAACCAAGGCTTTTCTGATTTATCAGTTTCCTAAAGGTAAAGTAGATAGTGAAAATCCAGAATACTTTTTCCGGAAAATCGTAGCAGAATCTAATCAAAAAGTATATGCCCTGAACTCTTTAGATACAGAACAATATACTTATGGTGTCTCAGCTTTAAATAGACTCCATCGGGAGTCTGATATCATCCTTATAAATCCTTAATCCTATAAAAAGAGATCCTAAGAAGAAATTTTATTCTTAGGATCTCTTTTATTACTTCGTCAATGTTTAGAGTTCTAGTTCTTGCCTAAATAATAATCAACTATCTGAGCTTAAACAATTTAAAGCTATTGATTTTTCTTGGAAATTCCATGTAAGCTATTTACTATTTAACTCATCAACAATTTTAAGAATCTCCGTTAAGTTGTCTACCATGTAATCAGGGCCAGCGGCTCTTAACACATCATGGCTAATCATGGAATACTTCACAGCCACTGTCTTCGCTCCCGCTTTATTTCCACACAAAACATCATAAGTGGCATCCCCCACCATCATAGTATTCTTAGGGTCAATTCCTCCTAGGAGTTCACAAGCTTTAAGCAAAGGCTCCGGATAAGGCTTGTGCTTTCTTGTGTCCTCTGGTGTCACCACCACAGAAAAATGCTTGGCCAAATCTAAAGTCTCTAAACTTTTCTTCGCCATAAAGGCTCTTTTAGAGGTAACAATGCCTAATTTAATCCCTCTTTCTTTAAGACCTTCTAGAGTTTCTATAACTCCATCAAAAGGTTTAATCATTTCATCATGTACTTTTTCATTAAAATCTCTAAAATGACCCACCAGTTCCTCTGGTTGATCAGAGTATTTTTTTAAGCTATTTATCAAGGGCTCACCAAAGAAACTATAAATTACCTCATCTTCTACTTCCATACCCATCTTTTTAAATAATTCTTTAAAAGAAGTAAACACCAACTCATTGGTATCAGCCACTGTTCCATCTAAATCAAATAATACGGCTTCAATCATAATTTACCTTCCTTCTCTTTTAAAATATATCTTTTCCTAATTCTTCATTCCTCTACACTAAGATTCTATCATTTTCTTTCCTTGTTTACTCATATTGTAGTAGATGGATCTTGAGATCACCATACTATTCTTACGATAAAACTCTCGATTAAAATACTCAAAATAAGCTCCAGGCGTGATCAAACCTTGAATCTTAATAATGTCAATTCCAGCTTTGCCCACCACCCGATCCGCCAACAACACACAGTTAGTATTTAAAGCAAAATAGGTTTTAAAAGGACCTTCTTTAAATTTGTAGAACTTCCCTCTTAACCGGTTGTAGACTGTGCTGGCATAGTCCGTATAGGGCTCTTTTGGTTCTACTCCTTTCTCCATGGCTTCTTTGCTCTTAGGATTCCATTCATAAAGATTATCATGGATAGTTTCAATTTTATCTCGAACCCTGTCTTTTTGAACTTCTGTTAATCTCAGCCCAAAACCAAACAAGGTTTTCCCCATACTTTGTTGAGAAAATTTAATGTACTCTTCTTTATTTTCCAGTTCAATTAGGACTCCATCTGAGATTATCCCTTTAAGGATATAGCTATCAGCATCATAGCTTCCGTAAGTCATGATTTTTCCTTCAAACCAAAGATCCACATGGCCTAGCCTAGCCACTCCCTTCTCTCCCACGTGAATTAGAATTTCCAAGTCATAATCTCGATCTTCTTTAGAATAAACTAAGTCTTCCTTATCTAAGGTATCTGTCTCTAGAGCTTTATTAATCTTTGTTAAAATCTGATGAGGTACTAATGCCACCATAAACATGGGCAAGCTTATTCTTATCCTTCTCTTAAAGGAATCCTTTTTCTCCCCTGAAACTCCTTCTTGAAGAGCATCAATTAAAAATGATAGACCATAGAGAATAAAAAAGATTCCAATTAAATTGGATAGGGGAACAAATGACGCAATGGGGTGAAGCATAATTCCAATCCCAAAGACAATAATCACACTGGCACTAATCACCATATGAAACTTACCCCTAATACTGTTTTTTCGGTACTGCACATAACTGAGCAGTTTAATTAATCCTGTAAAAATAGCATATGCTCCAAAAAATAAAGGAATTACGGACAATACCACTTCAGGTTTTAAATAGATAATCAAGGCCATAATCATATTTAATAAAAACTGCAAAAACCTGGCAGCCAATGTGTTTTCTTTCTTCCTAATTGGGGTAAATCCTATCACTTGAAAAACGCCTGCTAAGACGAGTAGAATAACCAAAAGGTTTAATAGATTTTCTACGGCAAAAATCAACGTTTCTTTTCGAAGTAAAAAGATTAAGCCTAGGCCGAAATATAAGATTCCTGATATGGCTAGGGAAAACCCTGTAATTTTTCTCATTTCTAACTGTTTAATATTCATATAAAATCACTCTCACCTTTCTATTGATTAGTTGTTTAATCTACTGTACCATCTCATTGTCCTAATGTCTTTTGATTCTCTCTTTTATTTTTTAAATTTTATTCAATTCTTAAGCCTGGTGTGATATGATTTCTAAAGATTAAGAATAAAGAAAAGTAGAGGAATAGAATATGAGAAAATTACCCCTAATCGATCTAATTGCTATCGGAACCATCATTGTCTTGTTATTTCTAAAAAATATCCTATTACTAAACATTGTAGTAGGATCATACCTGATTTTTGCGGTATACCGCAATTACCCCACTTTAGTGGCGACAAAAGGTAGCCGAGCATACAATGCTGGCAATACTGAAATGGCTATGACCTATTTTCAAAAAGCCGTGAAACACCCCTTCGCCAAGTCTTTCATTAAATCCTCTTATGGCTATGTGCTTTTAAGAGAAGGTCGGCTAGAAGAAGCAGAGCCTTTCTTGTTAGAAGCCGCTAAGGCTGGGCATAAAGATAAACGACTTAAGTATAATAATGTACTAAACTTAGCCATCCTCAACTGGAAAAAAGGGAATGTGGACGAAGCGATTAAACTCGTAGAAGAGATTCAAGAGGATTATAAAAACTCCATCATGTATGAAATTTTAGGTTATCTCTATATCGCCAAAGGGGATTACGAGAAGGCTTTAAGCTTCAACAAGGAAGCTTATGAGTTTAATCACGATGATCATGTCATTACGGACAACCTGGCGCAGTCCTACTACTTCTTAGAAGACTATGACAAAGCTTTAGCCCTCTATGAAGAGGTCATTGAACTTATAAAGTTCCCCGAGGCACATTATTACTATGGATTAATTAAATGGGAAAAAGGTGACTTGCTAGGAGCGTATAACGCTTTAGAAGAGGCTACTAGAAGAAAAATTTCATTTCTATCCATTGTAAATAAGGCCATGATTGATGACAAGTTCTCAAAGCTCAAAGAAGCTCTTAAAGAGAAGAACTTAAACATTGAAGAAATGCGAGAAGCCCAAGTCCTAGAAGATAAAAAAACTACGGTGGACTCAAAAGCCGACATCGTTTCTGCTAATTAGTTTTAATCCCTTAAGCTCCCAAGATATCTTTTTATCGTCATCTTAAGTTGAAATAGTTTTCCTAAATATAAAAGATTCTACTTCTTGGATTTAATCCATGAAGTAGAATCTTTTTTTCATTGTATTTTATTTCCTACAATCGTCTTACTTTTTAGGCTAATCTACTCTACCACATTAAGCTCTTCATCAATGTTAGAGGTATAGTCGTCACCCAACCACTTCATAGAGAGTTCTTTTAGTTTCCCACTTTCTCTTAGCGTTTCTAATGCTTCATTAAGCTCATCCCGAAGGGCTGTATCCTCTTTACGGATAGTTATGGCAATAGGTTCATTGGTTAGCATAACTTCAGTCAATTGATAGGATTCTGGGTCTTTATTCACATAATCAATGGCTACAGCGTAATCTGCTACGATGACATCCACGTGGCCTACTTTCATGGCAGAGAAGGTTTGTATCACTTCGTTATAGCGCAGAACCTCAAACTCAATGTCTTCTTGATATTTTGTTGCTGCAATATCTGCTGTGGTTTCAAGTTGAACTCCTACAGTTAAACCTGCCAATTCTTTAGGGTCTGTTATCGATTTTTCTCCAGCTCTGGTTACAATGACTTGACCATTAGTCATATGAGGATCTGTGAAGATAAAGGTTTCTAACCTTTTAGGAGTAATACTGGTGGCGGACATAATAATATCATAATTCTTCGCATTTAATCCATTAAAAATCCCAGCCCAGCTATTGGAGATGAATTCCACCTCTTTGCCTAGAATCTTCCCCAGCTCCATGCCTAAATCCACCTCAAAACCCACTAGTTTATTGGCTTCATCTCGGTACTGAAATGGAGGATAGGTATCATCCGTTCCAATTTTTAGTTTACTCGGATCTTCTTCTCCACTGGCACAACCTGCAAATAATAACAAACTAGCCATAAAAATTCCAGCTATTTTAAGTCTTTTCTTCATCTCATTTTCACTCCTTATTCTTTAATAACAATATTTTACGACATCTGATCTTATTTTGAGAAAAAGCCAGAGAATAGTCACTTATGATTATTCTTTGGCTTCTATAGATTTTTCTTATTAGTTCTATCTTATTGACTTAGAATCTTCTTTAAAAAACTCTTGGTACGATCCGCTTCAGGATGATTGAAGATATCTTCAGGTTTCCCCTCTTCAATGATTTGACCTTCATCCATAAAGATAACCCGAGTACCTACATCTTTAGCAAAGCCCATCTCATGGGTAACCACCACCATGGTCATGCCTTCTTTCGCTAACTTTTTCATAACTTCTAAAACTTCTCCCACTAGTTCTGGATCTAGAGCTGATGTAGGTTCATCAAAAAGCATAATAGTAGGATCCATGGCTAAAGCTCTAGCAATAGCCACTCTTTGTTGCTGTCCTCCTGAAAGCTTTGCGGGATATTCATCCTTTTTATCTGATAATCCAACTCTTTCAAGAAGATCCAGTGCTTTTTGATTGAGCTCTTTCTTATCCGTTCTTCTTACTAGCTCTGGAGCAATGGTTAAGTTCCCCATCACCGTCAGGTGAGGAAACAAATTAAATCTTTGAAAAACCATGCCCAGATTAGCCCGAAGCATAGAAGCTTCTTTTTCTTTAAGGTTTAGCTGGTCTTTACCCTCTTCAATATGGCTAACCAGCTTATCTTCAATGAAAATTTTTCCAGAAGTTATGGTTTCTAGTTGGTTCATGCACCTAAGCATGGTACTTTTACCCGATCCTGAAGGACCAATTATACAAAGAACTTCTCCCTCAGTTACCTTAAGGTCTATTCCTTTAAGAACTTCTAAATCTCCAAAAGATTTATAGACATTTTCTAATCTTATCATTTCTTACTCCTTACTCATACACACTGTACTTCTTCTCCAACTTGTCAAAGATAACTTGGATGATGGAAGTAATAAACAAATAGATGGCGGCGGCATAGATAAAATAAACCCACTTTCCTGTAGAGTTATTCATAAGTTCCACCGTTCGAAGAAGATCAAAGATGGAGATGGATGCCACTAAAGAGGTATCCTTCACCAAGGTAATCAATTCATTGCCTAGTGGGGGAATAAGTCTTCGATAACTTTGAGGAATAATAATCTTGAACATAGCTTGATAATAGCCCATACCTAGTGCTTTCGCTGCTTCCATCTGCCCTTTGTCAATACTCTGTATGGCTCCCCTAAAGATTTCAGAGAGATAAGCCGCTGAGTTTAAGGAGAAGGCCAAAAAGGCTGCAATTAATGCTGGCAACCTTAAGGTCACCCCAAAAACATCTGCGGAAAATAATGGCAATGCATAGTAAAATACAAATAGTTGCATCAGCATAGGGGTTCCTCTAAATACCCACACATAAAACCATGCTATGGAATTAAGGACTTTACTTCTTGAAATTTTAAATAGGGCTACGATGATGCCCAGCATAACACCAAAGATAATGGCAACGCTGGCAATCAATAGGGTTTTTTGAGTTCCTTCTAATATGGCATATAGCTGTTCTGTCGTAATCACGTCATTTCTCCTTTATTTTTAGGATTATTCTACCACTTCTAGTTCGGTATCGATGTTAGAGGTGTAGTCGTCACCTAACCATTCCAGGGAAAGTTCTTTAAGTTTACCTTCTTCTCTAATCTCTTTTAAAGCTTGGTTGATTTTCTCTTGAAGAGGTTCATTCCCTTTTTTAATGACTACAGCGATGGGTTCGTTGGTAAGCATAACTTCAGATACTTGATAACTTTCTGGTTCATTGCTGACATAATCTATGGCCACAGCGTAATCTACTGCAATGGCATCCACATGTCCTGCTTTAATAGCGGTAAAGGTTTGGATAATTTCATCATACTTAATCACTTCAAAATCATTGTCTTTAGCATACTTCTCAGCAGCAGTATCCGCTGTAGTTCCCAGTTGTACCCCTACATTTAAACCTGTAAGTTCTTCATGCTTTGTAATATTAATGCCATCTTTCTTTGTCACAATAACTTGACCATTGGACAGGTATGGTTCTGAAAAAAGCATATTTTCTAATCTTCCTGGAGTCATACTTACTGCAGAAATAATCACATCATAATTACCTGCATTAAGCCCTGTAAAAATCCCATCAAAAGATGTGGAAACAATTTCTAGTTCCATGTCTAACTTTTCTGCTATAGCATGAGCTAGATCAATATCAAATCCAATGGTCTCATTGGCTTCATTTTTATATTCATATGGCGGATAGGTATCTTCCACCCCCATTCTTAGTACTTGTTTTCCTGAATCTCCTATGGTAGGTTCCCCTGAGTCTACACAACCTGCAAAAACTCCCATGGCTAAGACCAATGTTGCTATCAGGGCTACCCCTTTAATGTTTTTCATAAACGTCTCCTTTTATTGACTATTTTAATCATATTTCTTAATTACCTTAACTCATGTGTCAAAGCATAGTCTAGATTATAGCACAGGTTTTTACATAAATATACTCTTTATTGGATTTTTATTCATTTAAATTATTATGGCGAATTATCTTGAAATTCCATAATTTGAACCGTTTACAGTTGGTATATTATTATTTTTGAGCTGAAACACTAAATTTAATAGATTCTCATCTTTGTTAGATGGAGCATTATTCTGTATTTATGCAGGTATTATGCATAAATACAGAGTGATTATTGATTATACTGTTGTATTTAAGCAAAAAAGATAGAGAAAAAGTGTTACCTTCTTCTCTACCTTAAATTCTTCGATTCGTATTACATTATAATATGTTTTTAAAGGCCAAGAATTCGATCAATACTAGGTTGATCAAAACCAAGCACAACTTCCCCTTCAATATCAATAACGGGGACTCCCATTTGTCCTGATTTACGTATCATCTCTTGAGCTTGTTGCCGATCTCT